>Ga0114129_10001412_pt1 | contig 32341 bp, 31 predicted proteins | sample RhiMetdeltSRZDD1_FD_80071 | JGI IMG/M metagenome (GOLD analysis project Ga0114129, IMG submission 80071) | Populus rhizosphere microbial communities from Tennessee, USA - Rhizosphere MetaG P. deltoides SRZDD1 (version 2) (version 2) | ecosystem: Host-associated > Plants > Roots > Rhizosphere >...
GATCTACTGGAACGGCGGCACACGAGTCCTTTAGGCATTGTGAATAGGCGCGACGACATCACGGACGAGGAGCTGATCCGGAGGATTCAAAGGGGACGGGGCTAAGGGGCACGTTTGGTGTAATCTTCATGGCGGAACATAGTTATCTTTCTCTCGGGGTATTCCAGTGGCTAATGCGGTTCAACTTAGGCAACGATGGACTCTTGGCGATCAGATTGGTCAGGGCGGTTTTGGAAGAGTGTTCGAGGCCAAAGGCGAAGATGGTCTGCCAGCTGCAGCAAAGCTGATTCCCAAAGAGCCCGGCGCAGATAGGGAACTTCTCTTTGAGGATTTGGCTGGCATTCGAAATGTCGTGCCAATCATTGACTCAGGGGAGGTGGAAACAGACTGGGTCCTCGTGATGCCTTTGGCCTCTAAGTCCCTCCGTGCTCATCTTCGAGATCATGCACCTTTATCGGCCGAGGAGAGCGTATCGATACTGATTGACCTCGCCGCTGCTTTAACTGATCTCCATGGAAAGGTCGTCCACAGGGACATTAAGCCTGAGAACATCCTGCTTCTAGACGGCCACTGGTGCTTTGCAGATTTTGGGATCGCCAGATATGCAGAGGCTTCGACGGGAGATATCACGCACAAGTGGGCCTGGACGCCGGCTTATAATGCCCCAGAAAGATGGAGAAGTGAACGCGCAACCCCGGCGACGGATATCTATTCGCTGGGCGTTGTTGCATTTGAAATGCTCGCGGGCCACGGTCCTTTCGGCGGGCCCGATTTCCGGACCCAACATCTATCAGAAGATCCTCCGCCGCTGTCGGGATGTCCTTCGCTCCTGTCAAGTCTCGTGAACGAGTGCCTTTTCAAGGCCCCGCAGGTCAGGCCGACTGCGGCGAACTTGCTGGCTCGCTTACCACTCATATTTCAGCGACCCGCACCTGCTGGTGATCTGCTTCGGGCAGCCAATCTAGACCATGTCAACAGACTGTCCAGTCAGGCAGTATCCGTCTCGATCGAACGATCAGCAGCCGAGGAACGTCAGGAAATCATAAAGTCGGGGTCAAAGTCTTTTGCGATGATTGCAGAACGGATGAGGCAAGCGATTCTGGACAATGCTCCGGCGGCTGTTTGGGAAAAAGGGCTGCGCATGCAAGTTGAATTTTCGGTAACCCTTGGTCCGGCAGCATTGATTATGGGTTCCTGGGAAGAGTCCCGACAGGTTTCCTGGGGACATTGGAAGCCAGCCTTTCAGGTTTTGGCGCACGCCATGGTAAAAGTCAAAATTCCGCCCGATCATGTTCAATACGAAGGAAGAAGTCATTCGCTATGGCTGTGTGATGCAAAGGAAGCCAATCTGTTCCGGTGGCATGAAACAGCTTTTATGATCTCACCGTTCATTCCCAGTCGCGCTCGTGAAGAACCCTTTTCTTTATCACCAGGGATGGATGCTGGAGAAGCTCTGGCGCCGGCTCTCGGGAGACTACAGGTTGCTTGGCCCTTCACCCCCGTCGAAGTGGGTAGTGATCCGGACTTCTTGGAACGCTGGATGATGTGGTTTGCGCTGGCCGCGCAAGGCAGACTGAGTTATCCCACTACATTGCCCGAGCGCGATCCTGGCGGATCATGGAGACGCGAATAAATGGACGGTCATCCAAAGCAGATCGAGGAGTTCAGTTACTCACTGAGCCATAATGTTTTTCTACGGACGGTGAGAGCTAAGAGCGCTAGCCCAAGCAGGCAAAGCGTTGCGGGTTCCGGCGTCGCTGCCCATGCAGTGCTTTGGCCGATCTCGGTCGGGACATCGCCGATCAGGGTCGCACGGCCCTGCCACTCCCCCGCGATAAACTTGTCGTGGATGTAGCCATCGATCAGGAATTCGCCCTCAATCCAGTAGTCCACCCACAAATTCAAAACGGCGGGGGTGTCGGTGCTGCGGAAGTATCCGTAGTCACCCTGCCCGAACCCAGCACTCCAGTCATAGACGCCAAGCGGAATGCCGGCAAACCCGTACCACTTCCCCGCAAGATACGGGGAATAGCTGACGGGGTACCCAGTTCCGGGGTCGATCCCGCCCGGCGGCATGTAGAAGTTGTATAGACTCCAGTCGAAATCGAACTGGTAGTCGTTCTCGCCGAGTTTCGTGAGCGTCCCGCTGGCCTGAATGCCGGCGGGAATGATCCCGACAGTCTGAGCCTGGGCAGGCTGAGCGAACCCGAGCAGCAAAACCAGCGGCAACCATCGCATTACGGCCGTCCTAATCCGAGACCCATGGAACCGTAACGCTTTTTGCGGCTACCCGCATCAAGAAGTTTTGGAGGTCCGGTCTGTTGAAAGCGACTACCCAATCATCGCGGATAAGCGGATTTAACACGGGAGACTCCGGAGGCTGGAAGCCAATTCCTCGTCTGACGGATGGGTATAAATGGTTGTGGTGAGCGGGCTCAGATGGCGCGCGAACCGCTGGGCAAGAAAGAGATCCCGTGATGCACGATAAACGTTGGTCACGGCCGAATGACGTAAGCAGTGGAAGGAATAGAGGCGGTCGAAGCCAGCTCGCATTTGCCAGCCCCGAAAGATGACTTGGGCCCTTCTCTTTGAGATCCGCCTGCCAGCTTGGTTGCAGAAAAGAGGATCGTCTACGCCGAGTCCCTCACCAGATTGAAGCTTATATCCCCAGAACCGCTCAAGCTTCGGAGACAAGGCGTCGGGGAGAAACACGTCGGATGAGTGGCCGCCCTTGGCGATTTCGCGACGGAGCCGAATCCGGGTTCGGGTTTCTCCGTTGGGGAGGTACGAGTCGCCCATGTTGAGCCCAACAATCTCGGCCAAGCGGAGTCCCGTCCCGAGGGCGAGGGAAAGGATAAGGTTGTCCCGTGGGTTTGAGCGGCTTGCTCGAAGCAGGTGTTCTTGCTCTTTTCTGGTCATGGTTTGCGGGGCTAAGTGAGGCATGGGGCGTCCTCTTTGGGACAAACTAAGCCTCGTAGTGGGGGATGAATCAACCAAATTCGTGGATATGTAACGGCTAGATTCCCTAGCGATTCGATTAGCAAGCGAGATCACGTGAAGAAGCAATGCAAGCCCGGGGAAGCTTTTAATCCGGGCTGACGGCAATAACAACCGTTGCGGTAGACGGGCCAAGGCCCGGGCTTCTCCCCGGCATGTACGGTCTAATGTTGGCGCCCGTACTGACTCACGCGCGCGATGAGCCCTTGAGTATACTACCGACTGCCTTTGGTTCTCTAGAATCAATGAGGAGAAAGGATGAAACCACCGAGATGACAAATGATCAGCTCAAGCGAGCGATTCTGGAGAGCATGATTAGGTTTGGCCCGAAACATCAGCACCGCTCTACGATTATCGGGGGACCGGGTAGTCGTGGAAATATTGAGCATCACTTGGACATGGATCTCAGTCTTGACGAAAGAGCCGCGGCGGCGCGCATGATAAATGAATTGGTTGAGGACTGTCTCCTGCGCCCCACTTTTAGTGATCCGATTGATCGAGAAGGATGGTTGGAGATCACCGATATCGGCAAAGCAAGACTTGCACTCCCGCTCCCACGACCAGGTGAAGCCGAGGGCACAAAAAGTCCGAAAGATCTTCGTGTTCAGAGTGTTGACGGGATTGCTGCCATTCTTCTTCGCGTCCTTAGAGAGAACCTCTCCGGCCAATCACGCGTTGATTACCACCCGGGGAGCTTGATAGACATTCTGGGGTACGAGTTTGAACCTCGTTGGCAAGGACGGAAGATTCAGGGTGGCGTTGAGCTGCTCCCAGGAATGGCTCGCCATTACGTTCCGCACCGAGCACCGCCTGAGCTTTCGGATATTTTCAGAAGGGCGGTTGAGGAGCTTCGGTCAGGCGGGCTGATCCGACAAGATAGGGAGCAGCGAAATGAGAATTTTGTCGAACTCACCGACGAAGGGAGCCATGCGGAAATACTCGCCGGTATAATCCACTACCCGCGGGAGGCGACATTCTGGGCAAAACGGTATAAGGGAGGTGTTCTCCTTATTGAGGGAAGGACCGCCGAAGGGGACATTTGTTCTGGAACAGCCTTTCTTGCGCAAGGCTCCCTTCTCGCGACTTGCGCCCATGTTGCCGAGCCGGCCGTCCATTTGGTGATTGGGCAAGATCGATTTCCTGTCATCGCAAAAGTGAAGCATCGGGTGGCTGATCTCGCATTATTGGAGGTGAGGGGAGCCGATCTATCCTCTATTCAACCGCTCCCAGTTCGCGTCATGGACGTGAATCCACCAGAGCCTGTCCTTCTTCTTGGGTATCCAAGAGTACCTCGGCATCACCCCACGGTTACGGCAAAGGAGACTAGCGTTGAGGCTGTGTCTTTCGATTACGACAAGAAGCAACTACTCAGGTTCGCCGATGCAGTGTCCGGTGGCATGAGTGGGGCTCCTGTCCTCAATCGCCGCGGGTTCGTAGTAGGCGTGGTTTCAGAGAACACGTTTGAGGGCACGGGAGATGGATTGCCCAGAAGGGAGTTCACACATGGAGAACTGTCCCAGCCTCTTGTGGAACTATTGGCAATGAATAGTCTGCCCGGGCGATGAAGGCGGCACGGAGGTCCGGAATTCATGCGAATCGAAATGTCTCATAACTCCAGATAGTTGACCTGGGAATTCGGGCGGAATCCCCGCGCAATCGCTCAAGATAGTCCAAAGGAAGTAATAGCCATTCCTGGTCAGCCCGAGCACTTTCGAGAGCACGTGCACCTCTCGCTTGGTTGGGCTTATGTTGGAGGAACTCAACAACATTGATCAGGAACAGTAAATGAGTTTTCTTCGCATACTCACAGAACTCGCATCCCCCAGCAAGGCCGCCGAAATCCCGGGCGAGGTCAATGTCCTCTTGGAAATCTGGTTCTCGCAAGGAGTCATCACAATGGTACTTCAGGAGGTAAAAACCAACCCCGCTACCTGGAACCCGACGCGAAATATCGAACCGAAAGATCACGGCTTCATGGTCTAGTCGTCCGCTCTTGACCAGACCATTCCCCCCAGGGCCACGGGCGTAATGCATGGCGCGATCGTAACTCTCGGTAAAGGATGCAAAGCCACTATGCTCCATGAACCATTCCTGTTCAGGAGTATCCCATGCGACGTGAGCACAGACGGCCTCTAGCATCCCCACGGTTTCGATGTATGCCGGATTACCTCCGTCAGCCAGCTTTGTAAGGATGCCGCAACTCCGGAAATAACGGGTAGGGTTAGGCATTACCGTGCTTGCGCCACGCCATATGACATCCACCATCCGGTGACGATACCAGACCACCCAGCTGGGTAGATGGCATTTTGGGGCATCAGGGTCCCTGAAAAGGCCAAAAAGGGGCATCGAAATCGGGGTCCGGCGGGGGATGTTCAGGCTGACTGGCGCGGGTGGATCGGGTAGCGATCGAGGCCTTACCTTCGTAGACTAGAGACATTGAACAGGGGGGGAAGAATGGCAGAGCGTACAATTGATGAGGCATTCGATCAAGCTGCTCGAGACGTGCGGGGGTATGGCATCGGTTTTGTTAGGTTTCCCGAGAATATGACGACAGTCGAATTGGCTGGATCAGGAACCCTCGTCCGAATTCGCGGAAACCGCGCTATTCTCACAGCGGCCCATGTGATCGAATCCTTGCCCATTGCCGGCCCGGTGGGTCTATTGGCTCCGGGTTTCCCGGAAGAGGGCAAAGTCTTTTGTCCGAAAGTAGAAATGAGTTTCTGTAAGTCCATTCGCATCCCGCGTGGATTAGATCATTGCGATGGTCCCGATCTTGCTGCTCTCATTCTACCGAATCCACCTGCCTCAGATATTGAGGCACGGAAGTCATTCTTCAACATTGACCATCATAGGAAGAAAGTCCTCGCGAATCCACCAAGCCTGGCCAGTGATACTTGGCTTTTGTGCGGCTCTGCCTCTGATTGGACCCGAGAAGAGATCGTGGACGGACAAAGGCGATCATACCTGCGATGGGAATGCGGGCGCAGTCTTTTGCAGGACTACGAGGAGCGAGGAAGGTTTGACTATGTGGCAATACCGACCTTGGTAGACGAGGAGACTGATACACCTGAGAGCTTCGAAGGGTTTAGTGGTGCAGGTTTGTGGCACGTTGGCATTACAGAATCAGAGGATGGCTTTGAGGCTACCCAAATGCTCGTCGGGGTGTCCTTCTATCAATCAGCTCGTGTGGGGGCAAGCAGGATTGTCAGGTGTCATTTCATTAAGAGCATCTACGAGAACCTGTACGAGGCAGTTGTGGGCGCAGGATGAGGGCTCTGGTACAGTTTCAAGCGAACGATTGTTCACCACCCTGATGACGGACTTGAGCGGATTCAAAGAGCTCACTGGGCTTAACTGGCTTGATCCCGACAACGAAGATGCGGGAAGCTTGGGCGTGCATATTCGTCTGAGCCTTAGTAGTCAGGTCCAATCACTGAGGGAGTCATGCAGCTCGAAGAGTACGCCTTACGCCTGGGAATGCTCGTAGGCAACTTTCAGTCACTCGAGTTTCTTCTACGAGCTTGCTTGTATGAACAATCGGATCCGCCGCATTCTCCGCTTACAGCGGACAACCTACTTCAGACACTCTCTGTGGGTGACGAGGTTGAAGTTAACGCGGTGACTGACTACAGCTCCCTTGGAGATCTGGTTGATCGATACAATGCCTTGATGCGCGTGTTTCGCCCGGAGTTAGTAGTTGATCGGTCGCTTACCGACATCAGGGACGCGCTTGCACATGGACGAATCTCTACTATCGACCCCGCTCGCGATCTTCACTTGTTGAAGTTTGACCGTCCAGCAACATCTAAGACAACCGTCTCATTCTCTCAGGCGTTAACTTCGGATTGGTTTGAGCGGCAAACTAGCCGGGTGGTAAATGAAATGAAGAAGGTCGCTTTGGCGCACGGTCGTGCAGAGTTTCCATAGCCTGGGATGCTGAGTAACCCGCCGCTCTAGCCGACGCCCCCGGCCCTTCATAATCGCGCTTAGTTGCAGTATAGCCAAATCTCAGAGATGCTTCCCCTCCCCACATTGTTACAAAAGGAGCTATCAATGGGAAGGAAGAAGAAGGCCCAAAGGGGCAGACCGCGAGGTAGTACGGGTCAAAAAAGGACTCGCCTCTCTGCGAGGAAGAAATATGCAATCGCCAGGGTTCAGCTCTCGGGAGTTCCAGCGAGTCATCTGGCAAAGCTCTTCAACGTGTCACAACTAAGCGTCTACCAATGGGCAAGGGCCGTGAAGAAGGCGAAAGGGGAGAATCCATTTGAAGACGGAGCCCCCAGTCTCACCCCAAAGCAGACCCGATTACTGGCCGTGGCGAAAAGGACGAAGTAGCCCCCAGAAAACCCGCCGGCATTTGAGCCCATGAATTCTCTCAGCGGACTGATTCAACGACTTCTCCGAGGCCCGGAGTTAATTGTGACGAGTCAGGAGACGGCACTAAGCCTGGCTAGACTCGGTGGAAAGGTTGAGAACATCCCACAGGTACCAGCCGGCGAAGGTTTGAATCGACTCTTTGCAATGAGACGAGCAGAGGCTGAGTCAATTGCAGATCAGTTGCCAGAGTGCCCCTCCTTGGAAGCGCCCCTGCTACATCTTTACGACGAAATCTATCAGGCATTCATTTTCGGTTTGAATGGCACGGCGATCATTCTATCTGGGGTTCTCGTGGAGTTCGCGGTGAAGTACGCGTCCTACTGTCGGGAGGTTGGGGGCAAGGTGGAGTTCGATTCTGAGAAATGGAAGGAATTTGAGGAGCGTCTGACCCTAGGTCCAGCAATTGATCGGGCGAAAAGGAACGGCCTGATCGCGGAAGACCAGGCAATGAAACTCCACGAATTCGCCAGGGAGGTTCGTAATAGCTATGCGCACTTTAATATTCAGAAGCAAACCGCTGGCGCGATCTTCAGAGGCGTTCGCGTACGCAACATTCACACGGGGGAAGAGGAAACGAAGGACATTCCCGCTTCCGCGTTGCCAGCCCTTCAGATTTTGGCCAAAGCCAAGTTAGACACCCAGAAGGCTCTCCCGCTCTTTCTGTTTGCAGACGGTGTTGTTCGTCATCTGCATCCAGTGGACGAACCGGAACGTTGATCGATAGGGACACCCGGCCGGCCAGAATCGGGGTCTGCACCTCGGACTGCCCGAGCGAGACAAGCACGTCTCTGCCCATGCTGACCTACCGCGGTGAACCGAAGCGCTGAGGCGAGGATGTATCGAAACGAGGGAATCATGCCTTATGAAGGCTGCGGTCGCTTTAGAGGTCATGGTCGAATGAAGAGTTTGGCGACCGCACGCACGACGGTGAGCGGGGAGGTTCGAGTTGAGGGTAGATGATATTCACGGCCCGCTGGATCGAGCAACACGGGCTTTGGGAGACCTCATCGATGCGCGGGTGACAGGCAACGAGGCCACGGCGAAAGACGCCATCGACTGTATTTCCACCGAGTTAGGCGCGTGCAAGGAAGCGTTGCGTGAATTCGGCATGACCGCGAGACTAGAGCCGGAGATCACGAAGGAACGCATACTTCGAATGATTGAGTACGCTTCGGATTTACGGGCGAAGGCGCAGCAGTCAATGGTGACGGTCGCGTCAGGTGCGCTTGCGCTTTCGATCACCTTCCGAGGGGTGCTCGTACGGCCAGCCCAGGAGTCTGTTTGGCTTCTGAAGGCGTCCTGGATCGCATTCGTGTTGTGTGTTGTCTTTGCGCTTGCCGAGAGCTTTGTTACGTCCAGACGGCTCGTAGTACACGCGGTCGAAGAGACGGCTCCTTCGAAGCGCGAGAAATGGACAATGGCTGCGCTGTTCCTTGGATCGCTTCTCTTTTTCGCTATTGGCATCGGCACCTTGGCCGGGTTCGGATTGGTGAACCTGTGAACCTTCTCAGGGATCCTCCGAAGAAAGGAGGATAATAACCGTGGAGCGGGCATCGAGATCCAGGCTATAGGCAATTCAAGCCGGCATTCCCGGCGAGTATCCCGGTGCAGCTGAACTGAGCAGCATCTTCGCCGAGAGCTGTGCCGAAATCGAGAGCGCGTACATTCGGCTAGGCCACCGAATTGGCTGGCGCTTCCTCAACTCCCCTCAGCGTACGCTCGATGCCAGCACACCCATTGCGCTCATCACGTTAAATCCCGGTGGTAAAGTGGAGCGGCCCGACCACGGCCGCAAATCCTCAGAGAAAGGTTCCGCCTTCGTCGTTGAGTCCTGGCGGCACGGTAGCGCACCCGGCGAGGCGCCTCTGCAGCGCGAAGACGGTCGGCATCCGCGCGTTGTTTAAAAGAGCTTTCGGGAATTCGGAGCGAGCCTACCTTCCTCCCGGTTTCTCAGGCCCCTGGGCTGGTCTGGGGGTCGACGGTCGGTCCGGACTTGGCGGACGTTGTGGGGGCGGCGTGGGTCGTGGGGTCTGTTGCGGTCGGGGGGTGGACGGCTTTGGGGGGCTCTGGCGATCGGGCGACATGTTCTCTCCCTTCCTCCAGGTCATGTAAAGACGTGGCATTCCAACCAATTCTCTTCTTTTTCCGCTGATTGCGAAGGTAGGAGTATATCTCGATGGTCTCTACCTCAGGTGAGATCACAAAATCAAAATAGAAAATATCCGTCTCTCCCGGTTCTATTTCCCGAGGGGACGTGGTCCAGTCACAGTGGATTGGACCCGCGACACAGGGCCAGCGGTATTCTGGCTCATCTTGGGGAGGCGCACATTCAGGTCCGAGGTATCTTGCCGCGTCTTCGGTGAGCGGCCGAATCTGTTGGACGCGGACGTTCACTTCTACAAGACGGATCATGACCTCGCCGATGTTTTTGACCCTGATACCAATATGCAAGAGCCGCTTGCCGGGGGCAAGTTGACGAGTCTTCAGGGTATGGGAAAGGTCCGCTCGTGGGAATCGTTGTCTTCGGCGAATGAATAATAAGTACGTCCAGATACCTCCAATAGCGAACGCCAATGTGGTCGCGCCGGACTTGATGATGTCAAAGAGATCAACAGTGCCTTTAAGGTCCATGGTGTAGTCTCAAGGGATTGGGTCGGAAGCTACCAACACGTCACGGGAAAAGTTTGCATGGAGTGCGGTGATTGAAACTCTCCACAGGGGGGACACAAGGGTAAGGCGGCGGGGAGAGGTGACACCCGATAGCGATGACTCTGCTTTCGGGGTGGGCTGGTGCCATGTTCGTTTTTGTTTCTTTGGCAGGGATACCTGCCAGAGCATAATTTAGCACCGCCATCCAGGGTGGGCATGCGAAAAAGTGGCACTACCTTCGAGACAATGGTTGGTTTTGCGGCATTGCTCCCGCGGAAGTACCTAAAAAGGGGCATCGACCCCGGCGAAAGTGCCCTGAAATGGGCATCAAAATCGCGTTCTCTGGACCGAATGCCCATTTTCGCAAAGACGTGCGAACCCTGTAACTGCTTACAATCCAAGGACCAAGGTGTGATCGGCCTCGCCTGCGAGGTCTCTAGGACGCGAAAAAGGGTCCGAAAAACTGCCCCTAAAATGCCCATTTGGTGTCCGGACCGGCTCGGAAATGCCGCTCAGCTGCCCGTCACGTTGGCCTCGGTCGCGTTCTGAAGCGTCAACGATGGCGTTCCGCTGCCTATTGCCCGCCCCGGGTAGTCAAAGGAGCGTGGTTCCACAGAAAGACGCATTGTTGATTGTAAAGTGATTCGTTCGGGTGAAATCAAGACAACGTCGATCCTCTGGCGATTTCAACCGATCGCTTCAAGGCCATTTCAGTACCTGGACGAGAAGCCTTGGAATCACAAGCGAGTTCTCCGGGTCTATCGCCAGATGGGACTTGACCTACCCAGACAGACCAAGAAACGGATCCCGATTCGAGAACGCCAGACGTTAGAAGTCTCCGCCCGCCCGACCGAACGCCGTGTGGGCTTTGGACTTCATGAAGCGACACGCTGTATCAATGCGGGGGCAATGGGGAGATGCCTCCGCGATGCTTCTCGAGCCACCGGGGGATGTCCTAAATCCCATGCATCCGGACTTACCACGGCAGCGCCAGCGCGACATGACTGTAGCACGTCCGAGGGTGTTGAATGTTGTTGCAGCTGGCTATTTTGTTAGCCGCGATGAACGTTTGGCTTCTTGCTCAAATTTCATTGCGTAGGCACTGATGGTACCAGCCGCTCGTTGCAGTTCTTCACATGCTTCGAGGATCTTTAGTTTTGCATAGTCGGGGAACTTAGCATTGTCAGTGTCGATCGAGTGGTGAAGATAGTACCTTTGTTTCCCGTCGATGAAAAAGTCTGCGTCGCGCATCAGATGTCCGATGCGTGGGAGCTGTTGATCAAATACTTCCGCCAGACCTCGATGGCTCTTCTTGAACGCGACTGCAAGCGTATCTGCATCGTTGATCAGTTGCGCGAGCCTGTAGGCTTCCTGGCGTGGCACCTCCCTCCTCTCGAACTTGGCCCGAACCACCTGAAGCAGCTCCGCGATCTCTTTCAGGTACTCTGACACGCTCAGCTTCTTCCGTCGAGGCTCGCCACAGATGCGGTCCCAGATGTCTGACACGATCTCGTAACCGTCCTTTGCTATACCCAAAAAACACCTCCAATTCGATCCCCTGTCTGACGAGCCTTCAACAGAACTTCGGTTCTCGAGTTACCTCTCTAGCTAAGTATATGAGTAGACAATTGAATCGCCTAGAGCGGAAGCAGTCACTCCTGCTTTGCAATTCTGCCAAACCCCTTCGAACGACCAATCCCTCGGGATATCACCTCTTCGGCAGTTGCTTGGGGGGATCTCCGAAAGCAACGCGACCATCCTTCACAGCTCTGGCAACGGCGCGATGGAAGTCACGAACCCCTAGCCCGTTAGCACAGATCTCATCACGTTCTCCGATCCCGACGCGGTACTGCAGCGTCGGGCCACCAGTTTCGCCACAATAGATGGTGCGCGCCAAGAAGCCAACTACCCGAACATTAAACATGCTGGCCACGGCGACTAAAAACTCCCTATCGGGCACACCCCCTTTCGTAGCCCCGCTGTCACAGGCAAAGAGGACCATCTCCGCACCCTTGGCAAAACGCCCCACGATGTCGGAATGTTCAACAGTTTCTGCCCCAGCATAAAAAAAAGGTGTGTTCCGATATGTTTCAATGGATTTGAAAGTGAGTGTGGCATCGGCCTCCTTAGGAAACTCAATAGTCCGCCCTCGTACGAGGCCACGCAAACCAATGTGTTCGGGACTCGCATGTGTAAGAAGGTTAAGTTGTTTGATGCTTCCACGCGCCCTTTTAATGATTGCGCCAACGAGAGAGTTCATCCCGTGAATCTCGATAGGAACCCCCTTGCCTGCCCGCACAACCGCATCAAGGTCATCTGAATCAGGTTGCCAGCTCCGAGACTTGATCGCGGCAAGTTTGTCCTCGAGCGTGACGTGTGGGTTTGGGAAAAACCCGATCAGATTTAGCTCGCCCTGCTCTGCCATTCGACTGGACCCCCTGCCAAGGGCACCGGGTGGATCGTGTAATGACTGCCTGAATATATCTTCGCCTATCCACCGGGAGCCAGAACTCTGTCGCTTTCGAGCTTGAGCGAAGCTTCCTTCACCGACATGTCCAGCGAGGTACCCCCGGCGGGTACTTCAGCGAGCTTGCAGAGCCCCCCCGCCACCTCTAGGTGCACACCATCGGCCGGTACCTGCACATCCTTTAGAACCGCGGCCTGGATGTCGCAAAGGTGAAGTTCTTCGTCAGAACCCAGGCTGCGCCCCATTCGTGTAATATCATCCGCGGTTAGAACCCGCCGTCCCACCACGATGATTTGCTGCTTGTCGAGAAAGGGATGCTCCAAATCCATGAACTGGTTTGCGAATGACACCATAGCTGGTGTATCCGTCACACGCCGCAGAACGTCCGCCACGAAGTCAATCACGGCTTGATTCTTTGTCTTGCCCGCACGGTAAGCTAAGAACTCCCGCGAATAGTATTTATTATTGCACCGCAGGTGTTGAAGCAACCTCTCTAGGGCCTGAATTGCAAGCGCCCTATCCGCAAGGGCCTCTGCCTCCGCATCGGTGGTTCCTCCCACGGGTGCAACCATTTCGTGCACCATCGCAACGAACCCTGACAGCCGTCGCAATGGCTCAGTCAAGCTATCGTTATCGAGGACGTTCCTCAACACACGATTTACTGTGTTATCGGCCACGTCAAGATCTTGTGCGGTGCCGATTCCTGCTTCAACCAATGTCGTCCAATGCCTCCCCGGATAGTTAGCGATTGCCGACGCAAGGCCGACAGCGCGGTCTGTTAGTTCTGCATCATTGGGAATGTCTTTGTACACCTTATAGAAGAACGCTAGCGCCGTGAAAATTGCTCCGACGTTGTTGGTCACAGCGTCCCCCAAGCCAGATCCATCCGGAAAACCGCGTCTATTTAGTAAAGCCCCTGTGACGGTCACCCTTGCCGGAAATGCAAATTGAAGTCCAGCGTCGAAGGCTGCTTCGGGCGAGTTGGATGGATCGGCAAGAGGTCCCCCTACCCGGCGTGCGAGCGGGTCGCGATCACCCCCAACGGCCCCGCCCCCGATGTTGAAGATGTGCGGCTCATCAAACAGGTAGCGGAGGGCTCGTTTGGCCTCTTCTCGAGCCCTTGCCAGATTCTGCTTCGGAAACGGGCCAGCTGCCTGCACGGCCAGGGGTAGATCATCGATCAGCGCGGGATCCAGAAGGGCATTCCTAAGGAAGTCGGTGTTCGATAGGACGAATGCGTTATCATAGATCAGGCCCTGGACGGTGATGACAAACGCCAGGCGGATTTCTTGAAGGCGTGATTCAACGTCAAAGTGTTTGAGAAGCTGGAATATGTTAACAGAAAGAGTGCGGTCGCGATAGGGGTTCACCAACTTCCGCACCATGCGAGTTTGCACGAACGACTCGCTGACGCCTCGGACCTCGATCTTATGAAGTGTCTTGAGGTTGTGGGCAGACTTCTTGGTCTCCTCCGACATGTGATCTATGGTCGCCTGCGAGGTCTGCGTCACACTGTTGCTAAGTCCCGCCCCAGCCTCTACAGACAGCTTGCTGGGGATCCCGAACGATGCGGAACCATCAACGTGCCACTGCTGAGTCTTTGACAAGGATTGGACTGTGTTGATGACTTCCTTGTCGATGGTAGCGCTCTCGGTCGAGGTCAGCTCCTCAGCTGAATCCACTCTGTTGTGTTCCAGTAGCCTGCGCTGACTGGTGAGGAACTCCAGGGTTAATTGCTCGGCAGGCGCGAGCGCCATCGTGGATGAAAGATCACCAATACTGAGTTTGAGGAGATTCCATTTCTGCTGAAATCGAAGATCAAGCGAAACACAGAGCGTGACATCGGTCGGTTGGGCGCAGTTGAAAAGCAGTGGTCCGAATGGAGGGTGGGGGCGATCGACGTCACCAGTTGAGGTTCCAGCAAGCTCCACAGGCTCACAGAGATCAGGGAACAGGATCGTCTGTCGGAATGGAATTTGGAACTGGGGAGGCGTAGCGAACCTAGGGGGTGCGCAGGGATCGAATGCGCATGCTGGATCTTGTGCCGGTGGTTCTTCATGTTTTACTGCGGGCAGGCGCTCCGCAGCCCTCAGAATCGTTAGAATCGCGGTGAGTGCGCGAGAATCCTCTTTGAGTCGTGGCTCTGATTTAGTCCCTTTCATGTGTCTCCTCCACAGCTTCAGCATATAACCCCGAGGTCTGTAAATGTCGCCCTGCGATCCACGGTGGCCTCCAGCCCGCCCTGAAATTGGGCCAGACCTCGGTGATAACTGTTGAGATATCCGATTGCCTGAACGAGGTGTTCGGTTTTTCCAAGCTTCTGGTTGACGGTGACGCCGATGAAGCCCACCATGGCTCCTGCCCAGCCAGCTGCCACGAATATTACTTGCACTACGAACACACCAATTCTGTCCGCCCGCAGATGGACAAGTACCCCCGCCGCCTTGTCTTACACTGGGCTCGTCTGGGTTGACGTCTCAAAACAGTTACAAACAGTATTTGGCCAGCCTGTACCCCCGACCGTCCTATCTCTTGATATGGTTTGTATGAACGAGCGTCGTTGCTCATCCGATCTTTTGCCCTTTGGTTTCGGATTCGCGCAAAGTCCAGAGTCGAAGAACCTGCCGAGTAGTGTTTGTTAGACTAAGGCACCTGAGCCAAACATAGTCCACCAAGATAGTTAGAATCACCCCGGCTCCCCATCTAGGCCAAAGCCAGTGCTCCAATCCCTTATTGATCGTGTCAACTAGGTCAATTATCGATGTCAAGGTTACTATTGCAGCGGGAGCTAGAAATGAAACGTCATTAAATAAGTCAATAAACAGGCGCTTTTCGGATGGCGCGAATACAAATGCATTAGAAATTGGTTGGTATGCACGTGATACATCCTCGGATGTAAATCCAGAGTTTCTAAGGTTAATGGACCATTGTCCTGCTTGATCCATCTCAGCACCAAGAAACCGTAGGAGAGCTTCCCGCTCATTTAGTAAATTGGCCAAAAGCCAAAACCCGACAATCAGGAGGGCCAAAGAACCTATGATTCCCAAGTCACTGGTCGTCGCTCGAATTGATGTTCCTGGAATTGAGATAGTGTTGAACTCCCAGTATTTCTTGCTCAGCTCGGTGCGATCGGATTGAATAATGGCGAGTGTTCGGCGTTTCATGGTGCTATCAGGATGTTGAAAATAACCCCGGAGATATGTTAGTTCCTTTCCTCTTCCGCTTCGTGCGCGATCAAAGAACTCCAGTTCTGATTCTTTGACACTCAGTCTAGTCGCTATCTCCGCGGTGCTTTGCTTTATTAAGTCCTGATCAACGATGCGAGCAAGAAGATCGCGGCGTTGGATCAACTGATCAATGTAGCCGAGCTTCTCATTGTAGAGACCTGCGCCATATACAAAGGTAATTACCAGGCCAGTGATCCAGGCAAGGCGAGCTCGGCCAACGGCTGCTTGGATTGACCGGACTGTTTCGTCGAATAGCGGTGTCGACATGTAGCCTCCCTCTCATGTTCTCTTGCAGTTATCATAGGGGGATGTGCGCGGCGGTAGCTCTGAAAGGCCCGCGGTAACCGTCAAACCAGCAGAGCACTGGTCAAGCAACCCCATGCAAACGGTGACGCGCGATCACACCAATGCCAGAAGCAAGGCAAAAGACACCCCTCATTTGGTCTCTTCGGCACCCACGAGAGTTCGGAAGTTGATCTTTGGCGAAAATGTGACCCCCATCACTGGGGTTTGTAGGTCATGCCACGCCAGATAGACCCCGAACCAAGAGCGGAGAGAGGGCAGTACGGGGTGGACGAAACCAAGGGTAAATTCAGTTTCAACGTCTTCCTGAATGGACAAGAGGGACATGTGGATTCCAGGAAGCCAGTTAGTGTACTTTTTCCCCTGTGATCGGCCGTCATAGGTCAGATATATGTTGGTGCCCACCGCGGGCGCCTTCTTAATCGGGTTAAAATCTGAGGCTTGGGGGTCTGGGCGAAACGTCCCGAAGGAAATGGTCGGAATGACGTTGCTCTTATAACCAAACTTCTTGACCGCCAGCTGGATTTCTTCCCCCGGGTTCACGAGGTCGCTGATTCTAAGGTCGGCGAGACTTGCTCGGTGTTGAACCGAATAACGTGTTACTTGTTGTTCCTCGGGGCTCATGCTTGCGTACACGGCTGCCCAGGCGGCGGCACGTTTCTCGGAGCCCCCTACGTCTTGGATCAACCTGGTCATACCAACGGAAACATCATTGGTTGGTTGTGCGGAATACCTTGTTAGCTCCCTGAAGAGCTCCCGCTCGTCATCCTCCATGCCTAGGAACGTTTTGAGATCCACTTCGCGGTTGAAGTCATAGGAGGCACGGAGGAAGCGTATTCGGATGCTATCTCCATCGTGAGCCGCATATCGCTCCGGTAGGCTCCCTACTGAAGCTAAGTACAACTCCTGCAGATCAAGGCTGACAAGTGGTCGATAAGACGCAGCGGTCTCTCTTAAAAAGCTTTCGACCCTGTGGCTTTCTGTTGCGTCTAGAAGGAATAGCACAAGGACATAATCGCCTTCTCGCACATAGGGACTCTGTTCGAGCCCGGCGTCGTTCACGAAAAAGGGGCGAATTTGCGGTTGGACACCAGGATCCTCCACGCGTGTCAGTGAACTAGGGGTTACCTTTCTTGAAAGAGGTCCAATAAAGCACACTCGACTCCATGTGTCCTCATCGTGCTTCCTAAGATCCAAGACGATGAGTACGTTTTCCCTGCGAGCTAGAAGTGCTTCAACGTCCTTGAGCTTGATTTCAAGGATGCTGAATGCGTTAACCAGGCGGTCTTGAGAAACGTCGATTAGCCCCATTGCAGGTGCCTGCCCGGCCACCACTGTTGATCTCTCACCGATTAGGAAGTCCGGAACGACACTCTTAGGCTCGGCTGCCCAAGCATGGCTCGGAACGACAAAGGAAAGAGCTACGGCGAGCAGGACGGGTGCTGGTAATGGGGGAAAGAGTCGTGACCGCTCAACAGGCAGCTCAGAGGGGTATGTGGGTTTCAATCACGCCCTCCTCTGCTGTAAACGTTTTACCGACTGAACTCTCTTGGTCACTTCGAGCTACGTTCGCTTTCCGGGCGACTAACCCCGCAAGCAGCTGGGCTCTGGGGATATCTGGCCAGATTTGGCGAGTGAGGGTCGAGGCCATCGCAGATATCCCATCCGGGATCATCTTCTCAACGAAGTCCCGTGGAGTCGCGTTGTGACTCCCGTGATGGCCAATCTTGTAGAAGGAAATACGTCCAAGCAATTCCCGCCACTCTGGGTCCCCGAGTGCCTCGTTCCAAGTGCCCCACTGAGCATCCCCGGGGAACAGGAGGTAGATCCCCGCAATTTCGAGGATAATCATGAGGCTCGTTCCATTAACTGCCTTGTCGAGGGCCACCGCCACCGCGAGATCAGAAAACAAGCCGGCACCTCCAATCTTATCCATGTCATCCGGACGCAGAGTTGCGCTGGACGGCACAGGTAGCCTGAAATCATTGGAAAAAGGTGGCTGGGGAATAAAAGTTACAGTCGGGGACCCCTCATGAAAGCGAAGGAAGCTCTTTCCCTTTGGGGGATCCATATCACGGATGACTTCCGGACTTCGGGATGGCCCCAGGATGTGAACCTTAAGTCCTGGCAATGCGTCAGTTTCAAAGCTCCGCTTGCCATCCTCATCCGCGGGGAGGAATCTGCGTCGTGGAGCTCCAGAGAAGCCCGAATGCAACGTCCTCATGGCTCGGTCGTTGCTTAGCATGAGGGAGTTTGAAACCAAATCCTGATATCGCTGCTCGCGCTCTCCTAGAGCTGGGCCCCGTAGGCTCAGCGCCGCCTGAAGGTTCAAAGCCAAACGGCTCTGGGTATCTCGAATACGGCGAGCTTCGGCATCCGTAGGGTGTTCCGTCCAAGGCATCCACACCTCTTGAACAATAACGTCGTCCCAAGACGGATCGCCGAACCCTGATACGTGGTCCTTATGGCGGTGCGTCGCAACGACCACATCAATTCGAGCGCTCCCATCAGCGTCTGTAACGTCGCGAATAATCCTATCGACGACCTCCTTAATCTTCATGCCTTGGGCAGCCTCGATCGAGCCACAATCGAATAGGATGCGTCTATAACCCCCTCCATCGGGAATCTGAAGCAAGAACGCATCGCCGAAGCCGACGTTATACATTCGGATTATGACCTTCCGATCCGTTTCCCGACCGTGGGCATCCGTGTGACGCGCCCGAGTCGTCCGCTTTTCTCGCTTAATTGCCATCTGGCTTATCCCTCGTGAAGGTTTGCGAAATTCATGAGTTCAAGCATGCGCGTCCCAGCCTCATCCGAGGTGAAATATGGGAATAGAGCATTCCTCATGTCGCATAGGTGTAGGTAGTCCTTCTGGCGGCTAAAGCGAGAATCACCGGCCGTTGAACGGGCCAAATCGCCAGAGGCCTTACGCATCGGCTTTGAGATTAAATAGCGAAATACTCCGTTCGATGAAGCAACCAACGTGCAACCCCCACGAAAGGGCAATCCACCCAACTCATCCTTAACGGTGTGGTCCACCTGTGTAAACTGGGTGACCAATTCCACCAGTAGGCGGCCATTGGGAGCTACGCGGAATACAGTGTGGAATCCTCGGACCTGAATCTTCGCGTCTGAATCCAGACCCAAAGCGCCGGCGTTGGCAGTCGCATAGGCATGTAAGTGCTCTGCTAGATCCTCATTCACATCGATCTCAATCTCCTCTCCCTCGTCGAAAGACACGGATTGCTGTTTGAGTTCGGGGCTTGTCTCGTACGTTGGATCTTGCCATCCGATGTCAAAAGAGCGAAGCGCTCCAAAGAAAACCCCTTGAAGGAGTGTGAGTACATCCTTGCTTAAAGGGGGCAAAGTCTTCTCGACGTTTTCCCACAGTAAGGACTCCTCGGCAAGGGAACGCACTCCGTCCGGATAGATGCCGCGAAAACGAAAGGCTTCAATCATCGCTCCTCGCAGATTAAGGTCATCCTCCGCGTTCAATTCGTAGTCAGCAGTAACCATCGCCCGGAGAAAATCACCAAATGTCACATCGACTGGGGGCATATAGTCGAACGCCCGGATGCACATATCGAGGACTCGCTGAGCGGTGCGCGATGCTTCCGTGGCGATGCGATTCACGAGATCAGGATGGAGATCTCCAGCCGGGAGTGTTCCGGTTCCACCGGTGGCGATTCGGACAAGATCGCCTATCCGGCGCTGGTAGGTTTTGAAAAAGCCATCAAATACGGCCGCAACGAGGATCGAGCCGCGATCATGGGGCTCAAAGGTACCTTGAAGCTTCAGCGTTGGATCATCCAAGGCGGAGCGGAGAGCCCTTCCGCTACCGGTTGCGTAACCAAACTGCTGAGCCAGCTGAATGAGACTCGTGGGAGCTCTCAGATCTAGGCGAGTGCGCTGGATCTGTTCGCGCACAATGTCTTGAAAGGAGAAATGCTGGAAAAGGGCGATGATGTCCGCAAAACCCTCATGGAAGGCCAAAACGTCCCCATTGGTTGGCTCAAGAAAGAGCGGACGAAGTCGATCAACGATTGCATGTGTCATTTCGTGAGCGATCACGTCGTGGGAAAGACAGGTGAAGACGGTCTGACCAGGTAAGTTGGCACCGACGTCCTCAGCCTCGGCCTTAAAATAGCCAAATAGGATCGCATTCAACTTCGGATCATAAAAGGCATTCGCCCCATAAAATGCATGAGGAAAGAGCCGCAAGCGTGGATATGTGGCTTGGCGCGGGCGGTCCCTGGAGCCCAAGCGAAGCACGCGGCCAAGGGCGCGGTCAAAGTTCTCCAGGGTCTTCATCGCGACCGCGTACACCATTTGTTGGTGAAAGCGTGGATCGGATTCCGACGGCTCCAACCCTCCTTGCATGAGAATTGGAGGGTCATCAAGCATGACGGGTAGATAGAAACATTTCTGAACGCCATCGAAGTCGATGACTTCCACTCGTGCGCCGACAGGTCCGGGGCTTAAAGATTCGTTTAGCACGTCGATGCGCGCCCGATTCCCCACGGTTCGGCCTTGAAGCGGGTCCGACGCGAAGATTTTTAGTGGTCGCCGCGCCGGCTGTGCGATTCCGTTCTCCATTGAACGTCTCAGCATTGCGGAACACCCTTCATGAGATGATCTTGGGGGGAGGAGGAAACGGTGTTTTCGAGACTGGGAAAATGAGAGGCCTGCCCAGAGCAAATCGACTGATACGAATGGGATGAGATATATGGACGTGATGGCCCGGGCACAGACAACCTCCTAAGCACACTTCCTGGTGGAGGTGCACCCAAATAGATGGGGTTTGGGGAAAACCCATTCTGTCTTTTGGGGCCTCCGGGGGACGGAGGCTCACCTGCTTCCGGGTACGGGCAAGCTAGCCCTGAAATAGGAAAGTCGTCAACTTGTTTTTTGTGACGATTGGAAAATTCGTCTTTCCGCCTTTCTCCTATTGGACAATCTAGCCCTTCCCGAATTACCGTACCCATGACAATCGGGGCAATCGTGAGGACGACTATCGCCACCATCGCCATTCAAAGCTAAGCGAGATGCAGTCCGAGCGCCCGGATGACGATCTTGTCTCCAGTATTGCCGAAATTCAGTCGGAGGCTTAATAGTACCTCTCCCAGAGAGGGGTCTACCGTTGTCGAAGCGCTGTCAGTGCATATTGGCCCGGCGTTCGTTTGAGGAGTGGCATCATCGAGCTTCACAACCGCCGTTTGGGGAGGGGATTGAACCTGAGCCAATCGAATATCGTCAATGAAACTGCGCTGGTTAGATAACTCGTAACACAGGCGCACGGACTTGATTAGATAGCCAGGTGGCACTTGCAACCCCATATGGACTACTTTATTACCGCCTCCGGCAGCTGTATTGCCGAGGGTTGAGGATTGAACGACAAGACCGGTGAGCCCCCCTCCGACGCCGGAAGAGACAGCATTGAAGGACGTCGTTACGCTTGAATCTCCTGGCAAAAGATCAAAGTGGTTGATCCACATAATGATCTTCTTTGTTGGCTTTATTGATTTGCGGGCCTTGACCTTTGAGCTTGTTTGCACCTTCTTTGCCATGTTGTTCTCCATCGGGTTCTGGGATGGCCTCGTTCCAGGATGTGGAATCTTTTGACTTCGGTAAGCGTTTTACTGGCTCCCCCGGGCTTTTGAAGGAGAATGAGGGGTGCTCTTCTCGCTTGAAATCCCTGTCCGTTCACGATAGTGGGCTCGGCGTAACGCCACTTCTCGGGGGAGGGCGGCGTCGCTCAAGGCCATGTCCGTAACGACAACGCTGCAAACGCTGCAGGCTTGCGCACCCCTTTGGCTGTACCATCGACACTCGGGCCGAATAGGGCATTCGGGCAAGGAGACAGGCGGAATCACCTCTCCCAGTTGTCGCTCATGCTCGGCGACGAGGCGATCGATGAGTCCGCACTGCTTCCCCGTCCACTGCCGGCAAGCCCCTTCCATGCAGCCGGAAGCGAATCGAAACCGCTGTTCGGGGGGACGCCCTTCATGGGCTATCTGGGCAAACTCCCGGTCCACTTCGATGCATTCTGATGTTAAGGCTACGTGCCCGTCAGGCAGGACGATGCCGAAGAGCTTGGCACCCGGCCGACACGTCGAAGAGGGACAGACAGTATTGGGAGGCTCGTTCATCGGAGTGCCCTAGCCTATTTTAGTTGTCTGCAGCTCCTTAAGTTTCGCGGCTGGAACCAGCTTGCCCAAGTCTATGATGATGCCGCCTGGCCAATCGATACGGGGAATGAACGCCAAGGTGCCTCGAAGATCGAGGCGGGCGAGCGATGCCGCGGCTGAGCTTCCAATTGCCGCGGTCAGCTCCGCTCGCGATTTGCTGGAGAGCTTCACGGACGGGTCTACTTGAACAATGAACGTTGAACGGCGAGTGGGCATGACGACCTCCTTCGGTGAATAGATTGGGTTGCGAGGGGGACAGGAAAGCGCGACGAAGGGAGATAAAACGATGACAAGGTTGAGGGAAACTCGGGTTTTTTTTGCGGCCGAGACATTCGGCGGAATGCAGACGCACCACGACCTCGCAGCGCCAGGAACGATTGTCCGCTGACTCAGGAGCCTTCTGAAGAGAGAAGGCTTTGCGTTTTCTTGGCCCCTTGGGGAGAGGGACCCTTGTCTGCTTCCGGGTGAAAAAAATCTAAATCCCAAACAGGAAGTCCGTCAACCTGTTTTTTGTGACAATTCTTCGACGACCTTCGAAAGGGCAGGAGGGGATTTGCGAATCTTTGGCAAGTTGAGCCCTTTGAAGCTTAAAGTGAGTCTGGGTGACATGCCGCTAAAAGGTGCTACCCTCTGCGTCCGCTAGCCGCGAAACACTATGCGAGACTAATTCATCCCCATCAGAATCCATCTGCTCATATTGTCATCATAAATAAACGTCGCCGCACTGGCCCCCGGGCGCAGCGTCACGTCGCTCTCTCTAAGGGTCCGAATTCGACTCGCTGCGATCGAGGTACTGCCTTCGTCCACAATCGTCATGGGGCAGTCCGTTGTGTTAACTACGTACAACAGCCTTCCCGCACTCCCCCCGGCAAAGCCAGACACGCTGAAGGCTTGATTTGGGCCTGTGATCCTTAAGAAGCTCGTCCCTCGAAACGACGAGCCTGCGATCTCGTCCAACACTACGTCTCTATTCAGTCCATTGGCCAATACACCTACGCCACGGCGGTTTCCATTCGGACGCAAAGCCAAGGCCCCGTTGACGTCCAGAGCTGTACGCGGGTTCAGCGTATTGATTCCCGTGAAATAGTTGTGTGAATACAAACCGGTCCCACTGTCGTGCCCAAGGTCTGTTAGATCGCCTTGATAGGCATCAGTTACCTTGGGCGCTCCCGACCAGTCGGTCCAGTTTCCCAATGCGCAAAAGCGAAAACAGGTTTCAGAACCGGTGATCGGTGCGACCGAGCTGCTAAAGGAATTACCGATCAGTGTCGGACCTCCACCATAAAACACGATACATCTCTTTTTGGGGGCGGCGCTGAAAGTGTTGCCAATGTAGACTTGACTAGTACCTTGGCCAATAATCTGGTGTTTGATAAAGCTTTCAGTCTTGTACAAGATGCAGTCTTCCATTGCTGATTCCAATTCGCAACCATCCATGACTAGTCCATTAATGCCAGCCTGAATGATATGGTAGCCGCATCCATTGAAGTTGCAATCGACAAGATGGTGCTCATTGCCGCCATCATCAATTAGTCCTATGGTAGGAGCATTTGCATTAAATTGAGTTGCCCGAAAGAACACGCCATTGGTCAACCCCGATGCCGAATCGGAGTGATAGTCGTTTGAATTAGCGAGGTATGCGCACCCCACGAAAGCTGACTCAAAATCACACTCCTCGACATTCACGAGTTCACAAGCGTCCAAGACCAATCCAAACCTGAAGCCTTGCGTCTGAACCCGCCGCAGGGAGATGTATGTTCCTCCATAAAGATCCAAACCACCCTTGGTATTATTGGGGTTGATTGTGGTGGAGCTAGGTCTGAAGTTCTGCAAACACAAATCAGCAATCGTTACATTGACGGCCTTGGGCCCTTGGCTTTGTCCGAGACCGGCATCACTACCCCAATTGCCAAGGATTCCTGCCCCATCATGATCCGATTGAATGAACGTGGAACTCTTTCCTGCTCCTCGCACAGTCCAACCGACCTTATTCGTAATGTCGATGCCGTCCGCTTGGCGATAGTACCCGGCCTCAAAGTAAACCTCCCTGTTTGACGCAATGTCATGCAGAGGGGCCTCCCATCCGATCCACGGATCTCCTGGTGTCCCGGAGCCACCGGTCTTCAGCTGGGCGACATTGACGATAGCTGACATGTTTTAGCCTTTCCGGCGAACAGGCTGCCACATCCACTGGAACGGGTCGGACCCCTGCTTGTTTTTGGTGGGATTGCCGTTCTGCCCTTTATCTCCAGATCGCTTGCCAATCTCTTTCCAAGCCCCGAAGCTAGATTGTCGAATGCCTATTTTGTAAGCCATACTCGTCGAACTACTCCATTACTTTGGCCCGCGTTGATATCGTAATCAATTGTCACAGTCCAGTTGTGAGCGAAGCCGTCGCGGAGAAGGTCAAGCATTCCGGCTCGGACAGGTCGGTTGCCGTCATTGCGCAACTGAAAGCCGAATGCATTGTTCGGCAATGTATCGAGTTTGCAAACCACCTCTACATCGATGACGTCTCCCGGTGGTCCCCACCCCGTACCAAGGTCATGTGTACGCAAGAAGGTTAGTTTTCCGGAGGCTTGCAGAAGCGCCATACCTGGTCTCCTTTTATACCAGATCCGCGACCCGAACGATGCGGGCGTTGCGAAGTCCGGTTTTTACGTAATCGATTGTTACAGAAGTCTTTCGAATAAAGGCGTCACGCAAGAGATCCAGCATTCCGTGGCGTGCTGGCTCTTCAGAATCTGTACGTAGCTGAAAGCCGAAGCCACGCCCGGGCATACTGTCAAGCATGATTACGACCTCCACATCCAACAAATCGGTAGCAGGACCCCAACCGGTCCCGACGTCGTGAACACGTAGGAACGTGATCCGGCCAGTGGCGGCAGCTAGAGTCCCGATCGGCCAATCCGTGTAGACTTCATAGGCGCTTCGCCCGAAGGTTGCTGCACGCATCACGCCTGTCTTTGGGTGTACATGCAACGAGTTGATAATCGGGAGCCCGAGCCCATCATTGTAGCCACTCCATCTCCAGGTCGCCCCTCCATTGTCAGAGAAACCGCGATATACACCTCGGTTGGTGCCAACGTAGACAGTAGAGGGGGCCATGCGATCTACGGCAAGAGTATTGACACTAAGTCCGGCCGGCAGATTCGAAGTAATATCCGTTCCCGTCACGCTTGAGGGCGTGGCTGAGGATCGTCGTAAGCGATAAACTCGTGCGGTTCCTCCTCCTCCGAACGCAGCGTAGATGATGGTGGGATCATCAGGATCGACGTGTAGGTCGGCGAAGCCTGCATTAGCAGGATGTGCGAAAACCTGGTTCCATGAGGCCCCGCCAGGACCCGCATAAAGTTGGCCATTCTTCGTTCCTGTGTAGTATAGATCCACAGACGGATCGATGACGGCGCGGACGACGGTCCCGCTTGCTGGGGTAAATATGATAGTCCAGCTTCCAGATGGCGACCCAATCCGCCACAGGGATCCACAACAGGCAAGAAGCGTTGTCGGAATGGCTGGGTGCACGAGGAACTGCAGGTTGAAGCACGTTGCCCCTGTGGGAAGGCCCGAAGCAAAGTTATTAAAGTTACTACCACCGTCGGTAGATCGAGTAATGCTACTCGCGTATTGACCCATCGCATAGAACACCTGAGAGTTTGTTGGGTCAATATCGACGGTTCCGCCGTCACCACCTTGAATCTCTTTCCACACGGTACTTGAGCTGTCGTATTTGAGTGTTCCGTTATCCTGGGTCCCGCCGATCATAAGACGGGCGTCGGTGACAGCTAAGGCCCCATCGTAGAATTCTACATTGGAGATTCCGCCACCGATCTGCGTGAAGGTTAATCCTCGGTCAGTGGACCGGAAGAGGCCATTATCGCGGCCAATATAAAGGACACCAGGAGTCACAGGGTCTGTGACAAGCTTCTGGCATTCGTGCAAATCGCCATTCGTCACAACGAAAGTGGCTCCTCCGTCCGTGGACCGCTGGAAGTTGGCGCTGGGAAGATAGACGATCGCAGGATTGAGTGGATCAACGCCTAGCCAGGGGTTATAGATCGGAGAGGGCGCAGTATAGCGTAGAGCAAACCTTACCCCGTCTGTGGAGCGAAAGACGCGGAACGGATTCCCGCTCAAGCCCGCATAGAGTGTAGTGGGTGCCGCGCGACACAGCGCCAAGGTCACCCGAGTGAAGCCGCTGGACGGAAGGCCAGAAAGCTTAGTCCAGGCTGAATCGCCTGCCCCTCCGCCCGTGGTCGTTTTGTAAACACCGTCGCCCTGCACGGTGGCGTAAAGGGTGGCTGGGTTGGTGGGGTCCATTGTGGCATCATTCACTGCCCCGGTCTTTACAAGAACCCAAGAGACTCCAGAGTTGGAAGAGCGGTGTAGTCCGTTTGTCCCCGTTAGATAAAGGATGGACGTATTTGTGGGGTCGATCAGCAATACACCGCCTCCTGCTGGTGTGCCTTGGTCGGTGGCTATCTGGGCCCAAGTTGCACCCCCATCATCTGAGCGAAATACGCCACTCCCGGCCATAACAGCATAGACTCGTGACGCGTTTAACGGATCGACCGCTAAGGCAGCCGTTGCGAGATTGGGGAGGCTGTCTCCGACGGGGGACCAGGAGCCTCCAGTATTGGTTGTTTTCCAAATTCCGCACCTTGGACCGCCGGCCCAAAGGGTATTTGGCGCGGTCGGGTGAACGGCTATCGAATGGATTCGGCCTATTGATCCAGGCCCACCATCATTAATAAGTGTTGGCCCAATTGAAATCCATCGCCCTATTGTAGGCATATCGGACCACCTGCGTATCCAATGCGTTCTTGCGAAGCACCCAGATCATCGGCCAGGCGCATCCATTCAAGCAAATAAAGGACAAAAGGGCGGACCAACGCGAATTTGAGGAATGTAGAAAGGCCAGTGCATTCCCCGGACATTGACAGAAAACCTCCTGGACACGAATTCTCCCTGGGAGAATTGCGCCCGCTAAAAGCGAGGATTGGGGAGAATCCCGCGTTTGTCTTGGTGAGCCCCTGGGGATTGAGGCTAATGCTTCCGGGTTGGAGCAAGCTAGTCCCCAAACAGGAAGCGCGTCAACCTGTTTTTTTCAGCGACTGGCCCTACCGCCTAAGCTCTCCTCTCAGCCAAGACATAGGAAGTTGCTGCGTTCATGCGTCTCGGGAGAAACAATCAAAGCTCTCTCCAAAGGCTTCTTTGTTTCGGATCCAGGCCCGACCTCATTGCTCTTGGCTGCCAATGCGCTCATGAGGCAACCCTCCATTGAGAGGATCACCCTGTGGCAACGGGTGGTGTTTCATCGGTCGGGGATAACAAACTTGGTATCAACCGTAAAACTGGTGCCGTTGACCGTCGGTCCAATAGTCACTTCCGGAGTACCTGTACCCGTGTGCATGTTCTCTACAGTAACCGATTTATCAGACACAGATGTCGCTCCGAAAACAAGGTCGACCTCATCACCGTCATCGTAGTTACTCAGGACTAAGCAATAACTACCTGGCTCTAAATGCTGGATGTATAGGTCAAGATCCCCAACGTCATATCCAGCTACTGGCGGTGGTCCGGTATCAGGCTCATAGATTACCTGCTTTACGCCATTCTTTGTCATGGAGCCGGCAATCCAGTAGCAATTCTGAATGCCGAACAGATCCATGCGAAGTTGCTGATCATGTCCCGTAAAATCCGTGTCATGACCGAGGAACGCTGAGACCCAGAATTCACCAGCTACTTTTTGAGACACCAACATTGCACGTGTCTGTCCATCTAATTTGTAAAGGACCCTGGATCCGAGCGCCCAATCGACGAGGCGGGGGATAGGAGTAGATCCGCACTTGGGATCAACATGAACAGGAGACTCAGTTTCAAAATTGGCCGACACAATCTTGTACCAACAACAGCAAAGGTTATCAATAGGTACAGATAGCCTCATGACGATATTGTACTCATGGATTGTCCCGGCCGATGACTGAATCTTAAGTAGCAACGGGGTCTTGGAAAGGGCTATGCCTCCGAACTGATTGCACAAAAGAGCCAGGCGTTCGCTGCCGCGTCCTCGCTTAATAATATTGAACGTTACCGGGTCATAGATAGCCACTTGGATGTTAGGATCAGGGGGCTGTACCTCGATCCACAGCATCGGGTCGCATGGCTCTCCACATGCTGTCAGAAGTGGTGCCGCGGGAGCTGTAAACTGGTACCAATCAACGTCGGACGCGGAATGGAGACTGAGTTTGGAGGCTTCAAGTAACCAGGCCTCCTGCTCGAACCATTCCGCAGGGAATCCACCAGTGAGTTGGGTCCAGGTGGCCGCCGCGGAGATATCCGCGGGGGTGGCCTCCGTGTCGTTGCTTATTGGCGGCGTGTCGAAAGCGTCGGCGACTGGCAGGGTTCCCTCCTCGTAGGAATCCGTCTCAAGGACGTAGGGCGTGTCCGTGAACTGAGGCGTGCTCAAAGAAAAGTAAAACTCGGATGCCTCGGTTAGCCATGGCGTGTAAAAATCATAAGATAAGAGACCGGTGGTCGAGGTTGATCGGCCCCCGTGCCAATAGGAGAGCCATGGAAGGGACTTCGGATAATCCGGCACGAGCATATGAATCTTTTGCCTATATTTCTTCGATGTATCGCCAGTCCGGGGAGCGACCCAACGAAAGCAGTCAACATCGGTTATGGCGACTCCACTTGGCGGCTCTGGCCAAATAAAGTGGATCTCATCAGAGATTGAGGCGTAGGGTGGCGTGTCATGAGAGTCCAACGTTACCGCCGCTGACGGCTCATCGCCGACGTCATCGCCGAAACCGACTGAGCGAGTCTCTCCATCAGTTTGGTGACCGTTGTCAACGTCCAGACCAAGGGACTCCGCATCGGGGATTACTCCAGCCGCGGCGCTTAGAATGGCTGCATGTGGGTTTATCAAGTTGTCGCGGACGTCCATGTTTGTTGCAACGTCGACCGAGACAGTCACATCACTGCTCAATGGAAGAACCACCCGGCCGGAGGTCGCGTCGGCCACACCCGGTGTGTATGTGGTTTTCTCTAAAATGGTGCTAATCGTGTCCACAATCAAGGATTTACTTGTAGCTTTGTGCGGACATAAGGAAGGATTTACAGCCATCATATCCGCAATGACCCCAGTAACGTATGGGGCCGCTGCGCTTGTGCCACTGAAGCCCGTGTCATACTGGGCCGGGCTTGCAATAACAACATTATCATTAGATGGAGCGTAGAAGCTGGAGTAGATAGGTGCCCAAATGTCAACGCTGTCTCCGTAAAAGTCGACATTGGCGTAGTATTTCGTCGAATCTCTATCGTCCACCGATGCCGCGCAGATAACGTCGGGGATTACGCCAGGAATAATTTCCCACTCATCAATATCCGTGTTATCCAGCTCTTCTTCGGTCACCAACCCTTGAAGGGTTTTCGGTAGATCATCCCAGTCAAGTGTATTGCCGGAAATCGATACTACGGGCACACCGTTGGTTTTGGCGTAATCAACGGCATCTTCCATATCCCCTCGGGTTTCCACGTAGAGCAAGAGGCCTGCAAAGGCGACCTCCACCACAGCGGTTGTCAAAATGGGCTGCGACATTAAGGCAGCACAAAGGGCCTTAAGTTCAATTGTCGTGTGAGCCGGTGTATATGGCCAAGAGCAAAAGACAAGGAGCTTGGCACCGAGCTTGGCGAGGAATGCCGCTCTTGCGCCGGCCGTGCAAACATTATCTGGCCCGAGTATCCAAAGAAAGCGGCAAGGAAAGCCGGCACTGAGATTTACGATGTCGGCTCCGTCATCAACGGCCAGTTTGATCGTATCGCTGATTTGGTTAGCGTAAGCGCTTTGATTGAATTCATATAACATGGGGAGGACGACCTCTCCTCCGGTCCCAACCGTTCCCCACCCATTATTGAGCATTCCCGAGGCTATGGAGAGGACTCCGGTGCCATGCCAATTGAGATCTTCAAAATATGAACCACCGACAGTGGGGGGGCCGATGGCTTCGCCGGACCCAGTCGCCCCTGTCGCTACATCACATTCGTGGACAAGTCCATCGGAATAGCCGCGCCAATCATTGTTTGGATCAAATCCTTCATCTAGAAACGCGACACGAATAGGGTCTGCCGCGCCACCATCTTTGTCCCACATAGCTAGGTATGCCCACGCCTCTCTAAGACCGAAAACCGGGTCATCAAAGGAATTTGAAAGCTTCTCGCCGTTGAACGCGTCGTCCCCCATGTCCTCTCGGCATCCCGCGTCACCAGCCGTGTAGAAACGAGGATTGATCGCTACCTGGAAGCCTTCAAGCCGCATTTGAAGTGCATACGCGTAAAGTGCAAGTCCCTCCCTACCACTGGAAAGAAGTGTCGTTCCGTCGCCTGTGATATCGCGAAGTTGGGGAAGGTAATGTTCGATGCCACTGGGGGGATTTAGCTGGATGGTAAACCAAGCAGAGGCGCCCTGATATCGTCGTGGGACCACGCGGCCACCCGTGAGCTTTAAGAACTCATCGAGTTCATCTCGGTTTCGAGGGGCAAACAATACTTCATTCAATGCAATCTGCCCCACTGAGTACCCCCCGGAGTCCGTCAGCGCGATTGTTGCCAGGCTTTCGCCGTAAACCTTGGAATCAGATTCGTCCTTTTGCAACGCGATGTCTGCATTAACCGCTGCCTTTGATGCACTAAAGGCTGGATCATATATCAAAGCAAAATCACAACTTACCATCTTGGGAAGAGGGAATCCGACGTTCGAGGTGCTGTAGCCCGCCATTGCGAGGATGACATCACCGGGGGCCACTTCGAGGATTCCATTGAATTGGCTTTGGGTTTTCAAAGCTGACCCGACGTGAAGCGGGATGGAGTTAATTGTTGATCGGGTGGGTTCACCCTGAAGATCCTTCAGAGATACCCGCTCAAGATCCCCAGTGGTTGTTGCAAAGAGAAGCAATTCTTTTGAGGATGACTTTCGATGCCTGGGCGAGATGTACTTGACCGTGGCCCCCACAGTGTCGTTCGACTCGTAGATGAGTTTGGTTAGGTGAACGTGAGGAGCAATAGATTGAAGACTCGAGACGTTCTCCTCTGAGAGTTCGGCAGCGGAAATAACGGATACCATAAGGGGTGTTAGCGAAGTTGAGAGAAGCGCAAGAAGTGTAGTTAGTGGCGGCCAGGGAATCCGAACCTTAAACGGCTCAACAGGTTTGAGCTTGCGGTGCAGCCTGAGCGTGAAAACAAGAAAAATCAGAAACCCGGTCACAGGGCAGAACCTCCCGGTCACACTTGTCGAATGAGAAGTGCACCAATTTCGCGGGGCAGTGGGGATTTGCTACCCGCGTTCTGTTTCGAGCCTCTGGGGGATTGAGGCTTACTGCTTCCGGGTAAGGGCACCCTAGACCCGAAAGAGAAAGGTCGTCAACCGGTTTTTTGTGGCAATCCCACGTTGGCCTTTCCTGGCCTAGGGCTAGAGGTGGGCCGTTTAGAAAAAAATACTACCCAAGTGGCCACGACAAGAAGTGTGAACACGGTAGCGATATTTCCGAAGCCTGTCGCATGACTCGCCACTTGCTGAAGCTTCGTCTCCAAAGATGCTCGGGGGGCCTCAGGAGCATCTAACAAATTGGCCAGCTGGAGCGCCGTCAAAGAAATTAGGATTATGTGACAAGTGAATAACGTGATTACGCTTGCAAAAGCGACCAACATTCGGCGTCTCAGACTAAGAAAGACAAGAGCAGTCGATAATGCGACCGCAAGAGGAAGATCACCAAAGTCTAAAAAACGTTGGGGGATTTGAGCCCAGTTCCCTCGGGATTGGTCTCGCAAAGTGTACAAGAGGATTATCCATTTGCCTCCCGTCGCTTTGACTGACCCATCCAGATGAAGGATCGGCAGGCAAGCACCCGTAACGATGATCGAGACCGCCTGCGAATACTCGAAACGCGCCACCATCCATATGGGCACCAGCGCAGCGTAGCCTCCCAGCGCCAGCCCCGCGCTCGTTAGGACAGCTTTTGGCTTGAGGAATTCCATGTGAGCCAGATAAACCACAGCATGGTGACGATGAGGATTGTAAGCACCTGGCCAAAATAGACGTGGGCAAGTCCGAACCAGTCCGGCTTATGGGC
>Ga0114129_10001413_pt1 | contig 32335 bp, 35 predicted proteins | sample RhiMetdeltSRZDD1_FD_80071 | JGI IMG/M metagenome (GOLD analysis project Ga0114129, IMG submission 80071) | Populus rhizosphere microbial communities from Tennessee, USA - Rhizosphere MetaG P. deltoides SRZDD1 (version 2) (version 2) | ecosystem: Host-associated > Plants > Roots > Rhizosphere >...
TATCGCGCTCCACGCTCTAGTTATCCAATGCTTTTTTGACCTGCTCGATAGGGAAGAGAGGACCTGGTATGAACTGCTCCTTAAAATCGAGGCCAGTGACTGACAAATGAATGCTGACGCTATGAACGATGAGCAGTAACAGATCTTCGGAATATGAAATCTTCACGGATTCTCAATTTCCTAAATAGAAAATTTGGAAGATCGCGAGTATTCCGAAGATTTCTTACTGCTCATCGCTCATAGCGTCAGCATTCATTTCGTATTTCATTGATTTCGCGTCGCGTTTTCCGCCTTATGAGTCTTTTTGGAGTCCCGGCTCGTACTACTGTCGATGGACGCAGTAATTTTCTGGATAGAGAATCCCATGGAGCAGGACATAGCGAAACTGGCGGAGCGACTGCGTAATGGCGATCTGGATGTTCTGGACGATCTCATCGAGAAGTACCAGCATCGGCTACTGCGATACCTTGTCTCCGTCACAGGCAATCGCAGCACGGCCGAGGACATATTCCAGGAAACGTGGCTGCACGTGCTGGAACGCGGACATCAGTATCGCGCTCAATGGAAGTTCGAAGTCTGGCTATTCAGCATTGCGCGTCATTTGGTGATCGATCTCTCCCGGCGCAAGAAGGGAACAAGCTTGGATCAGTTGATGCAGCCGGATGAGGGCCAACCCTTCGAGCCGCACGCGTCGGCACCGTCACCGTTCGAGGAGGTGCTGGCTGGAGAAGAAACCGCTCGGATGGCCCGGATTCTGGCTCGAATCCCTCCTGTATACCGAGAGGTCCTGGCCTTGCGGTTTCAGGAAGACTTGGCTTTAGAAGAGATGGCGACCATTATCAAAATACCGCTTTCAACAGTGAAGTCGCGTCTCTATCGCGGACTGGACGCGCTGCGTAAACACATCGAGGGAGCATCGGTATGAACTTGGAAAGTCATGCACGCGCCAGAAAGTTGCTGAGCATCGACAGAGTAGAAGGCATATCCGCCGAGGAACGCCTTTGGTTGGATGCACACCTGGCGATTTGCGGGCAGTGTTCGAACGAGGCTACGGCACTGGCTGTCGCTGTCGACTCATTGCGTTCCGTTCGCGTGCACGCCGATGAGAACGTTGTGCGCCGCGTGCGTTTTGCCGTACATCAACGGGCTGAAAAACTGCATCGGCAGCGGGCACGCACGGTACCTCTTTGGATTGCGGTTGTGACATCAAGCACGTTGGCAATATTAACGACACCCTATATATGGTCTACGTTTGCCTGGTTCGGCCGTGCTTTGCATGTCTCCAGCATCGTCTGGCAGCTTGGATTTCTGGTTTGGTGGTTTGTGCCGGCCACGGTATTGAGTGCCGCTGCAGCATTGCGCCACAGGACGGTACATGTTGCGGACGCAGCCACGGAAGCGAATCGGGAGTGGTTATGACAACGGAAGTGCGAAGGAAAGAAAAATTCGATATTCGACAAGAAGTCGGCATCATCCCAGCCTGGGCGTTTGTCGTGGCCATCATTGTTTTTGTAGCAGCTCCCTTTGTCTTTTTCGGATTCGTTTGGCCACATGAAGAAGACGCGCCGGGGTTGGTCTTGCGTGTACTGATCCCATTTCTGCCCGCGACAATCCTCGCATTCCTCGTATTGATGATCGGCTACGTCAATCGTGATGCCGGCAGACGCAATATGAACCGGTTGCTGTGGACGCTCGTCGTCATCTTCGTTCCTAATGCGATAGGCTTTATCCTCTACTTCCTGCTGAGGAGTCCGGTACAGGGTCATTGCCCCAAATGCGGCACTGCTGTGGATCCAAAGGCGAATTACTGTCCAAATTGTCGTTACAGCTTTCATCCGACGTGCCCTCAATGCAAGTTGCCGGTCACTCAGGGAGACACGTTTTGTGCGAATTGTGGCGCTCAGCTGTAGAGCTGCGTCAGACCGTGAGGACTGAGGCCGGCCTGCCCGACGGCAGCGTGAATTGTTCGGCGGGACGCCGCCGGAGGGTCCAGGCACCTCGCGTGATAAACAAAACGACGATGATGGAAACGATCATTGTCATCCAACCGGACTCGCCCACAGCCAACGGCGTTCCAGTTGTGGCCCGGTCGAAAGTGCCCTGGATCATTGAATTCCACGCGCCATGTGCTATTACGGCGGGCCATACACTGCCGGAATTCAATCGAAGAAACGCAAGCAGATATGCAAACGCAACGACACCGACGATAAACAGCAGTGCGGAGAGCCAGGGACGCGAGCCCGCCGCATACTGGCCGGTGAGAATCAGCGGAACATGCCAGACGGCCCATATCAATCCACTGGCGAATACCGGTTTCGGCACACCAGCAGTAATCAACCGAGTCAACATGTACCCGCGCCATCCGATTTCTTCGCCGAACGCGATCAGGCTACTGATCGCCGTACCTAGGGTAGCCGTAACCAAGAACGAAGCCAGTAAGTTCATCACTCCGGAGTCCATGTATAAATGAGAGCGGGTGGGCAGAGGCGGTTGAAATTCGGCGAAACCTGCGACCCACGCTACACCATACGCAACGAATCCAACGATAGCCGGGTAAATCCACGCGAGGAATACGGCTTTGCTACCTTCCCGGCCGCCTGACCGAAGCGAAATGTCCGCGAATCCTTCCCTGAGGACAAGCCGCGCGACGAAAGACGCGACGGCCGGCACGTACATTAAAGCGAGGATCAGTCCAGGAACTCTTTCGATAGATTGGCCCGTTTGCAGAATTCTGGATTCAAAAACCACGGTGCCCGCAATCAGGACCACGAAGTAGACGACAAGCCCGTGCCTGGCGGTTCTCTTTTCAAGATTCACAATCCAGATCGGTTTCCCCTCAGTGTTGACCACCATTGTGTGCCATAGGATAATTCGCGAACGTTGCACACACAATTTTTCGCGATTGCGACGATTCGAGAGTCGGCTAGGAGATCGCAACAATGAAGGCTATTCTAATTGCCCTCATGCCCCTCGCATTGAGCACCCCGCTGGCGGCTCAATGGTTGAATCACCCAACTTCCGGCATACCACGCACGGCCGATGGCAAACCGGACCTGTCTGCGCCTGCACCGCGGACGCCCGATGGGAAACCCGATCTTTCCGGTTTGTGGACCAAGATCTCTCCCAAGTATTCGCGCAACATTGCGGCGGATCTTAAGCCGGATGAAATTCAGCCGTCGGCGCGAGCGCTGGTTGAAAAGCGCACAGAAGATCTAGGTAAGGAATATATGAATGTGCAATGTGTGCCCTTGGGTCCGGGCTACGTTACGTCGGCCGATAGTACAGGCTCGGAGATGATGAAGATCGTTCAGACTCCCAGCCTCATCATCATCCTCAACCCGGATCTAACGTATCGTCAGATTTTCCTCGATGGGCGCGCTTTAGAAGTTGCACCCAATCCAAATTGGATGGGCTATTCGGTAGGCCACTGGGAGGGAGACACGCTGGTAGTTGAGAGTTCCGGATTTAATGATCGCACATGGCTAGATCATGATGGCCACCCTCACACCGAAAATCTTCGCATGACAGAACGCTACCGCCGTCGCAACTTCGGCAACCTCGACCTGGAAGTGACGCTTTCCGATCCCGCGATTTACAGTAGACCGTGGACTATGGTCGTCCGCGCCGAATTGGCCGCCGACACAGAAATGATTGAATGGGTATGCAACGAAAGCCGGGGTGGTCTTGAGCACTGGGTTGGCAAGGCCTCGGATGAATTCAGGGGCGAGGCTAAAGTCGCTCCTGAGATTCTTGCAAAATATGTCGGAACCTATGTCGAGCAGCCGCCGCTCTGGAGAAAGGTTCCGCGGGTCGTCGAGGTTACGATTTCGGATGGACGGCTTTTCGCAGACATGGATGGCAGAGGAAAGGTTCCATTAGTGGCTTCGTCCGACACATCTTTCACAGGGTTGTATGGACTTGGGGTTGAGTTTATCTCCGGCGATTCCGGCGCCCTATTGGTGAAACACGTCTCGGGTGATTACCGCTTCACCCGGAAGTAGCCGCTCTCGGGTGAGAATTTGAAATTGGACGAATCCTGCATCTCAAATTCGAAATCCGAAATTTGAAATTGGACGTTAGGGGCCGTACTCCGGCCAGTCCAATCTGCGATTTCGGATTTCAAATTTCAGATGCAGGATTCGTCCAATTTCAGATCTCTTTCTGTCCGGGTTCGTTAAGTCGATTGCAAATCAGACACACTCATGTCTAGATTCAGGACATGAACCGCATCTTCCGGACAACCATCTTGATGCTATTCGCGGGGGCTGCGGCTGCCTGCACGGAAACATCCGGTTCGTCAGATGCGCAGCTCGTCGAGCGGACGTTTGCCTCCATGGGATCGGAGCTTCAACTCAGTGTGTGGACTGCGGACGAACCTGCAGCCGTTGCTACCTTTGATGCCATCTTTCAGGAATTTGAGCGCCTCGAAAGATCGATGAGCACTTGGCGGGAGCACAGCGAGATTCAATCATTGAATGGCGCTGCAGGCAAACACCCAGTACGAGTTGGCTCAGAAATCCGGGACGTTTTGCGAACTGCGCGCCAGGTAAGTGACTGGACCGGCGGCAAATTCGATGTGACATTCGGGGTAATGTCCGGGTTATGGAAATTCGACTATCAGAATCAGGACGGCACCATTCCCGATCCCAGCGAAATTCTTCGCCTCCGGCAGTTGATCGATTACCGCGACCTGTTAGTCGATGAGCAGGCGGGTACGGCATTTCTCCGTCGCCAAGGCATGGTGGTCAATCTTGGCGGTATCGGCAAGGGTTATGCCGTTGATCGTGCGCGGGACATCCTTCGTAAGCGAGGATTTCGCGATTTTATGATTCAGTTCGGCGGCGACATGTACGTAGCGGGGCGCTCGGGTGATCGTCCGTGGCGTCTCGGGATTCAGGATCCACGAGGGCCGGCGAACCGTATCTTTGCGAGCATGGAGGTTTCGGACAGCACGTTCAGCACATCCGGCGATTATGCGCGGTACTTCATAAAGAATGGACGACGTTATCATCACATTCTGGATCCGGCGACCGGAGAGCCTACGCAGGGCTGCCGCAGCGTCACTATCTTGGCTGAGAGCGCGACTGTTGCCGACGCATTATCGACCGGCGTCTTTGTTTTGGGCCCGGAGGCGGGGATGGCTCTCCTTGAACGGCTCTCTGGCGTCGAGGGAGTTATTGTCAGCGATAAAAATGCCGTGCTCGTGTCATCAGGCCTCAAAGGACGCCTGACGATTCTGGCGCCGCCTACTGATGCCCCATAAAGGAGCGAGTATGCCGATGAAAAAGTTTATGGGCTTGATAATTGTTGGAATGATGCTCTGCGTCGCGTATTCATCGAGCGCGCAAGATCCCGTGAAAGGAAAGCTTGCAACGGCGAAGAGTCTCAAGTGCACTTTCCCGCTCATGGCGGTGGGGACGTGGGAAGGCGGCAAACAGCCCACGGCCAACGTGAAACCGGCTAATCTCGTTTTACAGTTTGTGGAAATCAACGCCGATGAAGGTACGGCCCGCCTGGAGGCCAGCCTCGGCGCCTACGACATTGTTGTGCGTTATGCCGGCGGTTACCTGCATTTCATCCAGTCGTTTCTGGATGGCCAACTCTACACGACAACAGTCCTCGAAAAACAAACGAGCGGAGGAAAACTGAAAGCGATGCACTCCCGGCACGAATACACCGACATTTCTTTGCCGGGATTCACTTCCAGTCCCGAGCAGTATTACGGAGAGTGCGAGATCGTTAATTGACGCGAGAGTGGCTGGCGAAAATGCCTTAGCTACCAATATTGCGGTGATCCTGCTCCGAAAATCAGCAATCAGCATTCGCCGATCGCCGATCTGGAATATCGTTAGAAAATCACGCACAAAGCCGATAGAAAAAATATTTATTAACGATATTCCAAATCGGCGAGTGGTGAGTGCTGATTGCTGATTTTCGGAGCAGGCGGCAAGTATGTTAATACCCTCGAAGGAAGGAGAATTCGCCATTCCGGAAATTACGTGGGCACACCGGCTCGTGCTTTCTTTTTAATAATGAGCCAGTGGGGGCACTTCTGAGTATCCATGTACAGTCGTTCGCAGTCGTCACAGCGAACACACTCGCTCGCGATAATCTTCGGTCCGCGAATCGCTCCCCATTCGCAGGCCTTTTCACATATCTTGCAGGTGTTGCATTCCGTCCAGCGCTTGATCGGAAAAACAGTCAGATTGGATAGTAATCCGAGAAACGCGCCCACCGGGCAGAGGAAGCGGCAATACAGATTCCGGACAAAAACCGTCGCCAGGAGCAACACGCCTAAACCGATCCACAGTCCTGTTGTAGCTTGAAGCGAGAACATCCAGAAGGGCTCGACATATCTGTAGATTGAAATGTTCTTCGTGATAAGAAAATACAAAACCGTGGCGGCAAGCAGGCCGTACTTAATGTATGCGGCACGTTGATCGATCCGGCGAGGAACCTCCACGCGTAGCCTGGCCGGAACGACTTTGTCGAGAAGCTGCGTCATTGCGCCGAACGCGCAGACGCGGCCGCAATACAGGCGGCCAAACAAAATCGTCGTTACCAATGTGAAGACCGCGAAGAGATACCACGTCATGTTGTGCCTGAAGACAGGGAGATTCCACTGCGTGAGGCCGAATATATTCACAATGGTGATGAGCTGGCTTCGCGCGAAACCGAGGTACACAACGGCCGTACCCATGGTGATCCATTTCAGTGCTTCGCTCTTTCTGAAGAAGCTGATCAGCGCCAGAGTGGCGAACCCCGCAAACAATGCGAGATCAGGGGCCTGATCTTTGAGGTCTTGAGTCCAACTCGGTACCGCCTCGTCGTCGTCTGAAAAATTCCATGGATCGGCCGCTTTTTGGGCTTGAAGCAATTGGCAGAAGATCAGAAACAAAAGAATGCAGATAACCAGCCGTTTCACTTTGTCGTTCCCGGTGGAGTAAGCATAGCTCGTGCAACGCGGCGCGCGCCGTTTCTTATGGCGCGCGCGGAACTGTTGATGGAAATAGAAGCGCGTGACACGGCAGCCACGTCTGCGCCCACTTTGAACGGATCGCGAATATCTTTGCCCTTAAACTGTTGTGCGAATTCCGGCAGGTCGACGGAAAAGTAACCGTAGGGCTCATGATGTTCCGTTACGAGTACTCCTGTGAGATGGGCACTCGTATCCAGCCCGACTAACATTTTAATTGGCCCGTCGTAGCCGCGCTCCAGCGGTTCGAGTTCGGTGGTCCAGAAGACGTATCCAGCGACGGTTTGCGATGCCGGATTACCTGTGTAGGCGACGTAATGGGGCAATGGCCCGGTTTGCTTCGCTGAAAAAGCCGTGGCGTTTGGGAATACACGTTTGAGCTGAGCTTCGAGTGTCTTGTCCAGAGCTGTCTGTCCGACAGCAAAAGGCAGCATTACAACTATTATGAATAGGGCAAAACCTGCGAACCGCATTCCTCGCTCCTTAAGAGTAAAACACCACTAACGCTGATCAGAGACGATTGTGCCACCCTTGAGGACAAGTTTCGTATTCAGCAGATTCCAGTAACCCTCGAGAGGGTTGCCCCCGACGAGAACGATATCGGCGAGCTTGCCGGCCTCCAAAGTGCCGAGTTGATCGTTCATCTCGATATACGATGCCGTGTTCGGTCCCATGAGCTTGATAATATCCTGCATCGAAAACATCAGGTTCAGAGACTTCAGCTCATGTTCCAGGCCTGCCTTCGGTAGATAGTTTGTATCCGTGCCGTAGCCGTAGATGACTCCGGCATCCCACGATGTACGCGCATTAACCGCCTTGTACCCGGCTTCTTGTCCGCGACCATCGCCGTCGAGTATCGATTGCGGCCACGGTTTACCATCCCGGAACCGCGGCAGGTTATCGTTTGCAAAAACGCCGAATACCGGCACACCAAAGCCAATCGTCGACAGCTGTTTGACACCTGCAGCAGACACCGTCTTCGCATCGTCGAAGCTCAGCCAGCCAAAATGGGGCGTATGAACAAGCTTCGGCACGCCGGCTTCAACGGCAGCCATCATGGCCTGCGGGCTCACGGCATGGATCTGGACCCAGATGCCTGCCTTCTTGGATTCGTCCAGGATTGCGCGGAGATTTTCCATCTCTTTAGTCGTGGGTCCCGGTTTGGGGGTGAGGGGCATCTCGCCGATGAATTTGATGCCAAGTGCGGCCAGTCTCCGCACCTCAGCTCGTGCTTTTTCGGGAGTGTTGTCGGCTAGATCGATTCTGCCGGATGGGATAATACGGGGTCCCTTGATCAGGCCTTTATCGATATGTTCCTTGAGCGTCAGGTTTCCCTCGGCAGGGCCGCCTCCCGAGAGCACGGTCGTGTATCCAGCGTCGAGGAGTTGCTGCATCTGCTGTTTCTCATCCGGTCCAGTGTTGACGTGGCGGTGAGCATCAATAAAGCCCGGTAATGCACTCATGCCCTTCGCATCGATGGTCTGCATGCCGCTGGCGTTCGCGCCCCCCGCCCCTATAGAAGCGATACGACCGGCGCGAATTACGATAGATCCCTGATCGATCACGTTACCATTGCCGACAAAAATGCGGGCGTTGGTGATTACCAGATCCTGAGCAGAAAGAGCTGCCGCGGTTCCGAGAGTCCATAATGAAATCAGCAGAATTAATGTAAGTAGTCGTTTCATTCATCCACTCCGCACACGATTATTGCTGAATAAGGAATCGCTGCACGCGTTTTCCTGTGTCCACTTCACCTGTATAGACATTGCCTTTTGAGTCCGTTGCTACCATGTGAAGCCAATGGAATCCGCCGCCTGCGTGACTGAAAAAACCGAAATGATCGAGCGTTGTACCGGTAGCGCGGTCCACGATCCACACCACGTTGTTCATGATGTCCGATATGTACATGAACACCTGGTCCGGCCGGGAAAACGTCAGGCCTCCTGTTGACCCACGATCCAGGGTTTGCGGTGCCACGATGAACTCTCTTAAAAACTTTCCTTCCTTGGTGAATACCTGCACGCGATTGGCGCCACGATCGGCGGCGTACACGAAACCATCATTGGCGACAGACAGTGTCACATGCGCGGCGAAATCCTTGGGCGGTTCGACACCTGGCGAGTACTTGAAGTTTTGCGTGACGGCAATGTCTTTGAGAGGCTTCCCATAGGCGCCCCATCCACGTTTGAACTGCAGTGTGTCCATGTCGAATACCAGGACGCGACCTCTCAGGTAGTTGTCTGTAATGAAAAGTTCGCGCGCACTTTCAAAGAACTCGCCGCCCTCGATGCCGCCGATCACCATTGGTGCATCGCCGGGATATTGACCAGGCTTGATTTGCCCCACCGGTTCCGGTGCGCGCTGGATCGCCGTGATCAGCTTGCCGTCTTTCGTGTACTTCCGCATCGTGTCCGTGCCGATCCAGATGTTACCTGCCTTATCCGCGAGGATCAGGTGAAGCCCATTCTGTGCCTCCGGATCCCAGCTGTGCACGAGGTTGCCTTCTTGGTCGAAGGCGAGCACCGCCGGCGGCTTCTTGCAGCACATCGCAGTAGGCGGGTTGAGCGAAGCGTAGTTCTCCGTGACTTCCGGTCTCCGGAAAATCGGATCCATATCGAAGTCGCCCGGCCGTTCGAGCACCCACACAATGTCGTCCTTGTCCACCGTCAGCCCGGTGATCCCTTCGAAAGTCCATGTATTCGGGAGCGGCAGCTTAGGCCAAGTGCCGTCGTACTTGAACTTTGGAATTTTTGGCGGAGTTGTCGGTTTTGTGGCTTGCCCGAACATTGACGCTGCGAACAGAAGCGACAGGACGGCGAGCTTTGTTCTCATGAAACACCTCCGCTTGGTTATGCGATTATGGTCGCGCAGTCTATAGAACCTGTGCCCAAATCGACGAAGTGTAAATCAGGCGCATATTCCCCTCCTCACCGAGGAGAGGTGGCTGCCCCATTCAGAAAATGTCGCGAAGCTACCGAAGCGGCGCAGACGGGGTGGTCGCTCACACCGCAAGTTTTCCTAATGCATTCCCGCAACGTTGCTTGTGAGCGACCACCCCGTCCGCTCCAAATAAGGTAGCTTCGCACCATTTTCTTGATGTCGCGTCCACCCCTCCTCCGTGAGGAGGGGAATATCGCCCTATCCCAACCAATTCATTGGCTCTTCGGCGACTCCAACCCTTTAAGTTTTTCCAGTTCCTCTACCTCACGATTGTTCGTGCAGTAAAACTCGTTGATCTTGTCGTTCGCCAGCGTCCAACGACGAGGCGCGGAGGTCCACGGTTTGGTCAACACTTTCGGGTCCTCCACAGTGATCTGAACAATGAGATAGTTCATAGACGGACGCGAGTATCGCTCGATCACGTGGAGTTCGTCGCTGTGGAACCATCCGTTGGGCATGATGAAGGTTCTTTCGTCAAACGATATAGCATCGACCACAAGCGTGTCGCCCTCCCAATTGCCGACGCTGTCACCGTGAAACAGAGGCTCGGGATACTTCGCGTGCGGCCGTCCGTCCGTGGGTATCACGCGAAAGTTATTGAGTACTTCGTAGAGCTGTACAAAAAGTCCAGGTTTGTGAACCAGCATCGTTCCGTATGGGTTTTGCAGCCAGATAGCCGGAACTCCGCGAGGCATACAATTCACGGACGATTTTGACAACTCGAGTTCTGTTCCGGTCGTCGACTTCATTTTCGCAACAGCCCAAGGCTGGAACGACGGCGGTTCCTCAGGCGTCACCTTCGGATCGAATTGCCTTCGCGCTTCGGGGTCCACGCCATACCGGCCGCTGACTCCCTGGCCTGCACTGTTTGGCAGCCAGAGTCCCGTGAAATCCGGATGGCCGTCCGGCAATCGCGGCGGCGGCCCACCTGCCGGCATCACTTTGATCGTGTATTCCTGGTTTTGTGCCCCGGCGGACAGAAAACTCAAAGACGAAAACATCAGCACAGCTATGATTGCAACGATGCCGCGACGACGTTTCATTTCGGTGCTCCTTGAGGCTCATCCTGGAGTTGACCCATTTGACGCAAGACGCCGTCCGGACCCTTGAGCAGTCCGGCCGCAGCGTAATTCGATCTGCCGTTCTTCGCCAGACATCCCTTAACCCAGATTTCCTTACCGATGTTCTCGATGAAAAATTGTCTTTCGATACCGGCTCTCTTGAGAGTGATCAGCGCGTACGTCTGAAAAGACCAGGATTCCACTTTACCGGTCGCATCCTTCACGTCCATGTAGAAATAACCATGAGGATTTTGCCAGTCGATTTTCGTGAGTGTTCCGGTAAATTCTCTGCAGTTGTTTGCGTCGAACTCGGCGGCAAACGAATGATGTGCAAACAAAGGAGCCACGAGCAGCAGTACTAACCCCAGTGTCACCGCTGCCGCGATGAGGATCTTTGGAATCTTCATGGGGACCTCCAGCAATCTAGGTGATTCTTGTAGACCGCACAGCGTTTAAGTTCAACATCTTTCTATCCGGGCACATTCCCTTGCTGGTTTTGGGACATCAGGTGCGTGAATGCACCTTGCATCAGTGTTAGCGAATAAATTAGCCTTGACCCTTCAAATGCGCACATCAACAGTACTTCTTTTCTTATTTCTTGCGGCTTGCTCCGTGCCACAACGATCCGATCCGGCCGCAAAGGCAGACTCCACGCCAAACGTCCCTTACAAGAAGCTGGAGCTCAAATTCGAGAAACCGATCGTTGGCGCTGAGGTTCATGTGTCAGCTACAGGGCTGCCTGCGGACAAGGTAGTCGAACTTCAGTGGGGCACCGTTACCGGCGGCTGGGTGGTCTCAGACTATTACCACTTCAATGGAAAGAAATACTCGGAAACAACTTCACCCCTTGGGAAGTTCAACACAGACTCCAGTGGCGATCTGCATGCGCGGTTCGTGATTCCGGAAGATTATGGTGGAGTACACGAAGTGACGGCCTTCATCGATGGCAAGCCACTGGCACAGAACGGAATCGAAGTAACGCAGAGCTTCGAAATGAGTCCGACTTCCGGTCCGATCGGCACGCCGATCGAATTAAGAGTCAAGGGTCTGGGTTGGCGAACGATGGAAAGTACATGGGTTGTCAACTGGGACAACCACGCTGTCGGTTTCGTGTCCGCAGCCGGCACAAAAGGATCAGCCGTTGCGCGTTTTCGCTCGGCCGGGCCTGCGGGTGATCACCCCGTGAAAATCTATTCAGGCTACCAGGCTCAGAGTTACTTGAACTATGAGCAAGCGCCGAATGCGTACTTGCCGCGTCCGGAATTCAAATTCCGTACAACACCGGGGCGTTCGGCAGCGCCAACGGCATACATTGAGCCGTACGCGGAGCAGCCTGTGCCAAAGACCGAAGTGCAAATTGCCAACGCCAAACTCGGTCTCAGCCCGACGCAGGGTCCTGTCGGAACGCGTGCAGTATTGCGCGGTGAGGGGTTTGGTGGTATCGGACGGCTCCAGCTCGTTTGGCAAACCTTCGAGGGAAGCCGCGTCAGCGGCAATGGATTTGAATCTCGAGAAAATGTTATCGGCGAAGTGAAAGTCGGGAGTAAAGGCGAGATCGAGTTCCCGGTCACCATTCCAGAAGATCTTGGCGGGTTACATGGCCTCGCGCTGCGCGACGGCGACAAGACAGTTGCTCTGGCTCACTTTGTCATCGAGACGAGCATCGTTAGCATGAGCCCGGCCTCGGGACCCGTGGGAACGCCCATCACCATTCATCTTAAGGGCGTCGGTTGGACCGAGTACGACAACATTTTGGTGGCGACATACGATAACGCATATATGGGCTACGTGTGCGGCTTCAATAGTCATGGGGATGTTGTTATCAACTTCACAGCGTCGGGTGCTCCAGGGGACCATTTGATCGATTTGTTCCCCGGCATCTATCAAGGACCCGCCACTGAATCTCAATTGCTTTACCGGCAGCCGCAGCTCACCTATGCCGACGATCATCCCGGCAATAAGATTCCGGCTCTGCATTTCAAATTCGAAGTGACCGGAGGGCACTAACGTGAATCTGGACCAAACCGTTCGATTTAGGTAATCTTCGTTGCTATGAATAGAGTTTTTCGAATGTTGACGATTTTGGCGGTTGTGGTGATCGTTGGAATTCTGGCAGGAGCTTCGCCCGCGAAAGGATTTGCCCAACGTGACGGAGAACGTCTAATGCTGTCGGGCGACATGGCGTATTTCTTCGGCCCGGGCAAGCCACTCAATTGCACGCTCAACAACCGATTCAAGAGAGGCGACCCGGTTGGATTCCGCATGACCGCGATCAATCCTGCTACCGGTATGCGAGACCGTGCGACGCAACTCGTCATCCATTTGACCTACGCAGGTAAAACCATCGACCTTCCGATGCGTGATCGCCAGACTGCCCAGCAGCCGGAACGGGACTTCTGGGTTGCTAAATGGATCGTGCCCAATGATGCGCCTACGGGTATTGTGCGCTACACGGTAACAGCCAAAGACCCGCAGGGGCGTACCGGTGAATGGAAGCCCTTCGAAGTCGAGACGTCATTGTTAACGATCGTTGAGTGATCCAACTTAGCTGCGAAGCAGCCGAACGCCCGCCCGGCAGAGGCGCTCGCCCTCACACCACAACGTTTGTCGGATTGCCGGCAAGAAACGAAAAGACATTTTCAATCGCAAGCGCGAGACCAGCTTCCGTTGTTTCGGGTGTTATTCCTGCGGAGTGCGGTGTCAGCACTACATTACGCAATGAGTAAAACGGAGAGTCGGCGGGTAAGGGTTCGCTCTCGAACACATCCAGGCCGGCGCCTGCAATGCGGCCCGCCTGAAGTGCGTGTAAGAGGTCTGCCTCTTTAACGATTCCACCCCGAGCCGTGTTGACAAAAATGGCGCTCCTGTTCATGAGGTCGAAATGTTCGCGTCGAATGAATCCAAGAGTTTCGGCTGTTTGTCGGACATGCACGCTCACCACGTCCGATTGCCTGAAGACATCATCGAACGATACCCATTCCGCAATGTCGCGTTCCGGATGAAACGTCCATGCAATTACTCTCATTCCGAGTCCGATACCGAGCTTCGCCACTTCGCGCCCGATTGCCCCTGTGCCAACTAAACCGAGTGTTTTTCCGCGAAGTTGCATGACCATCGCGCGAGGCCAGTTCCCACGGCGCACTTGTTGATCGATGTGAACCAGCTGTTTTGCAACGGCCATAATGAGAGCGATAGTGTGTTCAGCCACGGCAGCCGCAGACACGCCAGGTGTGTTTGTTACGCATATTCCTCGTGCCCGGGCCGAAGCGAGGTCGACATTGTCCGTCCCGGTGCCCCAGATCGAAATCAACCGGAGCTTGGCGCACTTTTCCAAAACCTCATCCGTAAATCTAGAAGTCGAGCGGATGTTGATGACCACCTGGGCGTCTCGAATGCGTTCGACTAGCTCGAGGAGGCCGGCGGGCCGGCTGTCAAAAAGTTGTACGTCCTTGTCGCGGAGTTTCCCGAACGCCGAACTCGGTAACATAACCGCCGGTTCGTCATCCGGTATGACAATGCGCGCCATTAATGAGTGTCAGCGTGCTGAAGTCGTTGCTTGTCCTTTAAACACGATATCGATGGCAGCCTGGGCACACTTTTCGCCCTCGGCGCTGGAAACACCCATTGCTCCGATAACCTGGCCATTGATGATGATGGGGAGCGCACCAGGTTGCGGAAAGTCGTTCATGAAAGTGGGCGCCAGATTCTCGCCGCTTCGCACCATCTTGTTCGTCTCCGATGTCGGACGGCGCCAGCGCAGTGCGGATTTTGCTTTCAGAAGCGCTGTGTCGATGGCGTTCATTGGAGCGCCTTCCATTGCGTGAGACTCGATTAGATTGCCGCCCCAATCCAAAACTGCGATCGCAACGGTCTGCTTGTTTTTCTCGGCCCATTCTGCGCACGAGTCGACAAGGGCGCGTGCGCCTGCGCTCGAGATGATTTTAATTTCTCTCGTCAATTGCATCGCTGAAGCTTGCGTGGCGCAAGCAAGCGTGACGAATGCGAACACCGAAACAAAGTAAGGGCGAATCCGCATATGTGTGTCTCCTAGTTATTTTGTTGTTCGCCTGGTTACCAGCATTGCAGACCATAGTCAAGCCGTGATAGCTTCCGCTCACCTCACCGAACGATTTCAGAAGCCGGAGGATTCATGACCAACGATCGTCGAACCTTCTTGAGCGCAGGTCTGGCGTCACTAGGCCTGGCCGCATTATCCTCCCGTCGCCTGGCGTTGCTAGGCCAAGGGGCAGCGAAACCCTATCGTATCGACATACATCATCATTTTGGACCGCCGGTCTGGGTAGCCGAAGTCAAAGGCCGGCCACTTCTTCAGCCGGCAAATACGACCTGGACGCCTGAAAAGTCGATCGAGGACATGGATCGCGGCGGTGTCGCCGCCTCGGTAATTTCGATTACAAATCCTGGCTTATGGTTCGGCGACCGTGGCGTGACGACACGGGTTGCGCGGGGATGCAATGAATACGCTGCAAAACTTGTTGCGGATCACCCGAACAGGTTTGGATTCTTTGCCGCGATGCCGTTGCCCGATGTCGAAGCGACGCTGAAGGAAATTGCCTACGCTTACGATACGCTTAAAGCTGATGGTGTCGGTCTTTTCACGAGCTACGGAGATACGTGGCTGGGTAACCCTGCTTACAGACCAGTAATGGAAGAACTTCATCGGCGCAACGCCGTGGTGCATGTCCACCCTACCGCAGCAAATTGCTGCCGCGATTTGAACTACGCGCCCGGTGTGGGACCCGGAAGCATGGAGTATGGGACGGACACAACGCGAGCAATCACCGGTATATGTTTCAGCGGCGATGCCGTCCGGTATCCGAACATCCGCTGGGTCTGGTCGCATGCGGGCGGCACGATGCCTTTCCTTGCGGGCCGCATCGACGGCGCGGCCGGCAACTTCAAAACGCAATTGCCGAATGGATTGATCAGTGAGTTGAAAAAGTTTTATTACGACGTTGCAGGCGCCACCAATCCAGGCGCGATTGCTTCGCTACAGAAACTCGTGAATACGGACAAGATTATGTTCGGCACTGATTTTCCTCCTGGTGGAAGCAGTCAGGCCGTAGCTCAGTCCCTGCACGAACTAAAAATGTTCAATGAAACGGAGCTCCGGGCGATTGAACGGGATAATGCTGTAAAGCTGCTGCCGCGACTCAAATCGACGTGACGTGCGGCGAGGAGCAATTCGAAATTGGACAAATCCTGATGCAGGATTCGTCCAATTTCAAATCTCTTGTTAGGGGTGCATATGCGGAAGGCAAATCGTATTGGCTTGCTTGTAGTTTCAGGAGTCGTGGCTTTCTTCGGTGCCCATGTTGTCCCCTTCGCGCAGGGCCCCGCGGACAATCCATATCGTCCTGTCAAGGGACTCGCTGATGGAGGAGGCCCAAGCGTACCGGGAGGTGAGTGGGCGAAGCTACCGGGCGGCAGAGAAATGGGACCGCCTGCTTCCGTGCACGTCGACGTTGACGGTGAGAGTATCTGGGCGTTCATCCGATGCGACGAGACCAATCCAGTACCGGTAGCAAGAGGAGGCCGGTTCGGTATCGACTGCATGTATCCCGACGGTAAACTCAAGCCACACGACACGATCTACAAGTTCGATCCAAAGGGAAATGTTGTTAAGAGCTTTGGAGCTCAGATGTTCATCTGGCCACACGGAATGCATGTGGACCGTGAAGGCAATGTTTGGGTAACCGATGCCGCCGCCGAGGACGCTGTCGCAACGGCTGCGAAAGCCGGGGTCAAAGCCGGACACATCGTTCGCAAATTCAGTCCCGATGGAAAAGTCTTAATGACGTTGGGCGAACCTGGAGTTGCGGGAAACGATGAGTATCACTTCCGATCTCCGGCGGGAGTGGTAACCGCTCCTAACGGAGATGTTTTCATCGCTGACGGCCACGGCTCGAATAATCGTGTAGTGAAATATTCAAAGGATGGGAAGTTCATCAAGGCATGGGGAAAGACAGGATATGGACCCAGTGAGTTCCGGTCGCCTGTGCATTGTATCGGCATGGATAAAAGAGGCCGCCTGTTCGTGTGCGATCGGGCAAATACTCGGATTCAGATTTTCGACCAGGACGGAAAGTATCTCGCAAACTGGCATCAGTTCGGCATGCCGAGTGGTCTCGCCTTCTCCATAAACGATGAAGACCTGATTTATGTTTTCGATTCCGAATCGGACAATGTCGACAATCCCGGTTTTGAGCAGGGAATCAGGATCGGAGATGCATTGAACGGCTGGGTGAAATATTTCATTCTCGATCAAGGCGGCAATCCGGCAACGGGAACGGGAAGCGGTCCCGAGTTCGGCACGGTCGACAAAAACGGCAACATTTTCGCTGGAGAACCGAGACCGCGCGTTCTGCGGAAATACGTCAAAGTTAGATAACTCTTGTTTTGCGGATTGCTAATCCGTAAAAGGGAAGCCAATGATTACAAATCGACGTGAATTTCTGAGGGATTTAAGCGTTGCTGGAGTGTGTGTTGGTTTGGGTAGATCCGCCTTCGCGGAACCGCCCGAGCCAACTCTTGGATTGATTTTTCCGCCGTTGAATTACCCGATTCCACCAGACGCGAAACTGCTGTACCCGTCCGGAGTGAACTTTATTGGAAACGGCGTGGGACTTTCGGGAGGAATGACGATCGAAGGCTACGACGAGGCCATTCCAAGAGTGCTTCCACGTGCCGCAGACCTGGCGAAGCAGGGCGCCAACGTCATTTCCGTGTTTGGGTCGTCCTTAACCTTTTACAAGGGCGCGAAATTTCACGATGATTTGATCCGCCAGGTTGCAAAGGCGACAGACCGCCCCGCCACAACCCAAAGCAATGGTCTGCTTGATGGGCTTCGCACTGCAAATGCACGACGAATCGCCGTTGCAACCGCATATACCGATGTCGTCACCGAGCGCTTAAAGATTTTTCTTCAGGAGTATGGCTTCGATGTCACATTCGCAAAGGGTCTTGGGTACGAGCGCATACCTGAAGGCGCGGCAACACACGAGATCCTTTTCAAGCTCAGCACGGATGTGTATGCGAACTCGAAGAATGCCGACGCACTCGTGGTTTCGTGCGGAGCTCTAAAGACCCTCGACCTGATCGTTCCAGTAGAAAACATTATCAAGGTGCCAGTCATTTCCTCCACTCCGCACGGTCTTTGGAATGGCGTCAAAATGTTGGGTATCGACGCTAAGGTAAAAGGCTATGGCAAGGTGATGGCGATGTAGACAGGAATGAGTAGTAGCCACAAAAAGCACAAAAGGCACAAAAGAATTAACCAATTCTTTTGTGCCTTTTGTGCTTTTTGTGGCTACTTTTCGCTTATTGCTGGCTCCCTGAGCTCCGCGCCGGTGGGGCGTCTTTCACGTACCGCTCGAACCACGAGAGCATTTCGTAGAGCACATGCTCGATCGATTCGCGCGCAGCATAGCCGTGAGCTTCATGAGGCAGCATCACAAGACGGGTAGTGCCACCATGACCGCGCACAGCCTGGTACATGCGTTCCGATTGAATTGGAAATGTTCCGGTGTTGTCATCGTCCTCGCCGTGAATGAAAAGCACAGGCTCATTCAACTTGTCGGCGAACATGAAGGGCGACATTTTCAGGTACGTGTCGGCCGCTTGCCACAACGTTCGTTCCTCATTTTGAAATCCGAAGGGCGTGAGCGTCCGGTTGTATGCGCCACTGCGAGCGATCCCAGCCTTAAAAAGATCTGAATGGACCAACAGATTCGCGGTCATGAACGCTCCATAGCTGTGGCCTCCAACGCCGACTCGATTGGGATCCGTAACGCCCATCTCGACAGCTTTGTCGATCGCTGCTTTCGCTCCGGCAACGATCTGCTGAACATAAGTGTCGTTCATCTGTTCCACGGATCCGATGACGGGCAATGATGCGTCATCCAGCACGGCATATCCCTGGAGCGCGAAGAACAATTGTGATGGGCCGGTAATAGTCGTGAACCGCGCGCTTGAGCCGGAAACCTGGCCGGCGGTATCGGCATCCCCAAACTCGCGCGGATATGCCCACATCAATGTCGGCAACCTCGTTCCGGGCTTGTAATCGGGAGGTAAGTAAAGCGTGAACGACAGCGGAACTCCATCGGGCCTGTTGTACTTGACCAGCTGTTTCGTGATCTTTCGAACGATTGGAGTGGGGTCGGCGAATTTCGTGAGAGCCCGCGAGCTACCGCCCGCTGGTGTCTTTACAAAGTAATTTGGCGGTTCGGTCGCTGTTTCGTACCGTGTCATAAAGCTCGAGCCATCGTCAGCGAGGAGGGCAATTACAGTTTCATACGTATTCGTCTGGGAGCGGTAGACACGTTCCGACTTGAGCGTCTTCAAATTGAATCGATCGAGAAACGGGAGGTCGCCTTCGGGCGTGCCGCCTTCTCCTCTAAGGAAAATATAATCGCCATTCTGAACGACAACGGGTTGACCTGCACTGTTGATACGTTGAACCGGTGAGCCCGGCTCGTTGTAGCGATCCTGTGCGCTGAGATTCCAAACGACCTTCGGTTCAGCCGCACGATCAATGCTGACCAAGAATGTTCGGTTCCACCGGCGTTCGCGTTCATATTCACCGACCAAAACCATCCGGTCTTTTTCGAGCCAGTTTACGGTTGTTAACCGGTGTTCCGTCTTAAATAGTTCTGAAGGCGTTCCTGTGAATGGTGATTTCAACACCACGAGTCGATCTCGGTTCGGAACCTTTTTTCGCGGATCGCCTTGATCGAGGGCTTCCACCCAGACGATCGTGGAAGGCTCGATTGGCATCCACTGAACATCCCGAGGCCCAATGCGCACCCCACCGATCGGGATTTCTGCGAGTGGAAGGTCCGAAATCTTGTAAACGCTCTTTCCAGTGATATCCCAGACTTCGATGAGCTTTGGGAATTGAGCTGCGGGATGAAGATACGAGAAAGGCCGATGTATTGAAACAGCGAGAACGAACTTTCCATCAGGGGAAACGTCGGTACTCTGAAAGATCGCAGGTTTTCCTAGCGGTGTGACCTTTCCAACCGCGGCATCGACAAACGCGAGTTGTGAGGTCGTGTAAAACTCGAACAGAACCTCGTCGTGAGTCGACGTCAGCATATCTTCGTAGGTTCTTACTGGTCCCGCCTTGCCGGCGCTCTCCTGTACATTCGGACCGGCCGGTAGAGTCAATTCAGTCGCCGGTTTGCCGCGATTGCCTGGAATGAGTTGCACCAACAGCTTCGTGTTATCGGCCCACTGGAGGGGTTCCCCGAACGCGGAATTGATCAGTGCTCCGTTTATTTTTCGAATTTTCCCGGTTGCAGTCTCTCCGACCCACAACTCAATGCCATTTGCAACGGTGTTGGTAAAGGCAAAGGATTTTCCGTCAGGACTCCAGCGCGGAGCGCTGACCTTCGCATTCGCGGGTAGGGCTACTTTAATGTCCGACCCGTCCGCGATTCTCTTAATCGACAAGCCCACATAATAGGTTCCGCGATGCGGCCCATTGGTATTGGGATTGATTCGCAACGCTGCGAGCCGAAGCATCGGCTGAGCCAAATCCGCGATCGAGGGGTAAGCCAACCGATCCGCCAGCAGCATGTAGTCGCGAGACGGGCTCACCGATGTTTGCGGGGGCGGTGGGGCATTCAACACATCGAGGACCGCCTGTGGGGGCTTCTTATATACTTCCTCTGCGAAGGCCGATGTGGCTGCGATAAGGATCAGAACGAGGAACGAGAATCTCTTGGGCATAAACCCTCCGGATTTGATCGACTACATGCTCGGCTGAACAATCTTAAACGACCCCAGTACGTTGCAGTTACGATTCTGTCACTACGCGAGTGCAAAAAATGGTGTAGAGTGACAGGTCGGAAAACAGGAAAAGGGGCAACGAGGAGGAACATCATGTCTACGCAACCCGCATCTGATCAAGGGGCGCTTCGAATAGGCGCGACTGCTCCCGACTTCACCGCTGAAACGACTGAAGGGACAATCCAGTTTCACGACTGGATCGGTAACAGTTGGGCTGTGTTGTTTTCACACCCGAAAGACTTTACGCCCGTATGCACAACCGAACTCGGCTATATGGCGAGACTGAAGCCTGAATTCGATAAGCGCAACGTAAAGATCATTGGTCTCAGCGTTGATTCGGTTGATGATCATCGCAAATGGTCTAAAGACATTCAGGAAACCCAGGGCACTGCGCCCAACTATCCGATGATTGGAGACACGGATCTTAAAGTCGCGAAGCTCTACAATATGCTTCCCGCCGAAACGACCGGCGTCGCCTCAGGCCGCAAAGCCGCTGATAACGCGACAGTCCGCACCGTGTACGTCATCGGGCCCGACAAGAAAATCAAATTGATGATTACCTATCCCATGAGCACGGGCCGCAATTTCGATGAAGTGATGCGCGTGATCGATTCCATGCAACTCACCGCGAAACACCAGGTCGCGACCCCGGTGAACTGGAAGAATGGCGAAGAGGTCATCATTGTGCCTGCTGTCTCTGACGAGGATGCGAAGCAGAAGTTTCCGGAAGGCTGGAAGGCTCCCAAGCCATATCTGCGGTACGTCAAACAACCTAAGTGAGCTCCAGTATTGGGCAGGGACCGAAGACAACAAATGAATGCTGACGCTATGACCAATGACCAGTAAAAAATCTTCGGAATTTGAAATCTTCACGGATTCTCAGTGCTGATTGGTCATAGCGTCAGCATTCATTTGTTGTTGACGGCGCCGGCGTCGGGACAAGTGATCGGCCAGCGGTAACTGCCTTCATTTGAAGATGCTTTTGGGCATCTTCACGTGAACTCCAACATTTGGCCGGTCCACCAACTGAGTAATCGCAACGTTGCCCGCCATACTCACGAGCTGATATGCCTCGTGCATACTGAGCCCTTTTGCCTGCGTGAGGAACGAGACCATCTCCTGAATCGCAATCTTAGTTGCAGTCGTCAGATCCGGATCCGCAGCCATGCTTATGAAGTCCGTCGGAGTTTCGGCGCGGGGCCACTCCAGTTTCATTCCTTTGCGGACCGTGAGTTGGATCCGTCCACGAAGAGACGTTTCGATCGCCGTCTGATCGACCTCGCCGTCACCTTGGGCAGCGTGCCCGTCGCCGACCAGGAACAATGCTCCGGGAACGAAGACGGGAATGTAAAGGGTAGAGCCGACGACCAATTCTTTGTTATCCAGATTGCCCGCATGTTTTGAGGGAGGATTGCTGCTCACACGACCAAGTTCGGGCAGCGGCGCGACTCCCATACTGCCGAAAAACGGTCGGAGGGGCACAACGATTCGCGGAAAGACTTCAGCCGTCATCGTCTTTTGATCGAGCGGAATAATTTTGGCCGGCAGAGTCCGATCGCAATTTTCGGCAATGAATCCATTGCAACCGTTGTATCCGTAATCAATTGCGAAATCGATGGAGAGGATTTTTGCTTCTAACGTGTCGCCCGGTTGAGCGCCTTCTACGAAAACAGGCCCTGTCAGAATGTGGCCGCCCGGGCCTTTGCGATCTCCAGTAACCTGGTCCACGATTGCTTTCAGTGAATCCTGGATCTTATTATCTGGAACCCCGGCTCTGGCGAGTCCCGCGGGATTGTTGGTCAGCAGCGTATCGACGTCGATTATGTCGCCCGACTCAATCCGGAGTACAGGCTTCGCTTCAGACCAGTAATAGCCATAGACGACTGTATCGGGTGCCGCTACCAATCGATGTGTTTTAGATGGAGGCGCCTGACCTGCGATGAACATCACCCCCGCTATAATCCCTAAAATGCTGCCAATGAGCTTGCCTTCTACTCGCATGGGTGGGCTCTCCCTTTACGCTGATTTGATCTGAAAAACGTGCAGATTACCATTGATCACGCTACGATGATCGAAATTGGAGGCGGTTGTGAAATTCAGAATACCCATATTGGTTACGGGAGTTCTTCTAGCAGCGGTAATGCCGCTAATTGCACATCATTCATTTGCCGCTGAATTCGATGCGGGTAAGGCGATCCGAGTGACGGGCGCCCTCACGAAAATCGAATGGACGAACCCTCACACCTACTTCTATCTCGAAGTAAAGGAAGAGAACGGCGAGGTCGTCAAATGGAGTTGCGAAGCAGGTTCGCCGGGTGCGCTCTCTCGTCGCGGCTTTAAACGGGGCGATCTGAAATTAGGGGACACAATCATTGTGGATGGATATCGGGCAAAAGACGGATCCCGCTTGATGGATGCTCGGCGCGTCACGTTACCCGACGGCCGTATTGTCTCGGGCGCATCCGCCGGTGATGGCGGGCCAGAAGTCCCCAAGCAAAATCCCTAGGAGGTCTTCGTGGGAAAGCATCTTTTTCAGTTTGTAATGGTGCCTGCCGTCTTCTTCATCGTGCTCACCGCGTCCTCCCTCTACGGACAGGAAGACAACCCTTTGACCGCTGTCGACGTCAAGACTGCAAAGCCGAAACCCGCGCCACGCATGGCGGATGGGCACCCCGACTTCAGCGGATATTGGAAAGGTACGCGTGACACGACGCCCGTTGGCAACATCGGCAAAGATCTTCCCGGATTCAAACTTCCGCTTACGCCTGCCGGTGAAGCCGCGCTGCAGCACAACCTGACCGCAACGATCGATCCCGAGAGCCTGTGCATCATTGGAGGTATCCCAAGACACAACGCCAGCGGCTTGCCATTTGAAATTTTGCACGGCGCAAAGAAAATCGCCTTTTTATATTGGTACAGCTATTACCGACTGATTCCGATCGACGCTAAAAGGAAACATTCGGACGATCCCGATCCGTCATTTTTTGGAGAGGAGCTGGGCCATTGGGAGGGAGACACATTAGTGATCGACTCGGTCGGGTTCAAGGATGAGAAGGTTTGGATTGATGAGAATGCCAATCCTCATAGCGACGCATTACACGTTGTGGAGCGCTGGACAAGGCCCGACGCCGATCACATTCATGTCGAAACGTTGATCGAAGACTCGAAGTTCTATACGAGGCCCTTCAAATATTCGAGAACGTGGGTGCCTGGAAAACCGGAGGAAGAGATTCAGGAGTATTCCTGCAGCGAAAACAATGTCGACAAAGAGCATCTGGGGTTTGGACCGGGTCCGATTCGTCCAGACGGCACACGCGGATACGTGGATCCGGCGCCGCTTCCTCCCCCGGTACCCAGATCGACACCTGGCGAGAAATAGCCATGCCACTAGCCGATGGAAGGGAGGCCGTGACATGGAAATCCTCTTAGATCGCTGTCTGAAGGCACCACGGCCGACTGTGTTGGTGATCGGCGACGCAATTTGCGACGTTTATTTGCGGGGTACCGTGCGCCGGATTTCACCGGAAGCCCCGGTTCCGGTTTTTGAGAGTTCCACACGGCAGCAGGTGCTGGGAGGGGCAGCCAACGTGGCTGCAAACCTCCAAATGCTTGGATGTCACGTACGGTTGCTCTCGGTGGTAGGAGCGGATGCAGCGGGTCGGCGTCTGCGTGAGCTGCTACAGGTGCAAGGTATCGACTCCAGCGGAGTGCTCGAAGATCCTTCCCGCCCGACAACAGAAAAGACGCGTCTGGTGGCCCATCAACAACATGTCTTACGGCTCGATCAAGAGGGTCTCGTACCGCTTGACGCCGACATTGCTGCGCAGGCGTTACAGCACGGTGCGGACTTATTGGCTGGCATTGATGGCCTGGTGTGCTCGGATTACCACAAGGGCTTTTGTACGCCCGCTCTCCTAGCGCCCCTGTTTGCGATGGCCCGGGCGAAAGGAATACCTATCATCGTCGATCCTAAGGTTCGTGACTTTACTCTGTATCGTGGTGCGACGGTGCTAACTCCTAATCTGCTCGAAGTGGAGGGCGCCAGTGGATATGCCGTGGCCGATTCGAACACGCTGAGGCAGGCCGTCAACGTGCTCTTGGACCAGAGCCAGGCCCAGGCACTGCTACTTACCCGGGGCAAAGACGGAATGTCGCTCTTTCATCCGCCGGACGAACCGGTGCATATTCCGGCCCAAGCTCGCGAAGTGTTCGATGTGACAGGCGCTGGCGATACGGTGGTTGCGACGTTAAGCATGGGCCTACTGAGCGGTCTATCGCTGGTAGATGCTGCTCGACTTGCCAATGCGGCGGCCGGTGTAGTCGTCGGAAAAGTAGGTACCTCGGTCATCACGCCGGAGGAACTGCGAGCCGCTCTACGCTCCGAAGGCATTGGGTCTGACCATAAGATAATGACAACGGATACGCTGGCGATGCTGCTCCAGGAGCGAAGGGAACGAGGAGATACCATCGTCTTTACGAACGGGTGTTTTGACCTCCTTCACGTTGGGCATATTCAATTGATGCAGCGCGCGCGAGTGCTTGGCGATTGCCTCGTAGTGGCACTGAATGATGATGCGTCCGTCCGTCTACTCAAAGGCGAGCCCCGGCCCGTTCTTCCGCAGCATGAGCGCGCGCGAATTCTCGCAGCGCTCCAGTGCGTAGATTACGTCACGATATTCAGCGAGCCTACACCTTTGGCACTGATTGAGAAATTGCGTCCCGACATACTGGTCAAGGGCGGTGATTACACCCCCGCAGCAGTTGTCGGTGGCGATGTGGTGGAGCGATACGGAGGCCGCGTTTGTATCCTGCCGTCGGTGCCCGGTGTCTCAACTACGAAGATCCTCGACGCAATTATCACGCGTTCTGGTTAGTCGGACGGAGGCGCAAGGCATGCGCTCTGAGCGCTAGGAGTCTCACTCGTTGTAACAATTCGGTCTGGACCGGATGGTTTGTTCGATGCGAAACTGAAGCCGTCTGGTGGTATGCGGCAGTTATCGAAACGCACTCAATACAGTTTACGCGCTCTCTATGCGCTTGCCAGGAAGGCCGGCCAAGGACCCGTTTTAATCACTCAACTGGCTGAAGAAGAAGCCATTCCAAAGCGCTTTCTCGAGCAAATCCTCCTATCCCTCAAAAGCAGAGGGCTCGTCTACAGTAAGAAGGGAAAGGGCGGCGGCTATTATCTGGCCCATTCGCCTGATCGAATCACTCTTGCATCAGTCATTCGCCTGACTGAAGGGCCCCTTGCCCCGCTACCATGTGCCAGCGAAACGCAATTCCGCAAATGCGATGAGTGTCTCGATGCCGAAACTTGTGGTACGCGGATCATTATGCGCGAAGTTCGGGATGCTATCGCAGCCATCCTCGAGCAGACCACGCTCCAAACCGTCTGTCGTAAGGTGGATCGTGCAGTTCTCAAGCAACGCGGGCCTGCCGCGAAGCGCCGGCGCTGATTTTGGTCAGTTTTGTACCGGTTCTTTAAAGTCCAGGATCGTATCCACGTTGAACTTCTTGTGCTCGGAAAACTCGACGACGATACGCATGTTCAATCCCTTTACCAAAAGCATCCGTCCGTTCAGCAACAACTCGCCCTTTACCGGAAGCCAGATCTCGTTGTTGATTTTCTGGAGCTCGAAGGAAACTGTAGACCCCTTCTGTAACTTTGCGAGAAGACCGGCTCCAATGTTGATCGCGTCAATCACCTCGGCTTCGAGTCTCACGAGTTGATGATCCTCTTCGGCGATCCAAATTCGTCCCGCCACATGTTGAAGTTGTTTTGCATCGCTGGTCTTGGGTTTGTAATTCTTCCTGGGTGTAAAACTCGCGACAATCGTGGACACGCCGTTGAGCGTTTCACGGCGGAGGAACTGGTATTCGAATGTCGCGAAGACGTCCTCGTTTGATTCACGCTCTTCCCGCTCTCTTTTTGCTTTTTCCTCCTGCCTTTTGTTTTCGGGCCAGTTTGCCCGCTTGCGAATCTCTTTATCGACACGTTCCCGCTCTTTACTATCCTGTTTCTCCAGTTCTTTCTCGGTAAGCGGGACGCCATTTTTCGAGATCTGCCGCTGGTACGTCTGCCACTCTTCCACGCCTTGGGTCACGTGGTATACGTTCGTTTCTGTCTTTTTCGTGTTGCCTTTTGAATCGAGCGTTACTTCGGTCGCCTTTTCGGTATATGTGTACTGACTCAGCAGCTTGTCCGGAATCTGCAGATTTTTGCGGAACTCTTCCATGAAGGTCGTCTGGTCAGGCAGCGGTTTCTCCTGCTCCTGCTGGAGGGCGGCGAAAAGAAGAACACAGGTTGGAATCAAACTCACTCGCATCGTACGGACTCCACAGGTACCACTGCGACTTTCGTCGTGTCAAGCACACGGCGGCACGAGCGCAGTTCTCGCGGCGTATAATGGAAGCCACGAGGTGACCGATGAAAGCACGAATTGTTATTGTGGCGTCGTTAATAATGCTGGCTGTCGTTGCCGGCGCGCAGACGAAAAGCGGAGGTAAAGTGCCTGACGTTTTGAATTTCACGATGAATACAATCACGGGCCAGCCGGTCAATCTTTCGAACTATTCTGGGAAAGTCGTGCTTATCGTGAACACCGCCAGCCAGTGTGGGTATACCTATCAATATGAGGGACTGCAGAAGTTGCATAAGAAGTATGCGGCTCAGGGACTCAGCATTCTCGGGTTTCCGTCCAATGACTTCGGCCAGCAGGAGCCGGGAACGAACGCGGAGATCCAGCAGTTCTGCAAGGCCAACTACGGCGTACAGTTTGATATGTTTTCTAAGGTTCAGGTGCTGGGCAGCGGTAAGACCCCGCTTTATGAGTATCTGACCTCCAAATCCACAGATCCGAAGTTTGCCGGCGAGATCAAATGGAATTTTGAAAAGTTCTTGGTCGGGAAAGACGGCCAAATCCTCGGCCGATTTTCATCCGAAATCGAACCTGAGTCTCGCCAGGTGACGAGCGCCATCGAGGCCGCATTGGGAAAGTAGTAGCCACAAAAAGCACAAAAGGCACAAAAGATTTAACGCTTTTGTGCCTTTTGTGCTTTTTCTGGCTACTTTTTTCACAGGTGTGAATGTCCTTCACAGATTTCTACGCGTGAACTTCCCTAAATCAAAGCTTTAACAGTGGATCTCCGAATGCATTGGCGGATGCTTCACGCAATCCGCAATGGAGGTTCAGATGAAGCGTTTGCTAATCGGCTTTCTGTTAGGTTTAGCACTTGGTTCCGTTGCCCAGGGGCAGGACACGAAGAACATCAAGTCCGTTACTCAATCATTCGGGGAAGGCGGAACAGTCTGGCTGAGGCTTGCATCCGGCAACTACAGTGTGCGAGCGGGAGCCAGCGATAACGTCTTGGTGCAATGGGTTCCCGAAGATTCATGGGATCTGGATGAGATGAAGAAGATCAAAGTCCGTACCGATCTGTCCGGAGACACTGTGACCATCCGCACGGAGGGACCGACGAAGCACGCACGGTTTACGATCGAGATTCCCATCCGCTCTCGCCTCTACTTGCGAATGCGTGCAGGGGACGTGGACATAAGCGGCATTGAGGGCAGCAAAGATATCCGTATAACCGCCGGCAACCTCAGGGTTGACGCGGTTCCCGCCTCGTACTCTTCTGTGCACGCATCCGTCACTTTCGGTGACCTGAAAGCGACGCCGCTGGGAATCTCGATGGACGGGATCGGAAGGTCCTTCGATTGGAACGGTTCAGGAAAGTACACGCTCTACGCGAGCCTGTTTGCCGGGGACCTTACGATCGTGCAGAGTCGCGAACTGAAGTAGGTGGACGGGAAGACTCCACTGGATTGTGTGCGTCGCTGCGAACGCACCATGTATAATCGCCCGAAATCGGGAGGCTGCCATGCAAACAAGATTGATTGTGAGGAAGAGCCTGATCACCGCGGGTGCAAGTCTGGTTTTCTTGTCGGTTACGACACCGTTGTTTGCGCAACCGTGGTGGTCGAAAGTTCCCGCGGCCAACCTTCCTCGTACCCTGGACGGCAAGGTCAATCTTGCCGCGCCGGCGCCGCGTTTGCCTGATGGTAAGCCGGATTTCTCCGGAGTCTGGAACCCTCCGATGGGATACATAAGGGACCTTGCGAAGGACATGAAAGAACCGGTTCCATTTCAGTCCTCAGTGAAAGCGCTCTACGACGAACGCGCAGCTGGATTGCATTGGAGAGAGGAACCCGACGCCAATTGCCTGCCTCAAGGTGTACCTAAAATTCTTCTTGCGCCGGCGCCGTGGAGAGTGGTTCAGACACCGGAGCGGATATTCTTTGTGCATGAAGCGTTCAATCTTTGGTGGCAGGTCTTTATGGATGGCCGTGAATTCCTGTCGAGCCAGGAAGTGACACCGACCTGGCACGGGTATTCAACGGGCAAATGGGAAAACGATACGCTCGTGATCGACTCGAGAGGGTTTAACGGTAAGGTTTGGTTGGACCAACTCGGCAAGCCATCGACCGAGGCTCTGCACGTCACAACTCGTCTGCGACGCAAAGACTTCGGTCATATGGAAATCCAAATCACCATCGATGATCCCGAAGCGTACACGAAACCATGGACAGTGAGCGTCGAAGCGACACTTCAGCCGAACACTGAATTAATGGAATTCATCTGCCTCGAGAACGAGAAAGACACGCGCGCCAAGTAGCGGTTCTATGTGTGCGCGACAACGATATTAGACCCGCTACTTAATCGATCGGCGAGGTTACCGCTTCTTTCGGACTACACTCTTGCGCGCACGAGTTCTCGATGTGACGAACCTCCACGCCATGCCTAGCAGATCCCGCAAAACTTCAGCATTTACTCGAGACAGCCGTACCAGCACGGCAGGGTAGTCCACATAGTGATCGGTGAGATAGTACGTATCCGGATCGGCTTCGATTAGTTCGGCACGACGGTCGAAATCAATACGCAGGACCAGAGAGCCAGGCTCGGCCGACTTGTGAATTGCGGGACAGGTTAAGAGCTGTCCACCGACCTTAAGAGATGGAACTCCGTAGCTTGTACTGTCTTCCACGCCAGGCAGAGTCAGCCCGATCTTGCGGACAGTATCGAAATTGGTCGTTTTGGGCATGACGAGAACGAGCGAATATGTTACACACGTTAATCCGGGACCGCCAGTTTCAGATCTCGTACGACATAACAACGATGAGAGCCGCTCTCGAAACGATAATCATCGGAATTTTGGTGTGTGCTTCCATCATCAATCTCGCGCGGTTTTTCGAAAATACTATGGGAATGCCTCCGCGGGAAGAGCAAGATGTCGGGATTTGGGAGAATCGATTATCGGGGATTCGCGGCGCGCTGATTCGAGCCGGCTACGGCAGCGGAGATATCGGTTATATGCCGATCAATGTTTTCAAGGGTAGTCGCATGACTACACAAGAGGACATCAACTGGGTAATGACTCGATATGTGATGATCCCGCTGAACGTACGCCAGAATACGATGGATGTTCCGTTTGTCATCTTCGATTACACCGGCACGGCTCAACCGGAAATACCGAACGGATTCGTTACGGAATTCGATTCGGTGAACGGTTTACTACTCCTGCGCAAGGTCCAAGCACAATGAGTGAGGCCGTCCTCTTACTTTCCTTATTGGGCTTATTCGTCACAGTAGCGATTGGTTATTTCTTCACTGCGCTATTGTGGCCAAGGGGAATCGATAGCAGTTTACCCTTTGCCATCGCACCCGCGATTGGAGCGGGCCTTTCGTCACTGATCTTCTTCCTTTTTCGCCGGCCGATGTTCACGGTTGAGGCTGCTCTCGCCGTGAGCTTAGGGGCGGCGTGGCTATACCGACGCCTCGTTTCAAATCCAATCAAGTCCGGGCAGAGGTGGAGCATGTCATTTCTCGCCTTATTCCTTGCTGCAGTTGTCGGTATCGTTTTTGCCGGGCTTACTGTTCGCGTGAATCGCATGCCTCACGGCTATTGGGATGCACTTGCTGTCTGGAATAGTCATGCCCGATATCTCTTTCGCGATGGCGCCAGTTGGCAGGAACACATTCGAAATACATTTCATCCAGGCTACGGACTTCTTGTGCCTTCGATGACGGCACGTTTGTGGCGGTATGCCGGCGAAGAGTTTCCGGACGCAGGTGGTTTAGTCGGAATCCTACTGACTCTAACGAGCGCGGCGATCCTGATAACGACCTTGTGGGAGTTGCGTGACTACCGATTGGCAGTGATCGTGGGATTGATTTTACTGACCACCTCGTCTTACCTGGAAGTGGGAGCAGCCCAATACGCTGACGTTCCATTGGCTGTCTATTTCTTGAGCACTGTCGCACTCGTGTACTTTCACTTTGAAAAGGCGCCTGACCGTAGCACGTTGCTTCTACTGGCGGGCCTCACTACCGGCTGCGCGGGCTGGACGAAAAACGAAGGTATTCTGTTTATATTCGTTACCACTCTCCTGATTCTTGGAACCTGGATGATGCGACGGCTGTCGCTACGCGCTCTTGCAATGTTTTTGACCGGAATGGCTCTGCCTCTGATGGTGATCCTCTTTTTCAAGTATGTGATAACCGTCGAGAGTGACGCGATCTTCCTTTATGGGGACGTAATCGGCCGGATCAAGAATCCGAATCGTTATGTAATGATTCTGCAGAGCACGTGGAGCGCCGTCTGGAGTTTTGGCGCCTGGGTGATAAACCCGATGATTCCCCTATTCCTCCTGGTTCTTCTCAGGGGTATCGATCGCCGAATTCTTCATCACGCTGGTTGGCTGATTGGCGCGAGTGCCATTCTTTTGTCGCTAGCAGGATACTATGCCATCTATGTAATCAGCCCGTATGATTTACGGTGGCACCTCAACAGCTCGCTGGGCCGCCTCTTGCTTCAGTTGTGGCCTTCCGTTCTTTTGTTGGTCGGCTTAGCCGCTCGCTCACTGGCAAGCGAGGCATTGCCGCTAAAGAAACACGCTACCGGAGACTAAAACTCACCGTAACATTCGTTATGACTGGAACCGGGCTGCCATTGAGCAGAGTCGGACGATATCTCCATTGCTTCACCGCATCGAGCGCTGCCTGATTCAACAGTGGATGGCCGCTGATGACTCGCAAGCTTTCGATCATACCTTCCTTGCTAATGATCGCTTCCAAAACAACCGCGCCCTGAACGCGCGTCTGTATTGCGATTGGGGGATAAACCGGTTTTACCTGATAAATAAGATTTGCCGCCTGAACGTCGCCGCCCTGACGAAATAGTTCGGTCTTTAGTGTCGGCGGAGTCGGGGGCTGCTGAGATGGAGGAGGCACCGATGGAGGCTCAATCTCGGGCTGCCGTCCAATTAAGCCAATCAGAGACGAACCCACATTCCCGTCGGCGGGAGCCCCAACAAGGCCGGGTATGGGAACCGGAGGTTCATCAACGAACGCGATCTTCTCCGGAATCACAGACGGACTAGTCAGGGCACTGGGGTCAACCCGAATGAATTTCTCCACTCGACCTGGCTGCGCCGAGAAAACCTGAACCGGTTTCGATGCTTCGATGTGAGGAAGCCACATGGACA
>Ga0114129_10001414_pt1 | contig 32334 bp, 26 predicted proteins | sample RhiMetdeltSRZDD1_FD_80071 | JGI IMG/M metagenome (GOLD analysis project Ga0114129, IMG submission 80071) | Populus rhizosphere microbial communities from Tennessee, USA - Rhizosphere MetaG P. deltoides SRZDD1 (version 2) (version 2) | ecosystem: Host-associated > Plants > Roots > Rhizosphere >...
CACGCTGTGCCCTCGACGATCTCTGTCGCGGGCTCGATATCAATTCCCACGACGGCAAAGTCGCACTCGATGCGGCGGTCGCGGTTGGTCATCACCTGCCGCCCGTGTCCGTTCCTTCGAGACGAACCACCGTCTGACCAAAACTGGTTCGGATGCCGTGCTGCGCGTGAAGATCGGCGATCGCGCGGCCGACCCGGTCGCCAAGCACCCGGAAAAGCGGGCGCTCGCCAGGGCTCGATCGCGGTGACGTCGACCCCGCCTGAAGCCATGCGGCCACCTCTGATCCGATGAATCCCATTCCAACGACGACGGCGCGGCGACCAGGCGCGATTTCCGCGCGAATGTGGTCCGCATCCGCACGACTTCCAATCCCGGCATTCGACGCGCGCAGACCGAGCACGATCGCAGGCGGAAGTTGGACGACGACGAGGACACGGAGCGGCATGCCAAAGGGTCGCGGCACAACCAACGAAGCCGCTGGCGACTACTCAGGACGAAACGCTAGATCGTGGCAGCACATTCCGCGAAGCCGTCTTGCGACAGCACAGCGGCCTTCGGTTCGAATCTTAGTCGCCAGCAAACTCATCAGTAAACGCGACTCCCGTTCGAAAGAACGTGAGTTCGCCGCGAAACGCACAACCTCCAGACCGATTTGCCAAAGGCTGCGAGCTTGACGCGGAACGACCGGGAACAGTCGCCAGTCGCGGTATTAGGACCGGGGCGGCGACTCCGGCGGAGATCACGCACGGAATCGTCGCTCGCAGGCTGCGCTACCGACTACTTCTTCAGTTGCGCCGTAGGCGGCAGCATGCCGTTCAGGCGCAGGTACGACGCCGCGGTCGAATAGTGATCCGCCCAGTCGGTCGCAATCGTGATCATCGCGGCGGCGCGAGACTGACCGACCTTTCGCCCAAACATCGAGACCTCTTCGCCGAGCGTGGAATCCTGCACCTTGGCCAGGCTTTCGCTGCAGTAGTCAAACGACTTCTTGATCGCCGCCACCAGCGCATCCTTTGCATCGGTACCCGACAGCGTTTTCAGTTCCTCCGGAGTCATTGGCGAGGGCGTGCTGCCGATGCCGGAGCAGATGAACACATTCGTCTGCACGATGTGGGCGACGAGCTGTCCGAATGTCATCTGGGCGGGCGTCGGCTGAAACGCGTACTTTTCGGCCGGCATGAGCTCGGCGGACTCGACGAGATTCTTGGACTCGCGCGCGAGCAGCGTTCGCACTGCATCGCTCACTGGATTGGTTGAGGGCGTGAACACGGGCGGCGCTTGGGCGGACGCGCGGCCCTGAAGTAAGAAGGCGAGCCCGACCAGCGCCAGCGTCCAGAGGCCTGTGATGACGATCAGTCGAGGCCGCCGTTCACGCTTCAAGTCCCTCCGTACTTCAGCCCGGTGGGCCTCCTTCTCTTCCATCGCAGTCCGCGCGATGTCCGTAATTGGCATGAGTTCAACTCCTTTGCAGCGTCGTCGTTACCTTGGAATGCCTGCTCGAGAGCGGTGAGCGCCTGAAGCTCTCGACGCCGCCGTCGATGCTGGCGCGCGGCCGTCACGGCGAGGACCGCCGTAACTGGCCACACCCAAAATACTCCGCGGCGCGTCAGAAAGGTCAATGCGTCCGTCCCCGCATGGCGGAGGCTCTTCGCATGAATCCACCACAAGTTGAACGATAGGATCGCGACGTAGAGCGCGGCCAGGGCTAAGGTCGCTCGCGCCGGCGCCGGCAGCGCAGAATCGACAGGTCGAGAAAGGCCGACGTCGTGGTGGTCAGGGGCGTCCACGCGCCCCGTCGCAACAACCGGGACATCGCCCCCGCGATCGTCAGGAACGCCCAGATCCCGACGACCAGCACCCAGGACCTCGCTTCGCCGGGATCTCGCGGCGCACGCGATGCTGCCGCCACCGAACACCATCCTAATCGCGATCTCGGTGAGTTCGAACTGCTGCATCCGACGCGCCGCGCGCGCGACACGATCGGCCAGGTCCGTGGCGGCGGCCACGTCGGTCTGCCATTCGTGTCGCAAGCCATCCAGCTCGAGATCAGCGTCCATCGGAGGCCCTCAACATCTACTGCAGCATCGCACGCGCGCGCGTCACGCGCGCCAACGTTGGTCTCGCTGATACCGAGCGCGTCGGCGATCTCGGCATAGCTCAATCCCTCGAGGGTATGGTCGAATCTTTGCAGCTCGTGGTGAAACGGTTCGACAAATAGGAAGGAACCTCGTAGAGAACTATCGCTCCAGTCGCACCTGCGCCGTGCGAAGCTCATAGCGCTCGTCGCGGCTGTCAGGCCAGAATAAGTGGAAGGTACCGGCGGCGGCCGCGGCGAGGCCGCTGTACTCACCACCAAATGGCCAACGCTCCGCAGTCCAGCCATTCGATCCGGCCGCCGGGCATGACGGCTTGGTCGAGACCTTGGACGCGTCGGTGAATGTCTCGCCGCCGTCTCCGGAAAACGCCGCAAACACCTCCCAGCACTTGCTCGACGCGTCCGGGCCGCGGTCGCGCCAACTGACGGCGACAATGCCGTCGCGGTTCACCGCGATACTCGATACTCCGCGCTGGCCCGCCGCATCAAGTGGCGGTGTTTTCGGAACGTGAACAGGATCCGACCACCGATCTCCGCTGTCGTCTGATTGCATCACGTACGGCCCTGACCCGAGTCTCTACGACAACGAAAATCGCCGTTCCATCGTCCAGAATGGCGACCCACGGATCGTTGCAACCTGTCAAGCTGAATTCGTGCGTCACCCACGTGCGCGCACCGTCGAAGGTCGTCAGGGCGACGCCGCATTTGCGAAACGTCCGCTTCATCCCGCACGCTCATGATGGCGCCGCCAACCAAGTGACGGGGGTTGGTGGGATTCGCCGCGAGATGCGGTTCCACGAGCGGTCGCACGGGCAGCGACGTCGAGACCAATTGGTCTGCACCCACTTGCAGCGCCAGACTGCGGACGGTCTGAGGGTGCGCGACGCCTGCCAGCAACGCGCTCCCCACCAGGATGCATACAGTCGCCATCGCGCTCCAACCCATACCCCGCTACTTTCAGCGGATGGATTCTATGTCTTGTCTGCCGCCGAGATCGCGAGTTCGTTTGAAGGATGGCTGCACATCTCGCCCACTAGCCTACTTTCCGGTGAAGAAATGACCGTGCCGAAGCCGTTGGATCCACTCTTTGTGCCACGAGGATCTGACCGGTTCGTTTCATTTCACCGTTTGAATCACACGGTGGTCCGACGCCGCAGGACGGTCGCGGCGCTCACGAGGTTGTTCGCGATGACTCCGAGCCCCACTCCTTGGCGATCGACACAATCTCGAGCACGCGCTCCTTCAGGTCGTCTGACATCGGACTCTCCGTTCGCACTGTGGTGCACCGATCATACAGTCGGGCTTTGCATGTGGGACTTTTCTGATTTGCTCAGACAGACACCACGTCATCGTCTGGTGCAGAGATTTCTTCGTGCCGTGCCAGAGTGCCGTCGCTACCGAGGGTTGCGCTAGTCGCTGTGGCGTACTTCGCTGACTGAGCCAGGTCGCGCATTCACGATTACGTCGAGGAGCCGTGGGACCAGCGGTCGCAGGTCTTCGAGTCTGTTGCTGACGGCAACCAATACCAGTACCGCGATCTCGAAACTGGCGACGTTTAGTTGGTGAGAGAGATTTCGGTCGCTCGTCACAAAGACGTCAAAATCGGCCGAGGCGAGTGCGAGCAGTTCGCCATTCTTCTTGCTGGCCCACCCCATCTCTGGAGCGGTCCTCACGTCATGGCCGACGAGCTCGCGCTTTAAACGTCGTGGGAGACACTCGTCAAGCAGGACGCGCACGGGCGAGGAGCGCCTCCTTGGCCTGCTCCAGGGCCGCGACGGCCTGCTCCCGAGTAACGGTCGGGAAATCCTCGAGGAACTCAGAAAGGGGCTGGCCCGCTTCGAGGTAATCCAGCAGGGTCTCGAGCGGCACCCGCGTGCCCACGAACACGGGGGTCCCCCCCATGATCTCCGGATCACTATGGATAACCGGTTCGCTGTGCTTCATCGGGACAGGACTCCCCTGACGACCAAGCCTGACACCAGTTTATCCCAGCTGTTTGGCTGGCATTCGGCCTGGGTCTCAATGGCGATGGCGGAGCCCACGACTGGAGGCATCGAAGCCCTCATAGGAGGCCTGCGACCGCCGCACCGGCGACTCGTCATGGACGGCGGCGACGTCTACGTCGAGGGGCCTATGTTGCAAAACAGATCTTCGTGGCCGCTTCGCGAGCGTTCTCCGTGAAGCGGGAAGCGAGGACCGCTTCTCTACACTGCGCCGCAATGTCCCGCGCGCACGATCGCAAGTCGTCGCGCGGATACCTCTCCTGAATCCTCACTGCAGCGGTTCTCAGCTTTCACCGCGAAGTACGTCGGCCGCCATCACGTCGTTGATTCTGGCGCTCGCCTCGCCGTCGTCAAGGCTCTCGGTCCGCTCGACCCGCTCCGCGGGCTGCCGGCCTTGACGACGACTTCGGTCGAGCGCACGGATGGCTCTTACGTGATGGCCGGCGTGAACTCGGTTTCAGTGAGGATTCTGGTATGCGCAGACGAACGACGACGCCCGGCGGCCGGCTCATGGACCTTCACACGGCAGCGGCGTATCTTGGCTGCAGCTACTGGACGTTGAGGGACCTCGTGCTCGGCGGCCACATTCCCGCCGTGCGCATTCCGAGCCCTCGCGCGCGCGATGGGCGTGCGATGCGACGGATCTTGATCGACTCACGAGATCTCGATCGTCTCATCGAACGCTGGAAGGAGGTCGACAACTCCGAAGCCAATCCCACGTAACCACGTTCACAAGCAGGAAGGAGACCGCGAATGGGCATGACGTACCAACGCGGCGCCGTCTGGTGGGTCAAGTACTACCGGAACGGCCGCCCGATCCGAGAATCGAGCGGCAGCACGAAGGAGGGCGACGCGATCCAACTGCTGAAGCTCCGCGAAGGAGATATCGCGCACGGATTGCCGGTGAATCCGAAGCTCAATCGGATTCGATTCGACGAAGCCGCGGACGATCTCAAGACTGAGTACTCCGTGAATGGCCGCCGCTCGGCCGACGAGCTCGAACGGCGGATTCGACTGCATCTGCTTCCGTCCTTCGGCGGCAGACGCCTCGCATCGATCACCACTGCCGACGTGAATGCGTTCATCCTGAAGCGCAGAAGGACGTGATGCTCATCGGCGATGGCGACGAGCGTGAGCAGCGAAGGTATTCGAACGGCGAGATCAACCGCGAACTGACGACGCGAAGCGGATCCTCAACCTGGCGCGGCAGAACGGTAAGTTGATGCACGTGCCGCACGTCCCGTTGCTTAAGGAGCGCAACGTGCGGACGGGCTTCTTCGAGCGCGAGCAGATCGAGCGCATCCTCGCTCACTTGCCACTCGCGATTCGCCCAGCCGTGCAGTTCGCGTACGTCACCGGCTGGCGCATCCCGAGCGAGGTCCTGAAGCTCCAGTGGCGACACGTCGACATCGAAGCTCGCATTGTCCGCCTGGACCCGCACACGACGAAGAACGACGAGGGCCGGACGTTTCCCTTCACCGCCGCGCTTCAGCGTCTGCTTGAGACTCAGAAGGCCGAGCACGAGCGACTGAGAGCCGAGGGCATCATCTGCCCCTGGGCGTTCAACCGCTCAAACCGGAAGGTGAAGGGCAAGCGCATCACGACGTTCATCAAAGCGTTCCGGGTAGCGTGTACGAAGGCGGGCTGTCCCGGTCGGATTCCACACGACCTCTGACGGACCGCCGTACGAAACCTGGTGCGCGCCAGCGTTCCCGAGCGCGTGGCCATGCAGATGACCGGGCACAAGACACGCTCGGTGTTCGAGCGGTACAACATCGTGAGCGAGTGCGACCTGGTCGAGGCCGCGAAGAAGCTCAACGTGTTGCAACCTGCCGCCCTTCCGCCTGAAGGCGGAAGCCACACCTCAGACCGTGACGGGCTTGCCTCGACGAAGCCGCACAGCGGCGAAGTCGGGCACAGTCCGGGCACAGTGGAGCTCGATCGCGGTCCCCGCCTGAGAGTTAGTCTCTAAATTTCTTCGGAAAGATTGGAGGCGCCGCCCGGATTTGAACCGGGGATGGAGGTTTTGCAGACCTCTGCCTTACCACTTGGCGACGGCGCCGACCGGAATGAGGGGGCCGACCGTTTAGATTACAGGAGATGTTTGGGTCACGTCCAGAACGCAGGTGCCCGACTGCAGATCGCTGGCGAGCGGTTACTGCCAAGGAGCGCTCGCGATCCGATTCCCCTTCGCGCGGAGGGCCGTGGGGCATTCGGGCCCCCGCGGCCCGAACGCGCTTGGCGGGGTGCAGGGGGCCCGCCATTTCAAACAATGGAGCGGGAAACGGGATTCGAACCCGCGACTTCGACCTTGGCAAGGTCGCACTCTACCACTGAGTTATTCCCGCTCGCGCACGCCCGACGCGGCAACAACCGCGTCGATCGCTCTGACCGAAGTCAAAATCGTACCACAGCCACAACGACCAATCAACAAAAGGGCCAAAGCCAAACGCCCCGAAGCCTCGAGCCGAAACCTGTCAGGCTCAGGATCCGACGGCATCGAACGCATTCGGATACACGGTGATCTGTGGTCTCGAATCGACGTCATCGATCGCGACCACGTCGAAGCGGCACGGCCGATCCGTAATCGCGTGCCGGACGATATAGTCGGTCGCCATGATGGTAAGACGACGCTGCTTCCAGAGGGTCAGGGCCTCGGCAGCGGTCCCAAACTCGGCGCTGCTCCGCGCCTTGACCTCGACGAAGACAACGGTTTCGCCGTCCTCGGCAATGATGTCGATTTCGCCATACCGAGTACGGTAACGCCGCGCAAGAATTGCGTACCCTCGCCTCTCCAATTCTTCGACCGCCAGATCCTCTCCCGATTTCCCAAGCTGCTGCCGGTGCATCGTCATATCGTGTCGACACTGCAAAGCAGCGACCCGAAACGGGTTGGACCGGACGACTAACGGAACCGAACCGCGGCGAGCCATGTAGGCGTGAAGATCGAGGGGTACGCGAATCCAAGGCGCTACAAAACCAGCGAATCCCGAACCCCGAACGACGAATCCCGGCACGCGAGCGAGCTACCGAACTACCGAACTACCGAGCCACTGAGCTACCGAGCCACCGAGCTACCGGCGCGCATGGTGTCACGTACTACCGGCCGGTGACACGAGCCGCGGGCGTGTGCACCAGCCGCGCCTGAATCAGATTGATCGCATCCTGGCCGAGAAACGGCTTGCGCAGCACGGGAATGCCGTATCGTTCGCAGAGCGCCGCCTCGTCGGAGGAAAGCTCCATCCCCGTCATCAGGATTGTCTGCATGTCCGGCATGGTGGTCCTGAACTCCATCGCCATCGAGATGCCGTCGCCATCTGGCAGGACCACATCGAGGAGCGCGACTTCGGGACGCTGCGCGGCGACGATCTCGCGTGCCTGCGCGGCGGTCCCCGCTATTGCCGGCACGAGAGAGGCCGCCTTGAGCACGGCGTCGAGCCACTTCAGAAGCGCCTGATTGTCGTCGAGGACGAGCACGATCGGCTGGCGCGGCTCGCTCTTGACCGCTGTCGGCACATCGCCCGGGACGAGGCTGAGAGTCTCCTCGTCGGCAGCGTCGGCAATCACTCGCGTGCCCGGCGCGATCTGTCCGGTCGCGACGAGCGCGGCGAGCGGCTGCGTGAGCTCGCGATGGATCGTTCGTTTGAGCTCGCGCGCGCCGTACTGGATGCTCGCGCCTCTGCTGAGCAACACGCGCCGCGCTGCCGGGGTCACCTCGATCTCGAACGATTTGTCGCCAAGACGCGTATAGACGTGGCGCTGCAGCTCCTCGATGTGATGGTCGACGATTTTCGCGAGCGACTCGTTATCGAGCGGCTGGTACGTGACCACAACGTCGATGCGGTTCACGAATTCAGGAGAGAAGCGCTTGCGCACGGCGGCCAGGCCGATTGTCTCGAGACGCCCGGCAACCTCCGCCCGGGAACGGTGATCCGTCGGCTGGAATCCGATATCCGGCTGGAATTCCTTTGCCATCTCGCGGGCGCCGAGGTTGCTCGTCAGGAAGATGAAGCTCTTCTCGAAATTCACGACCGTATTGTCGCCAAGGTTCAGCGTGCCTTTATCGAGAATGCCAAGCAGGAGCACCGTGAGCGTGGGCGCAGCCTTCTCCACTTCGTCGAAGAGCACGAGCGAAAGGTCAGACCCTGAAGAGGTCACCGAGGTGAGCCGCTCCTGCGTCAGCATTGGCTTCGTTTCTCGATGCCCGAGATAGCCCGGCGGCGCGCCAATCAACTTCGCGACTTCGTGATCGGACTGAAACTCGCCGCAGTCGATTTTCAGGACGGCTTTCGACGACCCGTGCAGGACCTCGGCAAGGGCCTCTACGGTCCGCGTCTTGCCCGTTCCGGTCGGGCCGAGCAGAAGGAAGATCCCGGCGGGTCGATCCGGTGGCGTGAGCGACGCCTGGTACATCTGGACGTACGGCACAATGTACTGGAGCGCCGCTGGCTGGCCGACGATCTTGCGGGTCAGGAGCTCTACGAGGGTGCCGCCCGGCTCGGTAGTGGATCGATCGGCAGGCCCTGATTCATCCGGCATCGGTGGCTCCCCGTATCACTCCAAATTTCAGCCGGGGGGCTTCGCCCCGCCGGCCCTGCACGGTCGCTGGCGGGACCCCTTCGATCCCCGCTCCGCCGGCCGAATGACGATTCTTTAATCCTGGCGTTCGGTAGCGGGCGAATTATACCGCTCCGTTCTGGCTTCCCCGCCGGACGCGCGCCAGTTCAAGGCGTGACGGACGCGCGCGTGTGGACGACTTCGGTCAACGCCTCGTCCATGACGGCGACAACGCTGTCCGCCTGACTCTTCGTGAGCACCAGCGGCGGCGCCAGCCGGACGGCATTCTTTCCCGCTCCAAGGATCAACACGCCGCGTCGAAACATCGCCTGCACGAGCGCGTTGCGTTCCTCGACCGCTCGCTCCTTGGTCTGACGGTTTCTCACCAGCTCGATTCCGATCATCAAGCCTTTGCCGCGGATGTCGCCGATGATGTCGTGCCTGTGCTGGAGCTCGCGGATTCCGTTCATCAGGTGCTCGCCGACGGTCGCGGCGTTGGCAATCAGCTGCTCCTTCAACAGCTTGATCGTCGCGCTCGCGGCCGCGCAGGCGACCGGGTTGCCACCGAATGTGCTGGCGTGGGCGCCCGGCGGCCAGCTCATGATGTCCGCGCGGGCGCACGTCACACCCAACGGCAGTCCCGACGCAATGCCTTTCGCGACGTTGACGACGTCCCCTTTGATGTCGAAGTGATCGGCCGCAAACATCCGTCCCGTGCGACCCATTCCTGACTGCACCTCGTCGAGCACGAGGAGCATGCCATGCTGCTTCGTCAGCTCACGCAGCCGCTGCAGGAACTGTTTCGGCGGGACGACGTACCCTCCCTCCCCCTGGATGGGTTCAACGACGATTGCGGCGACCTCGTCGGGAGAGATCAGGTGAACCAGAATCTGATCCTCGATGAACGCGAGGCATTCGGCTGCACACGTTTCCGGCCGCGCACCGACCGGGCAGCGATAGCAGTCCGCGTACGGCGCATGATAGACGCCTGGCATGAACGGCCCGAACCCGCGGCGCTGAATCGCCTTGCTGGCCGTCAAGGACAGCGAGCCGAGCGATCGGCCATGAAACGCTCCCAGAAATGCGATCACGCCGTGCCGCTTCGTGAAATACCTCGACAGCTTCAACGCGGCCTCGGTTGCCTCTGTTCCTGAGTTGCCGAAGAACGTGCGCACGTCGCCGTCGACAGGCGCGATGCCCGCGAGCTCCTCGGCCAGCCGCACCTGCGGTTCGTAGTAGAAGTCCGTCCCGGACATGTGAATGAACTTCTGCGCCTGCTCAGTGATGGCCTTGACGACCTCGGGGTGGGAGACGCCGGTGGAGTTGACGGCAATACCAGCTGCACAATCGAGGAAACGGTTGCCATCCACGTCTTCGACGACAGCGCCTTCGCCGCGAGCGATCACGAACGGATAATCGCGCGTGTACGACGGGGACACGTACTTGCTGTCGCGATCGATGATCGTCTTGGCCTTGGGACCAGGCAACGGCGTTTTGATGTCAGGAGCGTCCATATTTCAAATTTATTGGGTTCTTTTCTTCGCGAACTTCGTGACTTCGTGGTCTTCGTGATTGGCCGTCAGCTGTCGTCGGTGAACACCGCGAATCACTTCCTCTTCCATCTTGTTGTCGATCCGGTGTCCTCCAGGATGATGCCGCGGGACTCGAGTTCACGACGGATGCGATCGGCTTCGGCGAAGTTGCGCGCGCGCCGCGCGGCCTGTCGATCGGCGATGAGCCGTTCGATCTCTTCGACCGGCACCGGCGGACGTTCGTCCTCGCTGCGCCGCAGCGACAGGACGCCGAGAACGCGATCGAACTGGTCGAACGTCTCGCGAATCGCTGACCCATCCTCGGCGCCGATCTCGCCGGCATCGATCGACGAATTCAGCGCGCGAACGAGGTCGAACACGACACCGAGCGCCGCCGGAGTATTGAGATTGGCGTCGATGTGCGCGCCAAACGCCTGCCGCGCCGTTGCGAGTTGTCCGGACAGCTCCGCGTTCGGCGCGCGTGAGGGCAGCATCTCAAGTCGCGCCAGGAAGTCGGTCAGCCGTTTGAGCGCTTCCTCGGCTTGCGACATCACCGTCCATGAGAACTTCAACTGCTTCCGGTAGTGCACGCCCAGATAGAGGTAGCGCAGCGCCGACGCCCTGAACCCGCGCTGCTCGATGTCCTCGAGCGTGTAGACGTTGCCGAGCGACTTCGACATCTTCTCGGCCTTGCCGGCATCGTCTGCCTCCGGCTCGATCATCAGGTGCTCGACGTGGAACCAGAATCGCGAAAACGGCTTTCCGGTGGCCCCTTCGCTCTGCGCGATCTCGTTCTCGTGATGCGGGAAGATCAGATCGACGCCGCCTGCGTGAATATCGATGGGAGGTTCTCCGAGGAGTCGCAGCGCCATCGCGGAGCACTCGATGTGCCAACCGGGTCGGCCGGAGCCGAGGCCTGGATCCCACGTCGGTTCGCCCGGCCGCGCGGCCTTCCACAGGACGAAATCGCGCGCATCCTCCTTGTCGTACTTGTCGGCGTCGACGCGCGCGCCGCTCTTGATGCCCGCGTGATCGAGGCGCGCCAGCTTGCCGTACTCGGGAAGCGTGGAAATCTTGAAATAGATCGACCCGTCGCTGCTGTACGTGTGACCGCGATGCTCCAGCGCCCTGATCGTCTCCGCCATCGCCCGGATGTTCTCGTCGTCAGTCGCGCGCGGCTGCTCTTCGGGCGGCTCCAGACCGAGCGCCGCTGCGTCCTTTCGATACACCGCGATGTAGCGGTCGGTGTACTCCCGCAGCGGAACACCCGCTTTCTGGGCTTCGAGGATCGTGCGATCGTCGACGTCGGTGAAGTTCATCACGTGCCGCATGTCGAACCCGGAGTGGTACTTCAAGGCGCGCCGCAGCACGTCGACGGCGACGAACGTGCGGAAATTTCCGATGTGCCCGCGGCTGTAGACGGTTAGGCCGCACGAGTACATGCGGACGCTGTGGTCATGCAACGGTGCAAACTCTTCCTCTTGGCGACTCAGCGTGTTGTAAAGACGCATGCGAATCGTAAATGGAACGGTCGTGATGGACGATCGGACGCGCGCAACAGAAGATGTTCGACCAAAAGGTGTGGGCCCTCAGATCCGCGTAATCCGCGCCAATCCGCGTTTCACGACGGCAACCGGTGCCGCGCCTCGGACGACCGCTCCGCGCAGCGCGCACGGATCAACAACTCACGGTCGGATTGCCTGAATTCGAACGCGATGTCCCTCTCGTCCTCTGCGTTGTCGGGAGCAACCTTCGACGCGAGCCGATCGAGGGCGGCACCGAGATCCTGCTCGTCGATGCCCAGGTACACTGCGACTTTGGCAGCGAGCTCTTTGACGACGATGCGATAAGGGCGGCCGGCGGGAACGGACAGCCGCAGGATGAGCGCGGGCACCCGTGGCGCCTCGGCCGATTGAGACATACGGGGATTTTATCAGGATGATCCCAAGTTCCAGGTTCGCCGGTTCCAGGTTCCAGGTTCCAGGTTGTTCGGTTCTACATGGCTTGGCCGAGAACCCGCCTGGAGCCAGGAACCCGCAACCTGCGAACCGCACAGGCCGCGACCGTTCAGCGGCCTCAGAGAGAGATGTGGCTGAACAACCGGCGCGCGCTGCGGCAGTCCGCATCGATCTGCGCGCGCAGCGCGTCGACGTCGGGAAACGCCCGCTCGTCGCGCAGCCGCTGAACGAAGGACAAACGCAGCGTCCGACCGTAGAGATCCCGGTTGAAGTCGAAGATGTGGGCTTCGATCACCGGGCGGTCGACATCGCCGAACGTCGGCCGCATGCCGATGTTGGTGATCGACGGCCACACGACGCCATCGATGCCCACCATCGTCGCGTAGACGCCTGCGGGCGGCACCAGCTCGTTGTCCGGACACAGATTCGCGGTCGGAAACCCGAGTCCGCGGCCCCGTCCGGCGCCCCTCGTCACGGTGCCCTCGATGAAGTAATGATGCCCGAGCAGCGCGCCGGCCTCGTCGACGCGCCCCTCGGAGACGAGCCGCCGGATGCGCGTGCTGCTCACGACGAAGTCCTTGTAGCGGACGGGATCGATTTTCTCCGCCCGGAAGCCGTAGCGTGCGCCGAGGCTGCGCAGCACCGAGAACGTGCCCGAGCGCGCGTGGCCGAACAGGAAATTCGCGCCGACCCAGACCTCGGCGACGTGCAGCCACTCGACCAGGACAGTGCGAACGAACTGCTCGGGTTCCCACAGCGAAAGTTCGTGCGTGAAGCGGACGACGGCAATCCCCTGCATCCCCGCCCGGCCGAGCGCATCGAGCTTCTGCTGCTTCGTCATCAGCAGCGGCGGCGCCTTGTCCGGCCGCAACACGCGCGGCGGGTGCGGATCCAGGGTCATCACCGCAGGCGTGCCCCCCCGTTCCCCCGCGCGGCGGCGCACACGATCGATGATCTTCATGTGTCCGCGATGGAGCCCATCGAAGTTTCCCAGTGCGAGCACGGGTTGTGCCCATCGGGGCGGCGGATCATCGGGGAAATGCGAAATCATGAGTCAATCGTCGCGACTGTCGATTGCCGACTGCTCAACATCTCACCACGAGGCCATCATAGGAGAGCGCCATGCCGTCAGGCAGAGTAGCGCAGGTGGCGGCGTGCGCGAGGTCGTGGCACATATGCGTGAAGTACGCCTGGCGCGGCGCTATCCGGTGCGTCGCGTCGATCGCTTCGCTCAGCGAAAAGTGTGTCGGATGGGGGCGGACGCGAAGCGCATCAATGACGAGCACGTCGAGCCCCTCGAGAAGCGGCCACGACTCGTCCGGGATGCCGCTGCAGTCGGTCAGATACGCAAACGCGCCGAACCGGAAGCCGAGTATCGATCGCGTGCCGTGAAACAGCGGAATCGGCACCACTTCCTGACGTCCCAGGCAGAACGGCCCGTGGATCGTGAACGTCTCGATGTCGGGAGTCCCGCCGCCCTTCGGTGCTCCGGGCTCGAACACGTACGAGAACACGCGACGGATATCGGCAATCGTCGCTGCGTCGCCATAACACGGCAGCGCGTGCTTCTGCAGCACGTTGAACCGGCGAACTTCGTCGAGCCCCATGATGTGGTCCGCGTGCGCGTGCGTGAACAGGATCGCATCGACGCGCCGCAGGTTGTGCCCAAGCGCCTGCGCGCGCAGATCCGGTCCCGCATCGACCAGCACCGCTCCCCCATCGTCCGCATCGATGAAAATGGATGGGCGGAGGCGACGATCTCGCGGGTCGGTCGATCGACACGTGCTGCAGTCGCAGCCGATCATCGGGACGCCGTGGGAGGTTCCAGTACCCAGGAAGGTGATTCTCACGGCTCGATGATCCGCTTCTCCCCCTGTTGCGCCTGCACGAATCGCATGCGCAGCTCGTAGAGCAGATCGTCGATCAGCTTTGCTTCCACGTCGATCAGGTTGCCCTTCGTCTTCTGCTGCAGCATCGCGAGCAACTCGATCATCTGAGCCGCCGCCGCGAGGTTCGGCTCACCTTGCTTGCCGGTGTTGGGGTCGGCAATATCCCCGAAATGGACCGCCGCGGTCGTCGCGAGCGTCACCACGAAACTGGAGAAGGTGACGCCAGACGCATCCTTTGGATCCACTCACGAATGCTAGCATAGGACCCGCGCTTCGCCCGGCGGGGGTCTGAAGACCCAGCCCTACGATCGGATGCGACGCTCTTCGGTTTCGTCGCGGGGTTCGAGATCTTGCGCCGCCACTCGAAGCGGCGCTCGTTCGGGTTCGTGGCGCGGGGTCTTCAGACCCGCGGCGCAACTCGAAGCGGCGTTCGTTCGGCTGTGTGGCGCGGGCTCTTCAGACCCCGCGCCTCTTCAACTCGATGGCAAAGCGAGCAACGAAAAAGGCGGCACGTCAGTACAAGCGACCTGCTCGGACGGCAACGCGGCGCGACGGTAAGACTGCAGCCGGACGCGAGTTCCAACGGCTCGTCGACATCATGGGCCGACTCCGCGGCCCCAACGGCTGCCCGTGGGATCGCGAGCAGACGATTCACTCCTTGCGCCCGTTCGTGCTCGAGGAGGCCTACGAGGTGCTCGACGCCATCGATCGATCCGATCACGACGCTCTCAAAGGCGAGATCGGCGACCTTCTCTTCGAGGGCGTCTTTCTCGCGCAGATCGAGACCGACGAAGGGAAATTCACGGTCGCAGAATCGCTGCGGGCCGTCACCGCGAAACTGATTCGCCGCCATCCTCACATCTTTGGAACACGTTCCGGACTCCGTACACCCGACCAGGTGGTCGAGCAGTGGGAACAGATCAAGGCCCGCGAGCAGCAGGACGCTGGTGAGGCGCCATCGATCCTGCGCGGGCTCCCAAAGGCATTGCCATCGCTGCTCCGCGCGCACGAGATCGGGACTCGTGTTGCTGCTGTTGGCTTCGATTGGGCGAAGGCAGACGATGTGCTGGACAAGATCGAAGAAGAGGTGGCCGAGCTCCGGCGTGCCGTTACGCACGAAAATCGTGAACGCGCGGAGGAGGAGATGGGGGATCTCCTGTTTGCGATCGCCAATCTGGCACGCAAACTCGGAATCGAGCCGGAATCAGCCCTGCGCAGAGCCAATCAGAAATTCACGGCCAGGTTCTCGGCGCTCGAGCAACACATGGCGGCAAAGGGACGATCCCTTCAGGACGCAACGCTCGAGGAGCTCGAAGCAGAATGGCAGCGGCTGAAGACGCCTGCGGCTGTGCCGAAGTGATGCTGAAATCTGCGCGGCCATTGAATCGGCAGCGCCTGCGGCTGCGGCCGGACGCGAACGCGTTCGGCCGCGCGAGCGGGGGTGGGGCCCCGCGAGCACTTAATTAATGCCATCAGTCCTCGCGCACGCGTGGCAGTCCTGGAAGAACGCCAAAGCGGTCTTCGTGCTCGCTGCTCTGGCGCTCGCGATCGGAATCGGATCCACGACCGCAATCTACACCGTGATCAACACGGTGATGCTGAAGCCGCTGACGTATCGGGATGGTGAGCGGTACGCGGCGCTCTTCACGGCCAATGTCGCCACGCCAGAGGCGCGAGGCTCGATGATGGTGGCGGATCTCCTCGCGTACCGCCACGCACAGAGCTTCGAGCTGTTCGGGTGGTACAAACCACGGACGTTCAATCTGACAGCGCCCGGGCCGCCGCAGCACGTCGATGGGATCGCCGTCACGACAACTCTGGCTCACGGTCTTGGTGTTTCACCACTCGTGGGCCGCTGGTTTCAGAATGAAAGCGAGGCGGTGATTTCGCATGCGCTCTGGCGTCGTCTCGGTGGCGCGAACGACATCCTCGACAAGCCGCTCGTTTTGAGCGGCCAGACGTTCACAATCACCGGCGTAATGCCGCCGCGCTTCCGGTTTCCCGAAGTCAGCCACGCGGGTGCAAACGCGCGCAGCGATGTCTGGATTGGCCTGGATCCCGACGGCAAAGGCCAGGATCCAAGAGACGGGTTCAACTTCGGGTACGTCAAGCTCAAACCCGGTGTGACATTCAGCCAGGCGGAGGCGGAGATCAAGGCCGTCGCGGCGTCCATCGCTCAAAAGGATCCAAACCTCCATCCGGATTACACCGCGGCGCTCGATCCGCTCCGCACGCTGGTCGTCAAGGGAATCCGGCCGACGCTGCTGCTCTTGCTCGGCGCGGCCGCGCTGCTGCTGCTCATCACGTGCGGAAACGTCGCCGGGCTCTTGCTGACGCGGGCCGTCGAACGCGCGCGCGAGACCGCTGTCCGAGTGGCTCTGGGCGCGACGCCCCGGCAGCTTGCTGTCCAGTATTTCGTCGAAGGACTGGTCGTCTCGCTGATCGGCGCCGCTGCTGGTGTTCTTCTCAGCATCGTTCTCGTGCGGACGGTCGTATCGGTCGCGGCCGAATTCATTCCGCGTGCCGACGAGGTGAGACTCGACTGGAGCGTGCTGTTATTTGCCCTGGCCATCGCGTGTCTGAGCAGCGCGTTGTCCAGCCTCGCTCCACTCTGGCAGGCGATTCGAACGCAGCCGAATGCGGTGCTCACCGAGGGCGTCCGCGGCACGGCGGGCGCAAGGAGCCGGCAGCTCTCGCGATCGCTCGTGATCGGCGAGATGGCGCTCGCATTCACGCTTCTGAGCGTCAGCGCGGCGCTGATAACTCACCTTCACGGCCTCACCAGGGTCTGGCCGGGGTTCGATCACAGGAACCTGCTGACGTTTCAACTGACGCTGTCGGACACGATCGCCACGAAGACCGAATCGCGTGTACCCCAGCAGCGGCGGTTGCTGGAGACGATTCAGGCGATTCCTGGTGTGACGGATGCCGCGTTCGTGAACCAGACACCGCTGGACGGCTGCTGTCTGAGCACGGTGCTCTACCCCGATGGCCGCCCGACAGGTCAGACGCTGCCGGAGAAGACCGCATTTCTTCCGATCAGTCCAGGGTTCTTCCAGACGCTGCGCATCCCGTTGAAAGCGGGACGTCTTCTCAGCGAACACGATGCGAACGACGAGGACCTCCTCATCGTTGTCGTCAACGACGCAGCCGTTCGGCACTACTGGCCCACCCGGAATCCGCTGGGCGGCCGAGGCAGGATCTCGAGCCCGGAAGGCTCACCGTTCGAGGTCGTCGGCGTCGTCGGCGACATACGGAACGATGGAATCGACAAACCAACGGTCCCCGAAGTGTACATGCTCGCGTCCGTAGTGGCTGTGAATCCGATGCACTTCGTCGTACGCTCGCAGCTGCCTGCCTCGACGCTGATCCCAGAGGTCCGTCGCGCCATCCAGCGAGTCGACCCGACCCAGCCCATTCACAACGTCGCGACCATGGAGGAGATCGTTCACACGTCGGTCACGCTCGAGCGACTCGGATCGTTCATGACAGGCTTCTTCGCGCTCGCGGCTCTGGTCATGGCGACGCTCGGCATCTACGGAGTCGTCTCGTATTCAGTCCGTCAGCGAACGGTTGAAATCGGCACGCGCATGGCGCTCGGGGCCCTCGCCCGTGACCTGCTGTTGCTCGTCGTCGGCGGAGGGCTCCGCATGGCGGCATACGGTCTCGCGGTCGGTGCAGTCGCTGTAGCCGCGGCGGTCTGGGCCCTCATCCGCGCGTTCAGCATCCACGATCTCGGATGGCTGCCGTTTGCGTCGTCGACGGCAGTCGTCGCGGCGGTTGTCGGCGCCGCATCGTTCTTTCCGGCGTGGCGTGCGACGCTGCTTTCACCAATGGTTGCCATTCGTAACGAACCGCGCTCGATGTGGGAGTCCGCACGCCTCGGGCTTCGCAGCGCCGTCAGGGGAATCGCGGGAAGTGTCTCGGGCGGCGAGGCCGCGTTCGACAGCGCGTTGCTGACAGAGTTCGTCGACGCTGCGCGGCTCGCCGCTTCACACCGTGAAGCGGTGAACACCGCGTTGCAAACGTTGTGCGCCCGAATCGGCGCAACATCAGCGATGCTGCTCGAGAAGATCACCGAGCGGGAGTACCGCTGCGCGGCCGCAACTTCCGACAGTCTGCTCGCCTGCTCTCTGCCAGCCGAAGGCTTCGTCCTGCATCGTCTGCGCCACTTCTCGCCTCCGCTGCCGATCGCAAACGGTGATCTCGAAACATTGCAGCGGTGGTCTGGCAGCGATCAGCCGGAGCGCCTCTCCGAACTCGAGACGTTGAAACACGCGGGGGCGCGCCTTGCCATAGGTTTGCGAAGCAAGACCGAGATCACAGGAGTGCTGCTGCTGGGTGCGCCGGCCCAGCGAGGCCAGTACAGCGCGGCCGAGAAGGAACTCCTTCGCCATTGCGCCGAGCAGTTCGCGCTGATGCTCGAAAACGCGCACCTGACCGATCGCATCGTCGAGCAGGAGAAGCTGCGCCGCGATCTCGCGCTTGCTGCCGAGGTCCAGAAACGGTTGCTTCCCGGCAGAGCCCCACAGGCGGAGATCGCCGCCGTGGCGGCCGTCAGCCTTCCCGCTCGGAGCGTGGGCGGCGACTACTACGACTTTCTCGACGTCGGCGACCATCGCATCGGGATTGCGCTGGCCGACGTTTCCGGAAAGGGTGTGGCCGCGGCGCTCATCATGTCGGTTGTCCACGCCTCCCTGCGGATCATCTCGTCCGAGGGGGATATCTCGTTACCGCAGCTGGCATGCAGGATGAACAGCTTCCTCCACCGCTCGACGGGCTCCAAGAGCTACGCGACGTTCTTCTACGCGCAGATCGACGAGCGCCGCCGTCAGTTGCGATATGTGAACGCGGGTCACAACCCGCCATACCTGGTTCGGTCGCTCGACCCGCGGGACGACGGCGGAGTGGAGATTCAGGAACTGTCGACCGGCGGTACCGTCCTCGGACTTTTTCCGCACATGAGCTACGAGGAAGCGACTATCGACCTGCGCTCCGGCGACGTGCTGGTCATGTTCACCGATGGCGTCACCGAAGCGCTGAACCCGAACGACGAAGAGTTCGGGAACGACCGGCTCCGGGCGCTGGTGCGCGACCTGGCGCGTTTGCCCGTCCAGGACATCGCGTCACGCGTGGCGTCCGAGTTGAAGCAATGGATCGACACCGCTGCCCAGCATGATGATTTGACATTTGTGGTGATGAAGGTGAACTGAATTCCACGAGCCTTCACTGATGACGGTCTACGACCAATCACAAAGACCACAAAGGGCACCAAGACCACTAAGGGAGGCCACGAAGAATTCAATATGATTCTCAAAGAATGATTCTGCGAATGCCTTGCTCAACACCGGGGTATTGAAGTTTATCAGCAGCCCCAGGCGAAGGCCGGTCGTTTTCAGGTACGAAACCACCTGACGTTCATGGAGCTTTCGAAGCCTTGGAACGGCTTTCAGCTCAATCAATACCAACCCTTCAATAACGAGATCGATTTGGCCTCCTTCGTGGGCTCCTTAGTGGTCTTTGTGGCCTTTGTGGTCTTCGTGAGGAGTCGTCGACCGTGATCAGTGAATCGCGCTGAAGACGCTGGTCCGCCCAGTCCACCCTCTGACTTCCACACTCTTTCCATCCGTATCCAGAATCACCGCCCCATCCTCCGCGGTCGAGAAGATCTGGGCTCCCAGCGCGCGGTAGCGCTGCACGACCGTCGGATGCGGGTGGCCGAATCGATTCGCGCGGCCGGCACTGAAAACGACAACCGAGGGACGGAGCGCGTTCAGCACCTCCTGGGTACTGGAGGTGGCGCTGCCGTGATGCGGGGCCTTGAGGACGACAACCCGGGATCGTCGAAGAAGCGGAATGACCGCGCGCTCCCCTTCGCGACCGATGTCGCCGGGCAGGACGATGGAGACGTCGCCGATCCGAAGATCGAGGACAACGGAGTCCTCGTTGCGCACGCGCTGACGCTCCCAATCGGGACGAGGGGGATGCAACACACAGATCTCGACGGGACCGAACCGCTCTCGGTCTCCTGTCTGCAGCGTCCGCCAGCCCGTAGCCGTCGCGTCCGCGATCGTGGCGAGCGCGCGAAGACCGGCGTGCGGGGGCACCGGCACACCCTCCCACACTGTGCGCGGACGGAATGCGCGCATGACGGACATCGCTCCACCAATGTGATCGGGATCGCCATGCGTGATCACGAGCGCGTCGAGCCGGCGCACGCCAAACGTTCTCAGCCCAGGACCGACGACCCGCTCGCCGATGTCGAAGGCTGGCGCGTTGTCCGCGGTCGGATCCGGTGATGGTGCCGCAGCAGGGATGCCACCGGCATCGACGAGCAGCGCCCGGCCACCCGGGAGCAGAATCACTGTCGCGTCTCCTTGCCCGACGTCCAGGAAGACCACGCGGAGAGGAGCATGGCCGGCCGGAGCTCGAGCGGACGCAACCCATCCAGGCCCGAGGAGAATCAGGACGGCCGAGAATGAACAAACCGTGGCTGCCGCGAGGCGTGCCCGACGGCCGGTCAGCGGGCGCTGGCGTGCAGTGATGTTCGACCGCCGCCCCAAGCGTAGCGCTGCAATCAGCGCGGCGTAGTATGCCGACATCACCCACCAGGTCGGCGTCACGACATCGCGCGAGAGCCAGGGAGCGTACTCGACGAACCGCGCGGACTCGAGAAGACCTTCAGCGGCGACATGCGCGGCAAAGGCACAGACGACGGGCACGTATTGCAACGGCTGCGCGACCAGGACGGCGAGCGCCGCGATCTGCAGCACCGCCATGAGCGGAATCGCCACGAAATTCAGGAGCAGCCCCGCGAACGTCACTCGAGAGAAGAAGAGGGCGCTCGCAGGAAGAAGCGCAACCTCGGTCGCAACGCTCGTCACGAGCAGCGCGCCCGCTCCGCGCGCCAGACGACGCAGGAGCGCCTGAGGACGAGCGCGCCGCGCCATGAGACTCATACTCACCAGAATGGCCAGCGTGGCGCCAAACGAGAGAATGAATCCGGGATCGAAGAGTGTGATCGGCGACGCGGCTACGCCGAGGACTGCTGCGGCACCGAGGACGTTCAACGCGACGGCAGGCAGGTCCATGGGGCGCGCCAGCAGGTACACGATCGCCGCTGTGATGGCGCGATCGACAGATGACGCCGATGTCGTGATGAGGCGGTAGAACAGCAACGCGACGGTGGCGGTAACGGCCGCGAGCGCTGGCGGGAGCCGCGCCGCCCGCGTCAGTGCAAGCAGGAGCACGGTCAGGATGGCGATGTTCCCGCCGGAGATCGCGATCACGTGGTACGTCCCCGCCTCTTGCAGCCGCCGGGAATCCTCTTCCGAGAGTCCCGTTCGATCGCCAATGAGAATGGCCGCTGCGATAGCTGCCGATCGCGGACGCCATGGCCCGATCGCGGCGGTCAGCGTCGCGCGCGTCCAGGCGCGGATCGATCCGGCGGCTTCGCTCGACATCGATCCGAGCGCCAGCACTTCGACGAGCGCAGCGCTCTTCACCGAGCCAACGAGAATCACGCCGCGCCGTGCCAGGGCTCGCCGTTCGTCTCGAACGCCGGGATCGAGATAGGTAGCGGGCTTCCGCAACGTGGCCGTGAGCCGAAGCAATCGGCCGGCGCGCCACTGGACGGATTGCGACGCGGCGAGGGAGCCAGTCACCGTGAGACGGACGCCGCCGAGCACACCAGGTTTCGCCGTCAGCCTGCCGTCGTCAATCCGGACGACGTCGAGTGTCACCGAAGATCCGAACGGCGTGACCGATGCGTCCTCGCGAAGGACACCATCGAGGACGACCCGGTCGGGATCACGGCGAGATTCGAACCACGCGAGCAGAGGGGGATGGTAGGTCTGCGCGGCAGCCGTCGCTCCGAGCGATGACCCGGCAAACAACAGACCGATGGTCAGAGAGAGCGTCGACTCCTGGACGAGATCGAAGCCAATCGACCAGGCCGCCGCGAGCAGCGCGATGAGCGCCGCAGCCGCCGCGCAGAACGCGAAGGATCCCGGTAGCTGCTCCGACAGGGACAGACCGAGAGCCGCACCGGCGAGCAGGGGGATTGCAGCAATCGCGGCAGGCGTCCGCATCGAGATCGCTCTTGCAAACCCGCGAGCGGCGTCGAGCTATCGAAGAACTGGAGGAATTCGGGATGTCCAGGGAAACCGTGGACGAAGGCAGGCAGAAATCAGGCAGCGATCAGGCTTTCCCCGTCGCAATTTCTGCGTGGTACTCCTGGAGCGCGCGGACGGTCAGCCCTTCGGCGTGCATGGCTTGAATCGCGTTGACCGTAGCGGCGGCGCCCGTGAGCGTCGTGATGCAGGGGACGCCGTGCAGCGTCGCGATGCGCCGCACGGTGCGATCGTCGAAGAACGACTCGCGACCGAGCGGTGTGTTGATGACGAGTTGGACACGGTTGTTCAGAATCTCGTCGCCGACGTGCGGACGGCCTTCGTTGACCTTGTAAACGATCTGCGCGTCGAGGCCATGAGCCCGCAGGTAATTCGCCGTGCCGCGAGTCGCAACGAGACGGAAGCCGAGGCGCTCCAGCTCGCGGGCGATCTGGACGACCGCCGGCTTGTCATGGTTGTTCACCGAAATGAACGCGGTGCCGCCGGTCGGCAGCCGCTGGCCCGCCGCGAGCTGCGCCTTGCCGAACGCGCCGCCGAACGTTGCGGCGCCCCCCATGACCTCGCCGGTCGATTTCATCTCGGGCCCCAGAATCGTGTCCACGCCGGGGAATCGCACGAACGGAAACACCGGCGTCTTCACGAAGTAGCCCGCCACGTGGAGATCCTCTTGCAGGCCAAGCTGGGCGAGCGTGCGTCCGATCATCACGCGTGCCGCGACCTTGGCCAGCGGAACACCGGTCGCTTTCGAAAGATACGGCACCGTGCGCGACGCGCGAGGATTCACTTCGAGCGCATACACCGTGTCGTCCTTGATCGCGAACTGCGCGTTCATGAGGCCGACGACCTTGAGCGCGCGGGCAACCCTTCGCGTGTAATCGCGGATCAGTGCAACGTGACGCTCGGCGACGAGGTACGGCGGCACGACGCAGGAACTGTCGCCCGAGTGAATTCCGGCCTCCTCGATGTGCTCCATGATCCCGCCGATCACGACTGCGCCGGTTGCGTCGGCCACCGCATCGACGTCGAGCTCGAAGGCGTCCTCGAGAAACTTGTCGATGAGCACGGGGTGCCCAGGCGACGCAGCGACGGCGCTCGTCATATAACGATCGAGTGCGGCGATGTCGTACACGATCGCCATGGCCCGGCCGCCGAGCACGTACGACGGCCGCACGACCAGCGGAAACCCAATCTTCACCGCCACCTCGCGGGCCTCTTCGGGCGTCGTCGCGGTTCCGCTCGCCGCCTGCGGGATGCCGAGTTCCCAAAGGAGCTGTGAAAAGCGCTCGCGATCCTCGGCGAGGTCGATCGAATCCGGCGACGTGCCGAGAATCCGAATGCCCGCCGCCTGCAGTGGTAGCGCGAGCTTCAACGGCGTCTGGCCGCCGTACTGCACGACGCACGAGACATCCGCGCCGCCTTCCTGCTCGCGTTCGAGGATTGCAATCACGTCCTCGAACGTCAGCGGCTCGAAATACAGCCGATCGACGGTATCGTAGTCGGTCGAGACCGTCTCGGGGTTGCAGTTGACCATCACGGTCTCGAACCCTTCTTCCCGCAGCGCGAAGGCCGCATGGCAGCAGCAGTAGTCGAACTCGATGCCCTGCCCGATGCGGTTGGGACCGCTGCCGAGGATGACGACTTTCTGGCGTGTCGTCGGCGCCGCCTCGCACTCGTGCTCGAACGTGCCATAGAGGTATGGCGTGAACGATTCGAATTCGGCGGCGCAGGTGTCGATGCGCTTGTAGGCAGGCCGGAACTTGTTCTCGAGCCGCGCGCTCCTCACCGACTCTTCGTCGGCACCAAGTGCTCCGCTCAGTTCCCGATCGCCAATCCCTGCCCGCTTCAACGCGCGCAGGAGATCCGGCGAGATGCCGCGGAGTCCGACCAGACTTGCCGACCGGCACAATTCCACAATCTGCGAGAACTGCGTAAGGAACCACGGATCGATCTTCGTGAGCTCGTTGAGTTCTGTGACGGTCCACCCGCGCTCGAGAGCCCTGAACAGCGCCCACATCCGTCGATCGTTCGGAATGCTCAGCTCCCGCCGGAGCGCGCCTTCCTCTTCCGCTTCCCCCTGAGTCATGCCGGGCGTGTCAGCGCGCTGGCCCAGCAGCAACCCGCTCTCGCCGAGCTCGAGCGATCGGAATGCCTTCATGAAGGCTTCCTTGAAAGTCCGGCCGATCGCCATCACCTCGCCGACCGATTTCATCTGCGTCGTGAGGGTTCGGTCGGCGCGCGGGAACTTCTCGAAGGCCCATCGCGGCACCTTGACCACGACGTAGTCGATCGTGGGCTCGAAGGACGCGGGTGTCAGCCGCGTGATGTCGTTCGGAATCTCGTCGAGGTGGTAGCCGAGCGCAAGCTTGGCCGCAATCTTCGCGATCGGAAAGCCGGTCGCTTTGGACGCGAGCGCAGACGATCGCGACACGCGCGGGTTCATCTCGATGACGATGATCCGGCCGTTCTCGGGGTTAATCGCGAACTGGATGTTCGAGCCGCCTGTCTCGACGCCGACTCGGCGGATGATCCGTCGGGCGAGATCGCGCATCCGCTGATACTCCTTGTCGGTCAGCGTCAGCGCGGGTGCGACGGTGATGCTGTCGCCGGTATGCACACCCATCGGGTCGACGTTTTCGATCGAGCAGATGACGACGAAGTTGTCGGCCCGATCGCGCATGACCTCGAGCTCGAACTCCTTCCATCCGATCACGGATTCTTCGAGCAGGACCTGGTGGACAGGGCTCATGTCCAGCCCGCGGCCCGCAATCTCGCGGAACTCCTCGATGTTGTACGCGATGCCGCCGCCGACGCCGCCAAGCGTGAACGACGGCCGGATGATGATGGGAAAACCAATATCGTCAATCGCCGCGAGCGCGTCCTCGAGCGAGCCGACGTACCGGCTCCGTGGAACCTCGGCGCCAATCGAGCGCATCGCCTCGCGGAACTGCAGCCGATCTTCGGCAACCTTAATCGCTTCGACCGAGGCGCCAATCAGCTCGACGCCGAACCGCTGAAGCGTGCCGTTCTCGGCAAGCGCAACGGCGAGGTTGAGCGCCGTCTGACCGCCAACCGTCGGTAGCAGCGAATCCGGGCGCTCGCGCTCGATGATCGCGGCCACCACGTCCGCCGTCAGCGGTTCGACGTAGGTGCGGTCGGCGATCTCGGGGTCGGTCATGATCGTCGCCGGGTTGCTGTTGACGAGCACGACCTCGAGGCCCTCGCTGCGCAGCGCCTTGCACGCCTGAGTCCCCGAATAATCGAATTCGCAGGCCTGTCCGATCACGATCGGACCCGAGCCGATCACGAGAACGCGTTTGATGTCGGTACGACGAGGCATAGGGGCGCAGATTTCGGCAACGGGGCATCGGAACAGAAGATCAGGAGGTCAGGAGACTTTATCAGGATGCTGAAAACGCGTCCATCAGGCCGCCTTCCTTCAACGGCTTGTTAGTGTTCTCCTGAACTCGTGACCTCCTGTAAACAGTGTCGCTGACGGAGGAACTCATTCGAGAATCACAGGCTCATGCGCGCTTTTCCATCTCATCGAGGAATTGTCTGAACAGATAATCCGCGTCGTGCGGTCCCGGAGAGGCCTCGGGATGATACTGGACGCAGAACACCGGCTTCTTCTCGTGGCGTAGCCCCTCGACCGTCCCGTCGTACAGATTGAGGTGAGTCACCTTCACGTCCGCCGGGAGCGAATCGGGGTCGACGGCAAACCCGTGGTTCTGCGATGTGATCTCGACCTTGCCGCTCTCGAGCTCCTTGACGGGGTGATTCGCGCCACGATGACCGAACTTGAGTTTGAACGTGCGGCCACCCATCGCGAGCGACAGGATTTGATGACCGAGGCAGATGCCGAAGACGGGCACATCCGCCGCGACCAGCGCACGCGCATTGCGAATGGCATAGCCGAGCGCCGCGGGATCACCCGGGCCGTTGCTGAGGAAGATCCCGTCGGGGTTCATCGCGAGCAGGTCGGACGCGGGCGCGGTTGCCGGGAATACCCGCACGATACAGCCGTGCGCTCTGAAACGACGCAGGATGTTCCATTTCATGCCGAAGTCGTACGCGGCAACCCGCAGCTGGCGTCCGGCGCGACGTTGCGGCGGTGGCGCGAACTCCTCGCTGGACGGCGTCTGCGGCTCCCAATCGAACGCCGAGTCGCACGTGACGCCGAGGACGAGATCCGAGCCTTCCATTGGCGTCACCTCGCGCGTCTTGTCGACGAGCGCACGAGGGTCCACCTCGCCCGTCGCAATGATGCCGCGCATGACACCGGCGGATCGCAGCACGCGCGTGAGCGCACGCGTGTCGATGTCAGAAATTGCCACGATCCCGTGGTTGACCAGGAATTCGCGCAGCGTCCCGTCCGCGCGCCAGTTGCTCGCGACTGGAGACTCGTCGCGAGTCACGAAGCCCGCGACCTGGGGGCCGCGGGACTCCTCGTCTTCCGACGACACGCCGTAGTTCCCGATCTGTGGACAGGTCATCGTGACGATCTGTCCCGCATAGGACGGATCGGTCAGGACCTCCTGATATCCGGTCATGCTGGTGTTGAAGACGACCTCCCCGCCGGTCTCGCCTGGCGCACCGGCGGACTCTCCCTCGTACCAGATGCCGTTCTCGAGTGCGAGTGTAGCTTTCATCGAATCGGATCCAGCGATCCTGTGACCCGTGCCTCCCGACCCGCCGTCACCTGCGCGCTGTTCGTCCACGGATGGTGGTTCGCGAGCTCGAGTCGAATGACATGGGAGCCCACCGCCACGTCCGGGATGCGCATCGGCGTCGTCCCGACGGCCTTGCCATCCAGGATGACGCGCGCGCTGCGCGGCAATGAATCGACGAATATCGATCCGGAATATCGCGCTGACGCCGGACGGCCCGGCTGTGGCGTCTCAGCAGACGACGAGGTCGACCGCGTTGCGCTCTTGGCGGGTGGCACCCGACCCTGTCGGTGCAGATCGAACGAAAGAGTGCGATCCGCCTCCTCGGGCGAGAGCCGGAATTCCTGTCGGGCGACGTCATATCCCGGCAGCACTACGCGGACCTGATAATTCCCGAACGGGGCCGCATTCACCGAAAGCGGTGTACGGCCGCGTCCCTTCCCGTTGATCGTGACCGCCGCGCCCGGTGGTGTCGATCGCACAACGATTCTTCCCGTGGTCGCGGCGGGCTTCGAGGCGGCTCGCGCGGTCGGGCCTTCCGCAGGTGCTTCCGGCGCGACCGGCGTCGGCTTCGACGCCGACGGCGTCACGGCCTGCTCGCTCCATTCTTTTCCGGCAGGTTGCGGCGACGAGGTCGTGGCCTGCGGCTTCGGCGTCGGCGATGGCGGGCTCGTTGGAGCCTCAACGTCCGCGGCCGTCTGCTCTGCTTTCTTCTCGCGATCGCGCACCGCGTAACCAGCGGCAAAGCCAACGAGCAGGCTGAGGATGATCGCCGCGGCCATCGGGAGCATGAGAACACGCGAACGCTCAGGCTGTAGCCCCCGAGTGTCTCGCATCGACGGCTCGTGCGCCGTTGCCCGACCGTCGAGACGAAGAATCCCTGGCTCGACAACAGGAGCGGGTCGCGCTCGGTTGGGGCGCGGACCTGATACGGCTTCAGCGCCAGCGGGTCGTTTCGGTGCAGCAGCGGCTGATTCGTCCCATGAAGGACGAGATAGGGGCATCTCGAGCGTTCTAGGCGGATCCGGAGTTGACGGAAACTCGTCGGCGAACTCCGGCACAGGGGGTTCGATCAGCTTGATCTCCGTCGTGTCGGTCTTCGTCTTGTGCGGCGTTGAGCTCTCGTCCCTGAAGAGAAGCTCTTCGCGCCCATCGTCTTCGGCCGGTGCCGCCGATTCTGCGCGCGTCAATTCCCAATGCGCTTCGTCCTCGTCGCGTTCGACGGCGATGTCGTCCGGTACATGGGCCGCAACTCGATTGGTTTCCGGTGCGGCCGTCCTCGGCTCGGACGATGCCGTGCCTGGCGGAACCGGCTCGGTCGGGATCGGAATGACCGTCGCACTTCGCCCCGTCTCGGGGATCTGCTCGCCATGGGCTGCCGCTTCGAGCGCCCCGGCAAACTCCCGAGCAGTCGAATACCGCCTCCTGGGATCTTCGTCCATCGCGCGCACGAGCACGCCGCGGATCTCTCCGATGTGTCCGGTCGCCACCGAGCCGGTCAGCGGTCCTATCTGATCGCCCACACCAGATGGCCGTCGCGCTGTGAGGAGCTCGAACGCGATTGCGGCCAGCGAAAAGATGTCCGCCGGCGTGCTCCACGCCTGCGAGACAACGCGCTCGGGCGCGCTGTACGGCCTGCGGACAGGCGCCCGCAGACTCAAACGATCCAGTGCATCGACGACGCCGAAGCCAGTTGCGCGCGCTTCGTCAGGTGTTACGAAGATGTCGCGCGGATGCAATGCGCCGTGCCCGATGCCAGCCGCACGCGCGAAGTCGATCGCAGCCGCGAGCTGGGCGATGAACGGAAGCACCTTGTCGAGGCTCGCCGGCGCGTAATGCCGCATCGCGACATCGAGCGATTCCGCGGCCACGTATTCTTCTGCTCGATACGCGACGGTGCCTTCGACGCCGGCCGCGACCGGCTCGACAATCGACGGATGGAACAGTCCTGCATCCGCCGCCCGTGCGAGCTCGTCGGCCAGTGCCTGCGCCTGTTCGGGAGTGATGTCGAGCCTGAAAACCTTGACCGCGATCAGCCGATCGCGCGTCGGCTCATACGTGCGAAAGACGGGCCCAAGCGCGCCCACTCCGATCTGATGCAGCACACGGAATGGGCCGAAGGCGGGTGGCGGAGCGAATGCCGTTGGGTCGTCTCTGGTCAGCTGCGGGACTCCTCCGCGTCACGGTATGCGGGGCTGGAAAAATGTAACACAGATTCGCGCTGAACGTCCTGGCGCCTGAACCGTTTAGGCGGTGCACGATCGACACGAGACGCGGATGCGCGCGGATAGACGCGGATAAAAGCCGGTCGGACCCCGGTCGAAACCGGCGTCGGGGCAGACGTGCAGAACAGGATCGCAAGTCCCGACACAAAACCCGGCGTGGGGACTTGCGATCCTGTTCTGCACGTCTGCCCTGCCGCGCTCCGCGCGGCCGACCGGCTTTCCCATGCCGCCCGATCAGTATGCACGTTATCCGGGAAGATCCGCGTCTCGTTGGAGTTCGTGATGCGCGGGAATCCGCGAAGATCCGCGTCTCGTTGGAGTTCGTGATCCGCGAGAATCCGCGCAGATCGGCGTCTCGTAGTTTCGTGATCCGCCCCGTCGGGATCCTCGAATCCGTGGAAGGCGTCGAAATGAGGAGTCATCCGCGTCCCCGGGGGTGTAGTCGGGATTGACATGATTTGGAAGGCTCTGAGAGAGTACGAGGCAGTGTCAGCTGAGCCAACGATGGCTGCGACGTCGAGGCCGTCTGCACCGGTCGTGTTCGAGGAAGGTGCCAGGCGCGTCGGCGTCGACGTGCGTCGCTTCCCGTGGATTCGTCCACTCGCAGGCGACTACGCATACGACTTCCGCAAGGTGGAGTCGCTGTACGCCGGCGACCCCACCGCTCCCGCCGCCTGGCGCGACGCGATCGCGCGAACCCAGCGGCACCCGCGTCGCCATCAAGAGATCGCCGCCGTCCTTGCGGCGCAGCAGGCGCGTCGCAACGCACCGCCCGAGGCCCGCGCGGCGGCGGCGCAGCTGGCCGACCGCCGTACCGTTGCCATCGTCACCGGCCAGCAGGCGGGCGCCTTCGGCGGTCCGATGTACACGCTGCTGAAGGCAATCACCGCCATTCAGCTGGCGCGACGCACAGCGCGTGAGCACGCGACGGAAGTGGTCGCGATCTTCTGGATCGATGCAGAGGATCACGATTGGGACGAGATCGCGAGCTGTACGGTGCTCGATGCGAACCACCAGCCGCGTACGATCACGCTCCCGCGCCCGGATCGCGCGGGCGAGATGCCGGTAGCGGCGCTGAGGCTGGACGCACGCATCGAGCAGAGCATCTTGGAGCTCACGAGCGCCCTGGCTCCCACGGAATTCACCGAATCCGTGATCGATTCGTTGCGCCAGACCTACCGCGAGGGTGCCGGCATAGCGGAGGCATTCGCCTGTTGGCTCGAATCACTCCTCGGTCCGTACGGCCTCATTGTCTTCGAATCTTCTGATCCTGCAGCAAAGCCACTCGCAACCGACGTCTTCATGCGCGAGCTCCATTCGCCCGGCATTGCCGCGTCGCTCGCCGGAACGGCCGGCGAGAAGCTGACGGCGCTCGGTCACGCTCCGCAAGTGGAACTGCAACCCGACAGTCTGTCGCTCTTCTGCCTCGATAGCGCGCGGCTGCCAATCCGCCGTCACGGTGATGGCTTTCAGGTTGGAACGACGACGCACAGTGCCGACTCGCTCGAGGCCGAGGCGCGACGGAACCCCGGTCGATTCAGCCCGAACGTCCTGCTGCGTCCCATCGTGCAGGACACGCTGTTCCCGACGATCTGTTACGTCGCAGGACCGAGCGAGCTCGCGTATCTGGGGCAGCTTGGGGGGGTGTACCGCGAGTTCGGCGTGCCCATGCCGCTGGTGTACCCGCGCGCGAGCGCCACGCTGATCGATTCCGCGGCCGCACGATTCCTCAGCCGGCAGGAGCTGCCGCTCGAGGCGCTGCGGCCGCAGGATGAATCAGCGCTCAATCGGCTGCTCGAGGCGCAGCTGCCGGAGTCGGTCGAGCATGCGTTGCGGGAGTCGGACGATGCCGTGCAGCGCACGCTGACGCACGTGGCCGATGTCATGCCTGCGCTCGATCCGACGCTGGCCGGTGCCGCCAAGACGACGATGGGCAAGATGCAGCACGACCTTCAGGCGCTTCGCGCAAAGGTGATTCACGCGGCAAAGCGGAAGAACGAGACGCTCAGGCGTCAGTTCAGCCGCGCCCAATCGCAGGTCTTTCCCAACGGCGCGCCGCAGGAGCGCACGCTTGCGGTCGTTTACTTCCTCGACAAATACGGCCCGGTACTGATCGATCGGCTGTTGGAAGATCTGCCCCTCGATTTAGGGCAGCACTGGGTGATGACGATTTAGCGGGATCGGCTTTTGGCTCAGTGCTCTCGGCTCTTGGCCGGCCCAAAGCCCAAAGCCTTGAGTCCAGCGCCGATCACAGACCGTCGGCGGCTTCCTGCAACATCCGCTCCGCTTCTCGCAACCTCGTGACCGTGCCATCGAACCACGCCCGATCCGATTCCAGCAAATGGCGCGACGCGTTGATTGCCCGCCCAGTCTCGCCAGGAGCCGGACCTCCGAACGTCTCTCGAACGCGGATGAAATGATCGGGACTGAGGATACGCGCGAGGGTCGCGGAATCATAATCGATCGTCCGTCCGAGCATCTGTGCCGATACGCGACGCAGAATGTCGGTTGGCGCCACGCCTGGATCACGGGACGACTCTGCAGCGAATCGCGCGGCTATCGCGTGACTGGTCTTGAACGGCACGCTCGCGTCGCGCGTCAGGGTGTCGGCGAGCTCCGTCATCGTGATCCAGCCCTCGCCGGAACGTTGCGCGAGCCGCTTTGAATCGAACTCGGCGCTGCCCATGGCAGCGGCGACGAGCCGAACGGCGCGTGCCGCATCCTTGAACATCGAAACCACTAACGGCTGGAGATCGTCCTCGGTGTCGACGATGTCCCCGAATGGGGTGTTGTGGACGGCGAGAAGCACGGCACCCGCCTGACCAACGGCCTTGCTGGCAATGGCGCGCGCGTGCTCGAGCGCGACGGGGTTCCGCTTCTGCGGCATGATGCTGCTGCACTGCACGAAGCCATCCGCGAGCCGCAGGTACCCGAATTCCGCGGTGCACCACAGCAGGAAATCCTGGACGACGCGTCCCAGACCAGTGAGCAGGACCGCGACCGCGGAGACGCTCTCGAGCAGATAGTCCACCGTGGCAATGCTGCCGTAGGTGTTCCCGGTCGGCTCGTCGAACCCGAGCAGCTCAGTCGTGCGACGACGATCGATTCGAAAGCCCGTCCCGGTAATCGCGCACGATCCCAGCGGATTGCGGTTCGTGCTGATGTAACTGGCGCGCAAACGGACGGTGTCCCGTTCGAGCTGCTCGACGACAGCGAGCATGTAGTGGGCGATCGTAGTCGGCTGCGCCGGCTGCGTGTGCGTGTGCGCGGCGAAGA
>Ga0114129_10001415_pt1 | contig 32332 bp, 22 predicted proteins | sample RhiMetdeltSRZDD1_FD_80071 | JGI IMG/M metagenome (GOLD analysis project Ga0114129, IMG submission 80071) | Populus rhizosphere microbial communities from Tennessee, USA - Rhizosphere MetaG P. deltoides SRZDD1 (version 2) (version 2) | ecosystem: Host-associated > Plants > Roots > Rhizosphere >...
AGCAGCACGCTGACCGAAATCGTCGGAGACTTTTTCATGCTTCCATCCTCTCGCTGCGAAAATTAACAAGCCGCTCGTGGGCTGAATGTTGATGCGCCTTGTTGCTCTGTTTAACGCCGGTGGCAGTGTGAGGTTTCACAACGGGGATTCTAGCAAGTGCTCGCCCGTGCGCTCAAGGAAGTACGCTAGCGTTCGACTTCGAACGTTGTCCCTCGCGAGCGGTCTTCTTGGTCTTCGAGGTTATAATATCTCGTAAAAGGTCGGGAAGAACGTTCCTAATGACACTTCATGTCTTTCTGGTTCCGGTTCCTCAAAGATGGGTACAGATATATTTGAATCATCTGCAATGATTCGTTGGGGAACATTTCTCTCGCCGGGAAGCTCACTTCGCCGCGTGGATGGGATGGAGTGATTGTTTCCTGACCTCCAGCTCCACAAAGGCATCGTATTCGCGCGAGTGTTTCATGGAGCCTCGTTATCCGCAGGGGTCAGGATAGCATCGAGATCTTCGGCGGTTACAATGTACAGGTTTGGCGGATAATCGTCGCTATCCAAGAGTGTCAGCGGCACACGAGTCCGGCGAATAGTCTGTCCCTTTACTATCTCCGTCTCGGCGTCAGGTGGCGGCGAGAAGTCGGCGACATGACTTATTCGCTTGCACATGTTGAACGCGAGATAATCAGCGGCTTGTAACTGAGGAAATAGCCGGCTCTTTCGCTGAAATGCAAGCGTGCTGTGTTGAAAGTAATCTTTCGTCGCCGCGTGAAGTGCAGAGGTATCCGTGCGCCTCCATAATGTCTTTACAATACCCGCCCCCATCTTCGTAGAAGAAGTTTGGTGCCTTAGTGAACTTGGCCGTATGCGCCCAAGCGGTCGCATGAATCATGCAAAACCTGGCGCACAGCGCGTAGATGCTACCCCAGCGTTGCCGTCGCTCCGGTGTCATCACCTTCTCATAAGTCGAGTAATACATTCCAACCCCGAAATCCCTTAACGTGTTATTCGTGATCACCTCAATAAGCGATGCCTGAAAGTTCTTTCTCTTACCGAGGGACCAGTTTTCATAGACGGTGCCCTTCCGCCCTATTTCCGTTTCCAGTTCAGTAGCATGAAATATCTCGACAAGCTCGGGCTCGACAATAGCGTTCCACTTCTTTGTAAAATTCCCCCATTGCTTACCAGACGCGAGGTAACCGGCCACACAGGCTGCTGGCTCTTTCTCCTTTTCAGAACTGCTTTCATCCATGTAGCAAGATAGCATTGGTAGTAACTCGCCTTCGCATCTTGCCGACGCGCTGGACGATACCCATCACGATGGCTTTGTCCCTATTTCTGGGGAAATCTTCTTAGTGACACTTTACTTGCTCTCGCTCCGGTTCCTCGAAGATCACATTCTCCTGCGGATTCTCTATCAGGTCCGTTACAACAATGTGGTATGGCTGCACACTAATTGGCGGCCCTGGACACATTGGATTGCCCAGTGTTTCCTTGGTGAAGACTTTGAGTGCTTCCCCGGTCTTAACCAGCGTCACAATAGAAATACGGTCACCACTATTAGCTCGCTCTCCCAAGAAGATGGCTATTACAATATGCTCCGAAAAATCTATCCTGGGAAAAGGAGGCCTGGGCGACATTGTAGAGTGCACTTGCTTCCAGAGCTTTTTCCAGGCTTTCTTATTCGTTATCACAACATTCATTCGTTCAGTCACACCGCTGTAAAGGCTGCTTGCGACCGTCTCGACCGGTATCACTTTGTCCTCTTGTTGTGCTTGTGTTATCACAGTAGTAAGAGACAAGATCGCAATCATAATCGCCCAAAGCCTCATTGATTCTCGTAAGCTGGTCTTCATACTGTTACCTTCCTTCGATCTCGAAGTATAGCACAATGTCTTGCGGGTTCTTGTGCCCACTTGCTGAGCGGTGAGGCCCGATGGCATGCACCCTTTCGACCATCCAAATGAATTGTTATTCATAACACCTGAGCGCGCTTCAAGGTTCGAAAACGACTACGGCCCCAGCCAAGCATTCTTTGCTGTCAACGCTGCCCAGTAGACGGTTTGCGGTCCAGCAGGTACGCTCTGAGCACGAATCCGCAATTTCCAAGTTCCGGCGGTCAAACTCATGCTGACCCGCGCCCTTTCGAAAACGCTCACATCAGATGTGCTTGAGGCGAGTTCAACACCGGAAGGATCAACCAAGTAAAGGTTGATGTCGTTATGTGCTTGAGAGGCGGATTCAGGCCACCACAGAGATCCATCAAGAATGTTCCGTGTACTCGTATTAACATCTATCGGGACATCAATCGTCTGCCCGCCACTAATTGATACCTTACCCCACCAAATCTGACCGCGAAGATCGGGCAATCGGAGCCGCCCAGATCCAACCGTATTATTGAATGGGTATGGCTGCTGGCCTGAAAGGATCAACTGAGCGTAGACATGGCCGGGTTCAATGAATATATTTTCACCCCTTAGCCAATTGCGCAACAACATCGCAGCACCAGCCGCATAGGGCGTTGCTCCGCTGGTGCCACCGAAAACCCGCAACGCCGTACTTGAAACATTGCTGGCGGTCGTCGTGTTGGTCGGCGCTTGAATATCCGGCTTAATTCGTCCGTCTGGAGCCGGACCGCGACTCTGAACGTCATACTGCACCAACGAATATACATCGAAGGCGCCCACACCGATTACCTTGTGAGCGTTAGCCGGTGTGTTCACCGTACCGGAACCTGGGCCATTGTTTCCGTTTGCGGCAATGACTGACGAGCCAGCATCGAAGGTGTTGTCGGCAGCGATGGAGATGGCGCTTGTATCGCTGCCAATGCCTTGCATCTCTGCGACGACAACGCGGTCAGAAATGGATAGGACTCTTTGAAACGCGCGTAATACTGCTGCCTCGTCCAGAAAACCAGTACATTCCCCCATCTGGTTGAAGGACACTGGGTATACCTTCAAGTTATCAACCGTAGTCTCAGTAACGCCCCTATAAAGATCACCCAGGTTAGCATTACCGGTGATAATTCCAGCGCTGGAGGTTCCGTGGTTCCAACAGTTATCGTCAGGATTGAATCCAGGGTAGCTTGTATCCGAACAATAAGGACCACCATTGACGCAGTCGAACTCGAACGCAATGTGATCCGGGCTAATAAACTGCGTGTGACTGACACGTACTCCGGTGTCAAGCAGACCTATGAAACCAAAAGTCTGTCCGAGGTTGAAATATTGGTCGCTAGCTATTCGCGTTCGTCCGTCGTACACCGTTGGCGGTGGCGCGCCGGAATTCTCCGGTTCGACATACAGCACATCCTCGCGATTGGCTACGCCCTGTACAGCAGCCAACGGCATTTCTACAAGCATCGCCTTGATTATCCAAAACGTCTCCAAGACTCGGGCCTGGTGGCCCACGGCGAGTTCGGTTCCTAACCTTCCATAGTCGACGGCACGTTGACCTTTGATCTGCTCAATCAACTCCTGGGCTCGCGCTCTTACGGCTACATTGGTTGCCGAATCGCGCGGCTCATTGTCGGCGGGCTCTGGAAACCGGGGAATTCTCACCGTATCTCTGAGGCTGATGATGATTCTTTCCTTTTCGTCTCCGACCGATCCAGTATTGAGCTTATTTCGCAGCACGGGGTGGATTTTATCTTGAGGCTGTGCCGCTACCGTCACTACCGGCAATTCATGCTTAGGGCGCACATAGAAGAACGCTTCTTTCGGAAGAAGTGCGACGGAGCGCGATACGACTCTTCCGTTCTCCACCATGATCGTGTTGATTTGATTGAAAGGACCTTCAACCTCTCGCAACCCGGCAATAATACTATTCTGGCTTGATCCTTTATTGACTTGTTGCTCGGCTCGCCCCCGCGCTAAGGGTGGAGCGAGAACGGCCGTAATCAGCAAGAAAAACCCAAGTATCTTTAACGTTCGGATTCTGTGCGCACGGTCGGCACACCGCCGAGAGCTGTCCATGAGAGCACCTCCTTCGATACATCCGGCTGGCATGTATCAATTGCTTCTCTAATCTGCTGTTGATGATCAAATTGACGCTACTAATATCAAGGACATCAGTAGAAGCCAAATGCGGTGCACGGAGTGTATAGTGGACCTTACTAAAAGTTCAAATACATTCCTAAGCGTGAATGAGAAGACGGGGCGGAGAGCCTCTTTCTCGCACTGTTTTTGATTGCGTGTGGTTGATCTCTCCGGTGGGTGCGGAGGGGCCGCGATGAGAATTGGCTCCCTAAGCAATCCCGGAATCGACAGTGTAAACTAATCTGAATTCAAATTTGACGTGTAAGGCCGCGGACTATGCGGTGATCAGGAGAGAACACTGCTCAGCGTGGAGCTGAGGTCGTCGAAGCGGATTGGTTTCAAAATTACTTCATTGACGAGCTCGCGATTGCTCTGCACCGTCTCAGCCGGAACGGCATAGCCCGTTATCAACACGACTTTGACTTCGGGCCAGCGGCGGCGCACTTCGCTTGCTACCGCCCAGCCGTCCATCTCGGGCATCGAGAGGTCCGTGAACACAAGATCGAATTGGCCGCGCTCGAGCTTGGCGAGAGCTTCGTGGCCGCTCTCCGCGTGGTCGGTCCGATGGCCGGCCGAGTTTAGCATGCCAACCAATGCTTCGCGTACACGATGGTCGTCATCAACCACAAGAACGTTTGCGGTTCGAGGCCGGGTCCTTGGATCACGCGTAGCCTTTCTTTTGACGCTATCAGCGACGGGCAAGCTTATTGTGAAGGTTGTGCCATGTCCCGGGCTGCTTTGCGCTTCGATCCGGCCGCCGTGTCTTTCGATTATGCTGTAGCTCACCGCGAGTCCGAGCCCCACTCCGCTCGCTCCCTTAGTGGTAAAGAACGGCTCGAATATGTGGTCGTGCACGTCGCTGGTCATGCCGATTCCGCTGTCGGCGAAGCTAAGCCGGACGAATCCACCTTTTGATTCGGTGGCGATCTTGAGTTGTCCGCCTTGGGGCATCGCGTCGAGCGAATTGAGGATGATGTTGACGAACACCTCGCGAAGCTCCGAGCTTGATCCAAGCACGGACTCGGTCGCCTGAAGATCGAGCTCGACCTCATACTGCAGACCGCGTGCTTGCGCTTCGTCGCACCATCTCGCGCGCGTTAGCGTAGTCGAATCCTGAACTAATTGGTTGAGGTCAACCGCTTCGTTCACCGACTCGGTTTGTTGGACTCCAAACGCCTGAATTCGCCTAACGGTTTGAGCGCCATCCAGCGCGGCGTGCTCGATAATATCCATGCGCTGCGTCAGTGCTTCATCCTTGCAGTCGCGCCTGATGAGCTGGGCGTGTCCAAGTATCGCTGCGAGTATGTTATTGAAGTTGTGCGCGACGCCGGATGCAAGCTGGCCAAGCGCGCGCAGCTTATCGGCTTGAGCCGCGCGCTCGCTGGCTACACGCTCTTCGGTGATGTCACGCGTGATTGAAAGAACGCTGGTCACGCGTCCTTCGTCGTAAATTGGAGTATATGTCATGAGGAGCAGCCTGTTCTCGCCGCTCTTCCTGACAACTGTCATCTCGAACGTCTGCGCTTCACCTTCGAGCGCGCGCGAGAAACGCTCAATCGCTGTCTTCTTGTCATCGCCGAAGACGAACAATCGGTAGTCGCCCGCTTCGAGTTCAGCGCGCGAGTATCCGGATTGCTTGATTAACTGCTCGTTGAACCAGACCAGACGGCCCTCGGGCGAGAACGCCAGTATTGCGTCGTTGGCGTGCTCGATCAGCTTGACGAGAAAGCTACGCTGTTCGCGCGCGACAGCCTCGGCGGCACGAAGCTCCGACAAGTCCCGGACGATGCAAACCGCGCCGCGCGGCGCTGCACGATTGCCGTTATCGCCCGCGGTATGGCCGCCGTGAGGCTGGCTCCCAGAGCCGTTTTTGAGCGGAGATATGGTAACCAGCACCTGGCGCTGCAATCGGCCCGGCACGAGCTCGAAAGTCGCCGGTCTACCCGAGTTGATAACCTGCGCCACGCGACACGTCTCGCCCTCGATGCCTTGAAGCAGAGTGCAACAGCGCCGGCCGATCAAGTCGCGAATATCGGCGCCTTCAAATGCGGCGCCCGCTTCATTGATTCGCCTGAGCACTCCATCCCGGTCGAAGATGAAGATTCCGTCGTTGAGCGCATCGAAGGTAGCTTCCCATTCGATCTTCCCATGTGAGACCAGCTCGAACAGCTCCGCACGCTCGAGCGCGACGACCACCTGGTCGGCGGCGGCGCGCATCACTTCTACTTCGTCTTCAGTCCACTCGCGCGGCGCGGACTTCATAATCGCGGTGATTACCAGCCGGGTCGCCCTCTTGTGCGGAAGCCTGGTCAGCATGAACGAACGAGTGCCGGACTCGTGTAGAATTCCGCGAAGCCGCTCATCCAGGCGCTTGTCTCCTTCGGCGTCGCTGCACAAAATCACGTCGTTCTCGAAGAGAGGAGCTAAACTAGCAAAGTCTTCCTTCCGATATTTCTTTTCGAACTTGCATACCTCTCCTTCGCTGTACAGGCATTCAGCCGTCCAGTGCTTATCGCCTTCGTTGTACTTGGTAATAAGAACCCTGTCCGCTGCAAGGTGCCGGCCGAGTCCCCGTGCCACGATTGGAAATATCTCGTCGAGCCGGTTCGATTGATTGATGCCGTGTATGATGTGAGTGATGAGCGCCTCGCGCTCGGCGGATTGTTTTGTTTCCTGAAAAAGATGGCTGTGGCTGACTGCAACCTCGACCTGTGCAGCCACCATTTCTACGAGCGCGATCTCGCTTGCGGTCCACCTGCGAACGCGATCGGTTTGACTGATTGAAAGACCGCCCCAATAGACTCCGCCGACAAATATCGGGCAGACAATCTGTGAGAGATTCATCGGCTCGACTTGCCATGCTTGAACGGTGGATGCCAAATCTGGATAAGCGGCTGCGAACGCACGCACGTCGTCAATAACCAAGGTGCGGCGGGTCTCGCGCAAGTAGCTGGTTATGTAGTCGTTGGACGACTCGCGGACGTGTCTCAAGGACAGCGTCGGGTCACTCAGATGCTCGGCGACAATTTCGCATTCGTCGCCGACAAACTTTCGAAAAACAGTACGGTCTGCCCTCAGGGCGCGGCCAACTTCCTCGACTGCGACCTGGAGAGTCTGTTTCAGGTCCAGTGAGCGCCGAATAGATGCCACGATCTGGTTTACAAGCGAGGCGCGCTGAGCCGATTCGCGCACCTCGCGATACAACTCAACCTGGCGTATCGCCACCGCAGCCTGATCCGCAACCGATTTAACCAGGTCAACTTCCCACTGTGTCCAGGCGTGGGCTTGATCGCAATGATGCAGACTCAGTATGCCAATCGGCTTTGCGTCCACTCGAATCGCCGCCGTCAGAATCGCCTTAACGCTGCCCGCCTCGATTCGGTTGCGCAGCGGAGCTAACAACGGCTCGCTTAAAGGATCGCTCACAGCCAGCGGCCTCTCGAGTGAGAGGACCGACTGCAAGAACGGATTGTTCATCGTCTGAATCTCGTTCAACACAGGCGGGCGCGTCGAGCAGCAGTCGGCAACATATTCGTGGGTGACCGGCACCATCTCAGGCAGCGGGCTCGGCAGAAGCGCCAGGCGGCAGCGGCAGACCGCCAGCGCCACACCCAGTTCGTTGACGATTGCTTGCAGCACCGCCTCTGAATCGAGCGAGCTGTGAATGGCTCCGCTGATCTTGCTGATTAGCGCATCGCGCCGCGCGGCTTCCTGCGCTCCTCGGTACAGCTCAGCCTGATAAAGCGCAACCGCGGTCTGTTCAGTGACAAGCTCGAGAAGCTTGATCTCGTCGGTCGAGAATACCCGCGGATGATCGAACTGTTCGACCGCGATTGTTGCAACCGTGTGTCCGTCGTAGCTGATAGGCGCCAACGCAAGCGCGCGCACGCCAAGCCGCACGCATATCGCGCGTACAATTGGATCGCCCTCATTCGTGTCGGGTACGTTGATGATCTCACCCGACAGTAACTGCGCGAGCAGCGGACTTCCTTCGAGGTCAAGCTGCGTGTTCATCAGGCTTGGCACAAGCACGCTCGAGCGGTACTCGGCGCTGCCGCTGAAAAACGAGCCGTTGCTTATCTCGGCGCGCCGATCCATATAGATGACGACGCGGGTCGCTTTCAAGGTTACGCCTGTGCCTTCAACGGCGACCTTTAGTATTTCATCGACGCCGATCGCGCTTCTGATGGCCGTTAGCAATCGGTTTGTAAGCGCCTCGCGGTCAGCCGCGCCAACCGCTCTTTCCTCAGACCGGAAGTGGTGGATTGTCAGGCTGAGCGTCGACGCCGCAGCTTGCGCGAGGTGCTTCTGCTGGGACGGCCAGCGCCGCTTCTTTCCCTGATAGAGCAGCACCGCGCCGGCGTTTTTAGAATCGATCACGAGCGGCACGACCAGAATGGACTTGATAGACGACGACTCAGTTGCTCTGTTTCCGGGAGCGACGTCCCGCTTCACTCTTTGATCGGATCCAGGGTTAGCTATTTCAAGCGGCGCACCTTCCCATCCGGGACGCGCGACGATCTCGAGGTCAAGCTGTCGAAGCCGCTCTCTTTCGCCGTGGCCTATGACCCGGACACAATATTCGCCGGCTAGCCTCAATCCGCTTTCATTTCGAAGCAGCACCACCGCGCGCTCCAGAGCGAGTGTACGGCCAATCTCATCGGCGGCGCAGCGAAGCGCCGTATCCAGGTCGTGCGATGACTGAGCGAGTGCCGCAATCGCGTCGATCAGCGTGCAGCCCTTCGACTGATCTTGCCGCTCCGGGAATAGTAGTTTTGTGAAGGGAAGTCTCATCAGCAAGAACCGACAATGACAGCCACAGACTCAAGTCTGTGCTACTTCCTCATCTCGTCCATCCGCGCGCAACCCGGTCACCCGACATCGTGAGAACAGAATAGCGGATATCAACACCGCTTCGACCGTCCTTCATCACCAGGCCCGGCTCGGTTGAAAGCTGGCGTATCTCTCGCCAGCCGTCGAGCGGCACCTCGGTGAACGCTTGAACTACGAATGGGTCGAAGTGCGCCCCCGAGCATCGGATCAATTCGTCGGCCGCATCATCGAAGGAACGGGCGGCCCGATAAGGCCTGTCCGAGGTCATCGCATCAACTGCATCGGCGACCGCGAAAATGCGCGCGCCCAGGCATATTTGATCTCCCTCGATCCGGCTCGGATATCCGCTGCCGTCATATCGCTCGTGATGCTGCGCCACGATCTGACTCGCGCCTTCAAGAAAATCGATTCCCCGCAGTATCTGTGCTCCGTACTCCACATGTCTGCGCATGTAACTCCATTCGTCTTCCGTAAGGGCGCCGCGCTTGAGCAATATGCCGTCGGGCACGCCTATCTTTCCGATGTCGTGAAGCAGCGCGCCGTTTTCAAGCGTGATCAGCTCACGGTCGTTCAGCCCGATCTGCTTGCCCAGCCGAAGGCAGTAACCTACGACTCGCTCCGAGTGTCCCTTGGTCTCCACATCTCGAGCCTCGAGCGCGGCCGCCAGCGCTCGCAACGTCGCGCGATAGTTCAGGTACAACTTCTCGAGCGTACAATTCAAGTTTGAATTTGCGATCGTTAGTTCGGTGGTTCGCACATTAACCAGTTGCTCGAGGTGCTCCTCGTATTGCTGGTTGGCTTTCAGCAGCGAGTGGTGCCGGAGCGCGCGCGAGACCGCAGTTTCGACGTCAGATAGATCGAACGGCTTGGTAACGTAATCGAATGCGCCGCGCCTCATAGCCTCGATAGCGCTCTGGATGTTCAGGTTGCCCGAAATCAGAATGACGACAGTGTCTCTAGAAAACCTGGTGATCTCCTTCAGCAATTCGAGCCCGCTCATACCCGGCATCATTATGTCAGACAGGACCAAGTGATAGGTTGCTTCCTTCAGGTATTCGATCGCTTCCACGGCGCTCGTCGCGGTTTTGCAGTCATGCTTTGCACTTAGCAGCGTGTGGAGTACGGAGAGAACGTAAGGCTCATCGTCGATGATGAGTATCTTCGCCGTCTCGTTTGCGGTAAGTCCAGGCAGAGTTCCGATCAATTCAGTCATCACCTTAACCTTGATCCGTGAGATCGCTCGCTTTCACTGCCCGTCTATTCTTTCAGACCAGAGATTGACTTCATCGATTCTTGGGACATCGAAAGTCCAACGACAGATTACTCGCTGACAGAGCGAATGAGCCGAGCTTCGCGCCGGCGCGGCAACCCACCGAACCCCATCGAAGAGGCTCACGTAGCTGAAACAGACAGTCTCCTAAAACTGGGGGATGCGGTCGATGTTAGTACACTGAAGGGTTATGTGCAACACTTTTTTCTGCGAAATTGCTGAAGGGCGGGCTATTGCGATTCGGCGTAGTCGAGTTTGAAGAAGACACTCGAGTCGCCGACGACCAATAGGAACTTGCTCTTGCCGATTTCGACGTGGGTTATACCCTCTGGTTTCGCCTTTGGGTCGAGGTCCTGCTCGCGGCGAAGCGCAGACTCGGACCCGGATTGATCGAAGTTGCCGCTCCATTCCCAAAGCGTAAATTCACTTTTCTCCTGATGTTCGGGCGCACCTGAAATGATCAGGAACGAGTTCGATTCCAGATCATACTGAATGTCGCGGATGCCGAGGCCGGCTAGTTTCAGCGGGATGGCATTCGGTTCGGCAAGCTGCAGATTGTCTGCCGAGAATGGGCCACCAGGGTTCCGCAGCTTGATCGCGACAACAAGTGCGTTTCCATCTTTGCCGATGGGCGAACGAAGCCCAAGCAGCCAGCGTGCACGTTTGAAGTCCCACGCGATTCCTTCGATGTTCAGCCCGCCCTCGCTTCCTTTCAGATCCGAAAAGCCCTTAAGCTCGGGCACATTCGTAATCAGAAAATCTCGGAGATTCGGCAGGGCCTCTGCGTTCTGCAAGGTCTCGCTCGCCGGATCGAAGGCGAATCGCACAAGCGCGTTCCGGTCTCCGGCGTTTGGTTTGGATTGCGAGCCTACAATGTAGAAATAGTTTCCGTCAGACGTGATGCCTTCCGGATCTTCGACAGACAGACCGAGCGGTATCAGCTTCACTTGTCCGACCTGTCGCCCGGATGCGTCAAGTTGCATCCATAGAACTTCGTCGGACCTCTTGTTGTCCACTATCAGAACGCCGTTGCTTCCGGGAACAAACACCGCGCCTGAAGCATCGAAGACCCCGCCCTGGATTGGTGTGCCGCCACTCGGAATCGAAAGCTTCATCTTAGCTTTGCCCTTCGAGCTTGTTTCGATCACAGGCTTATCTGTATTCCGGTTAACCAGGTACAACGCCAGGCCAACGGAAAGCAGGACGGCAAATACCTGGGCCACGATCCGACTTATCCCGGAAATATAAGCCGCCTTGAGGCGTTCGTCTTTGCCCTTCTTTTTCTTCTTCTTTTTCTTCTTCTCATCGGACGCCGTTTCACCGGCGGCGATGGCTTCGGAGCTACCGGGCGACGCCGCGACGTTGTCAAGCGAAGCGTCTGCCGCAATAGAACCTTCCGCGGGCGCTAAAACTTCACTGGAAGGTTTCTCGGACTTGCGCGCTGCGCCACCATCTCCTTCGCCCATCTCTGCAGGCGAAGACAGAGCGCGTCTTCTCACTTCTTCGAGAGCCTCGCCCGATAACACGGCCGTAACATTTGCCGCAGTCTCGCCGGGATTCCTGAAGGTGAGCACAGTCTGTCCCAACTGAACCTTGTCGCCGTGCCGTAGCGTGTGCGCTTGCGAGCCGAGCCGCTCGCCGTTGACGAAGGTCCCGTTGCGGCTTCCAAGATCGACAATCGTGTAGCCCGCGTCGCGCGCTATCACGATCGCGTGCGTGTTGCTGACGGTTGGATCAGTCAACACGATGTGATTGTGCGGCGCTTTGCCCAACTCGACTTCGTGCTTATCGACCAGGTATTCGAGCTTTTCACCCGAGGGCAGCACACCGATCAGCTTCGGGCCGTAGTAACGATCCGCGAGTTCCCGAATCTGCGTAGCCGTTGCAAGCCGGACGTTGACCTCGGAACCGGTTTGGCTCCGCACTAGCTCGACCGCTTCGGAGTCCGTCGGATCGGCCACCGCGAGCAGAAGCGCATCCCCTTCTTTGGCAAATGCGTACACCTGTTCCTTCGCGAACGCGAACACCTGATGTTCGCGAGCGAGTTTTGCAGGAAACTCTGAAACGACCGCTTCGTCAATCTTAGCGCTCTTCAGATCGACAACGGGAATCTGAAAAGTGCGGCCCATCAGGTCGCGCAAGCTCTCTTCGTTTGCAAGCCGTTCTTCGACAAGGGAGCGGTAGAGCCTACGGCCACTGGCGCTTCCACGAAGCCGATCGATATCAGCTTTTGAGACAAGCCCGGCTGACGTGATTGCGACTGCGAGCGATTCTTCGGTTAGTGGCGGTGGCGCGGCCGGTTTCGCCGCGGCCATCACGTCGCTAACCTCAATCGCGCCAGTCTCGCTGTAGTCGCCAAGGCGAAACGTCAGCTTTGAGAGGCCCACGCCGATCACGTCGCCGTGATTCAGTTGGCGCGGATCGCTGACTCGTTCGCCGTTGATAAACGTGCCGTTGCGGCTCCCGATGTCGTTGATTGTGAAAGCGCTGCCCACGAGGCGAATGACGGCGTGCGCGGCTGACACGGCTGGATCGGCTATCACGATCTCGTTGCGTGGCCCCTTGCCGATCTGAGTTTCTGAACCGGTGAGTTCTCGGTCAAACACGTCGCCGGTCGGCAACAGAATCTTCAGGCTCGCCTTCGGCAGAGCTTCTGGCTTAGGGTCTATTTTTGTTTCGAAGGCGTCGGGCTCGAGCACAACGGTGCCCACAGGCATCCGGGGCGCGGTTGATGGAGCGTCACCTCGCGCCTCGGTTTTTGAGCCAGCTTCGCCAGCCGGGCTCGCGGGCTCGGGTTCGCTGACTTTGAGTTTTAGCGAATCGTAATAGCCGTTGAGCTCCTGGCCGCATCGGTAGCAAAAGCGCTGGCCATCGCGGGCGACGGGAGATTTACACTTGGGGCATTCGAAAGGCATAGAAGCTTCTTATTTGGTTTTCACGATTGAAGCGAGCACCTGCTCACGATCGACACGAGCGAAGTTAGAATCCCCTTGTTACCTTTTAGCGTTGAACTGACGGTTTTATTTTAGCAGCGCGCCGGTCACGAAGGCATGCCCGAATTGCGCGGATTATGATAGCGGCTCAGAAAATCAAAAGCAAGAAAGCGGCCTCGGTGGCGAAGCACTGCTGAGATCGACAGAACAGGACTTGAAAGGCCGTCGATGAGCCGGGCCTTAGACAGCAAGCGAGGCGTTGAGCACTTGGCGCGCGGCGCTTGCGCCGCGCGCCAAGTGCTCAACGCCTCGCGGCATCACAGGTACTCTCACCGGGCCAGCGGGCGTGAATCGCGTCAAGCGTCGCCTGGTGCTCAACGCCTCGCGGCATCACAGGTACTCTCACCAAAGAAAAGGTGACATCTGGAACCCGAAAAGGTGAGTGCTCAACGCCTCGCGGCATCACAGGTACTCTCACACCACTGCTTCTTAACGCTTCGCTCGCTTCTTATTACTGTGCTCAACGCCTCGCGGCATCACAGGTACTCTCACACTGGTTGTGTCTTCGACGTAGCGCCCGGCAGCAATGGGTGCTCAACGCCTCGCGGCATCACAGGTACTCTCACCAGGTAGGCAACTGCATTGACCGTCTTCGTGACTTGGTGCTCAACGCCTCGCGGCATCACAGGTACTCTCACCAAGTCCCTGAGCAACTAATCTGTCGGCCATCTATAGTGCTCAACGCCTCGCGGCATCACAGGTACTCTCACCAGAGGAACACCGTGGGCGTCTTTGCTAGCGGCTGGTGCTCAACGCCTCGCGGCATCACAGGTACTCTCACTTATAGGCCCGGATAATACTCAATGCAGATTCCTTGTGCTCAACGCCTCGCGGCATCACAGGTACTCTCACGAGCGACTTCGCTATCTCCTTGCCGAGCGGCTCAAGGTGCTCAACGCCTCGCGGCATCACAGGTACTCTCACTCACGCGCTCGACGCCGAAGTCGAAAGGGAAGAGCGGTGCTCAACGCCTCGCGGCATCACAGGTACTCTCACCCGGGATCTCACGCCGCACATGGTAGGGATCGGATTGTGCTCAACGCCTCGCGGCATCACAGGTACTCTCACGGAAGAGCGGAGCAACGGGATCGCCCTGCGAAATAAGTGCTCAACGCCTCGCGGCATCACAGGTACTCTCACGGGCTGACAAAGGCAAAGAAGTGCGACTCCCAGAATGTGCTCAACGCCTCGCGGCATCACAGGTACTCTCACGACATTGTTGGGCTCTACATTCCAGCCCTGGGAATGTGCTCAACGCCTCGCGGCATCACAGGTACTCTCACCGAGCGCGGGATCAAAGACGTCGACGCGCACTGGGATGAGTGCTCAACGCCTCGCGGCATCACAGGTACTCTCACGCCCGTGTACGTCGTGGACACGAACGGCGCTATTCCGTGCTCAACGCCTCGCGGCATCACAGGTACTCTCACGAGCGAAGACAGTAAATCCCGATACCGGAGAAGTCAGTGCTCAACGCCTCGCGGCATCACAGGTACTCTCACGCCAAACTTTTTCCACTTCTCGACGGTAGAAAGCCAGGTGCTCAACGCCTCGCGGCATCACAGGTACTCTCACAGTATTCCCGGTCGCGAGACTTTCTCGACCTCCAAGTGCTCAACGCCTCGCGGCATCACAGGTACTCTCACGAACGATGCGCCCTGCGCGGGCACACCGAGATTTAGTGCTCAACGCCTCGCGGCATCACAGGTACTCTCACACAATGGCATTCGTAGCGCGACGATGCGATTGTGGGTGCTCAACGCCTCGCGGCATCACAGGTACTCTCACTTGTTTTGAGATGCCGAACACCTTTCCATTTCTCAGTGTGCTCAACGCCTCGCGGCATCACAGGTACTCTCACCCGTCTTTATGGGGCTGAAAGGTACCGGGGCGCAGGTGCTCAACGCCTCGCGGCATCACAGGTACTCTCACACCTCAAGGGCGATGCCTGTCGTGTCGAGGAGATCGGTGCTCAACGCCTCGCGGCATCACAGGTACTCTCACCCTCCGCGGCAAGCGCCGCCTTGCGCGCATCGACCTGTGCTCAACGCCTCGCGGCATCACAGGTACTCTCACCACCCGCGCCGTCGAGGAGTACGAGGCTGAGAGCGAGTGCTCAACGCCTCGCGGCATCACAGGTACTCTCACCTTGAAGGATACCTTCAGCGGGTCCTCGATATCCTTGTGCTCAACGCCTCGCGGCATCACAGGTACTCTCACATACCACATTGCCGGCGGGCGCGCGCCAAATAACTTCGTGCTCAACGCCTCGCGGCATCACAGGTACTCTCACCTGCATTTCGGGCACCTGCGAGTAATCGAAGCCAAGGTGCTCAACGCCTCGCGGCATCACAGGTACTCTCACATCGAAGAGATCGCTTGCACTCATCGCACAATCGTCGTGCTCAACGCCTCGCGGCATCACAGGTACTCTCACTCTCTCTACTATCCGATCGAGAGCCTTACCGGAGTAGGTGCTCAACGCCTCGCGGCATCACAGGTACTCTCACCGCCGCGATAGTTCATGAACTTCTTGGTGTGGAATTGTGCTCAACGCCTCGCGGCATCACAGGTACTCTCACAAAGATCCAAACGAGTCAACCGCAGCCCACGAGATCGTGCTCAACGCCTCGCGGCATCACAGGTACTCTCACTCAGGCTCAGCACCCGCGCGAAACGCAGCACGATAATGTGCTCAACGCCTCGCGGCATCACAGGTACTCTCACAACCTTCACGTCTGGATATCTCGCACGAAAAAACTGTGCTCAACGCCTCGCGGCATCACAGGTACTCTCACCAAATCCCCATGTGTTCCATCGCGCCCGTGCCGCTGTGCTCAACGCCTCGCGGCATCACAGGTACTCTCACTCGGGAGGCCCCTGCGGATCTCCAGGTTTAGGACACGTGCTCAACGCCTCGCGGCATCACAGGTACTCTCACGAATCAAAGTATGTCGAACAATCTTCAGGCGGCACTGTGCTCAACGCCTCGCGGCATCACAGGTACTCTCACCCTACTGCCCGGCTGCGGATTCTGGCCCAATACGTTGTGCTCAACGCCTCGCGGCATCACAGGTACTCTCACGGTTAGAGGACTACGAGCCCGCGCGGAAGGTTTCGTGCTCAACGCCTCGCGGCATCACAGGTACTCTCACGTCCCCGTCCATCCCACAGTCAGCGCAGGTGTAAGGTGCTCAACGCCTCGCGGCATCACAGGTACTCTCACCGTTCTCGTTGTCAAAAACGGCACGGCCCCAGGTTGTGCTCAACGCCTCGCGGCATCACAGGTACTCTCACCCGATCTCATCCCGACCCTTCAGCCGACGCGCGATTTGTGCTCAACGCCTCGCGGCATCACAGGTACTCTCACTTGCATTCGTAATTTCTACTGCTAATGCTTCAAGCTGTGCTCAACGCCTCGCGGCATCACAGGTACTCTCACTCACCTGGTTGCGGATTCGCTTGAGGAGCTGCACGGTGCTCAACGCCTCGCGGCATCACAGGTACTCTCACTCGGCCCACCCGAGCAAGTTACCGCTCGTTGATGCGTGTGCTCAACGCCTCGCGGCATCACAGGTACTCTCACATCGGGTTACTCCACTACTGATGCCGTTCTTTCATGTGCTCAACGCCTCGCGGCATCACAGGTACTCTCACAGAGCTTGCTGCGTTGTTTGGTAGAACAGCACTTCGTGCTCAACGCCTCGCGGCATCACAGGTACTCTCACTGGCGATGTGGCGCCGCGCGGCCTCGACCGGGCCGATGTGCTCAACGCCTCGCGGCATCACAGGTACTCTCACTCATTACCATCGTCATCTGGACTGTGGCGTTCATTCTGTGCTCAACGCCTCGCGGCATCACAGGTACTCTCACCTTCCAGGCCGCGCGCAACGCTGTGGCCCGCTCAAGTGCTCAACGCCTCGCGGCATCACAGGTACTCTCACATAGGCGGTCTCCTGGATGTTCCGTTCACGGATAAGTGCTCAACGCCTCGCGGCATCACAGGTACTCTCACTCAGATCTTCCGCGAACCCAGCCAGAGTAAGCCTCGTGCTCAACGCCTCGCGGCATCACAGGTACTCTCACACGCGAGGCCTCGGAAAGCAGCGACTTAACCATACGTGCTCAACGCCTCGCGGCATCACAGGTACTCTCACTTTCTAAAGCTTCAATAATTCCGCTCCGACGTAAATGTGCTCAACGCCTCGCGGCATCACAGGTACTCTCACTATCGTCTGCCGCTTCGTTCACCTATCGGTCTATAGGTGCTCAACGCCTCGCGGCATCACAGGTACTCTCACGCGGAGCAGCGCGTAATGATCGAAATCGCGCGAATGGTGCTCAACGCCTCGCGGCATCACAGGTACTCTCACGTCTCGCTTCTGTGCCCTGCGTGCTGCTGTTGCGTTGTGCTCAACGCCTCGCGGCATCACAGGTACTCTCACCGCTGTCCGCGATGCGGAGCTGTAGTCGCGGATCATGTGCTCAACGCCTCGCGGCATCACAGGTACTCTCACTGTCTTCGGACGTGGGGGTTCGAGTCCCCCCGGTGAGTGCTCAACGCCTCGCGGCATCACAGGTACTCTCACGGGTGATAATATTGCCCAAAGTATAAGCCAGTTTTGTGCTCAACGCCTCGCGGCATCACAGGTACTCTCACCACCCGAAGGGACATCTCATCTTCTGCGTTAATCCCGTGCTCAACGCCTCGCGGCATCACAGGTACTCTCACCAGATTGTCGTCTTCGCGGCATCGGAAAATTTTCCCGTGTGCTCAACGCCTCGCGGCATCACAGGTACTCTCACAGCGCACATTCAAACCGATTTCTTTGCGCGACCTTGAGAGAACATCAATCACGGTCGGCGCGTTAGGCGGGCTTACCCGTTCAAATCCGTTAATCCGTCGAGTCATTATCATCTTCGAACCGATTGATTCTGTTTCCGTCAAACGAGATTGCAAGCTCCTCACAAGCTCTTCGGCATAGTCAAGTCGCTTCGACACAGCCGATTACCATACAATCGACCCGGCGCAACGCCAAACATCCGTATATGCGTGATTCGCGTTATTACGCTATTCGAAAGGTTGGCTTCTCCTCCCACACTCCTTCCCGATTGCGGGCGGTTATCCGTTCAACGCAGCCCGAACATAAGCCAATGAACATCAAGGCGTCTTCCGCTTCAAGCACGCTTTCCAACTCCCATCGCAATCGCTCAATCTCTACTGGCCCGAGCTGACATCTGAAGATCGAGTACTGAAGCGAAGAGCCGTATCCACGCAGAATTTTGTAAGCCCGCCGCCAGCGCTTCGGCTCTCGTATGTCATAACAAATCAGATACCAGAGTGCAGTTTGTCCCACTCGTTCACCTCAATCGCATTCGAGCGAACAGGCCCGGTTCGCCCGTCCATTCCTTCTCCAACAAACGAGCCTCGAGCTCGACAAGTCTTGAATAGCTCAACGAGTAGCCCAGCGCCGGATGCCTCCACACGTCGGTCTTGCGGCGCTCATACACCTCGATGAACTTCTTTCTCCCCTCATCGGATAGCCAGACCTGCTCGCCGGCGATGCTGAAGTCATGATCAGCCGACCATTGTCTGCGGTTTATCGACGCGACCACCGGCAGGTCCACAAGCGGAACACGAAACAGTTCCATCAAATCCAACGCCAGCGGATGCGCCTGACTTCTTGGCCGGTGATAGAACCCGAATGATGGATCCAACCCGACTACGAGTATCGCCGACATCACGTCCTTCAACAGCAGTCCATATCCGAACCCGATCAGCGCATTGAATCGGTCACGCGGAGGTCGCCGGCTGCGGCCCTCGGGTTTCATCCGCTCATCAACTGAGTCATCAATGAGCCCCGGCAGCCCCGCGAAGTAATGGACTCCTGCGCGGCCCTCGACTCCTCTAATCTCATCCGGCCCGGCAGCTCGTTTTAGCGCCGGCATCAGTCTTCTGATTCCTTCGATCGAGGCGCCGACTCCCGTGGCGACGCGATCGCGATCGCGGCTCGCGCGCAACAAGAAGCGGAGCTGCGAAAGTATCCTCGCTTCTGCTAGCCGCCGTGTGAGCCGCAGACAGACGGCTTTGTCGCGCAACGCTTCGTACTGGCGAATGCGTTTCTGAACTCCGCCCGAGCCCGAGGAAAACGCCCCGACGTAGCTGCCCCCTTGAGTGACCCAGTGGACCGAAACGTCCTTGTCCGCGCACAGCCTTAGAGCTTGAGTTGTTATCTGAGCAAAGCCGTGCAACACGACCTGTCCGACTTCGCGAATCGGATAGCGCTGCTTTGGCTCATCCTTCGCAGTGATTTCGAGTTGATCGCCGGCGCGTCCAACTCTCGCGCCGGGCGTGACTACGTGAAGCGATTGCCGCCGATCGTCTTCGGGAAAAAGCCTCAACAGCGGCGGCTGTGAAGTTCGATCGGTGCTTACCGGCACTAAGCCGCTCAACTCTGAAACAGCTTCGGGCGGCGGGGCCGGAGTGATGTCGTCATCTTCGATCTGTGAGTCAGGCAACTCGTCGCCGCCCGCGTAGTCCTCAGTCACGAACGAGGACCCACGCGCGGAGTCGCCCTTGGCCAGTTCCGAAGCAGCATCAGCGAGGACGGCTGCACGGCGCGCTTCTTCAGGCAGACACGCGGGCGCGAGCGAGCATTTAACGCAGAGGTTCTCGTTGGTGGTCACAGGCGGTCGCTCGACCATTGTGCTTAGTTCACGAGCGCGAGTGATAGCGCTGAGCACATCTTCTCTGGCCGCGGCGTCTATCGGGACTCGAACGGTGACATTGTCCTGATGATAGCGGACTCTTGCTTCGGGGATTTGCTGGCCGGTGTGCTCTTCGATGAGCATCGCGTAGGCGGCTACTTGAAGCCTGTCACTTGGCCAGGGGCAAGCGGCGCCGGACTTCGCGGTTGATGCAGAAGCCGAGGCATGAGTGCCGGTTGACGAACCGTCGCCGTCACGCGTTCGAGCCGCGCGACCTCGCTTATGCTCGTAAGGAATGAAGGAACCGTCTCGACGGCGCAGGCAATCTATACGGCCTCGAAGTCCGAGGCTTTCGGACTGGAGATCGAGCGTATGCCATTCGCCTTCTTCGTCGCGAGCAAGCTCGACGTGAAGAGTGCGTCCTGCATAGACCCTCGCATCCGCGAGCCGGATAAGCTCGACGTTTTCGAGATAGAACAAACGTTCGCAATACGCGAGCGAGTGAAGTGAGTGGACGCCAAGTAGATTCATATGGCCTCCTAGTTAAGTGTTCTTTATGTCAAAATGCCGAATCATTCGATCATTCCTTATCGGTAAGCAAGCATTAACGCCTTGATCAGAATCCTCATCTCGTAGAGACTGGGCTGATCTCTGTCCAGCACTCTTCCGCAGGCTCGCCGAGTACACCACTGTCGAATCGGTATGACGCCCAACGCGTCCCGGCCGATCCAACGTGGTCAACCCAGAACGGCATCGTCATTGCGCCTAGGTCGTCAGGCTTAAGCCAGCGGCAGGGATCGCCGGGTCGACAAGCCGTTGTCGGTCTAGAAGTCTCATCGGAGAATCTGCTAATGCAGTTGATCAAGTCGCGGCTTTCGCCAAGACTCAAGCCGCCGAAACGCTGGATTGTTTCGGGATGATTGAAAGCTATTTGAAGCCGTTCCACTAGCCTTGGACCTGGCCCTGATTCATTGTTGGAGTTAACCCAAACCGTCAGGTAGACTCCCGTCAACACCTCTTGGAAATCAGGCCGCGCGTTCGTAGGGTCGCCGATCGGTTTCTTCTTGATCCTCCGAAATGTTCTGAGCACAACAGAACGTGCAGGTTCGTAGTGCCGAGTCGGTCTTGCTATGGCAACTCGCGTCCCGATATGGCGGTAGCGATCCTCTTCGCCTACAAGCGAGAGCAGCATGCCATAAACTGTAGCCGGCGGTGGAACTTCGTAGGACTCGGCGTATTCTCGCGCGTAAGACATGCGAAAGGAAGCCACCGGCACTTCGACAAAAAGGCCGATGCTGTTCATGCAAGTTCTCCTCTCATGCGTCCGAGCATGGCTTCCGACGCAGCCTTTATTCCTGCGTGCACAGCAGCACCGAGGGCTTTCAACTCCGCGCCGGTTTCTGTAGTTGCAATCGAGCCGCCAACGACCAACTCCTTCGAGTCAATGTCGCCTGACCTGACGCGCTGCAGAAGCGTAGGCGCAATGATGGTCTGCGGGTCAGGAGTCTCAAAGCAATAAAGCAGACGGGGCGCGAAATCGTGGGTCCAGCGCAGCACCATGGATTCCGGCGAGAAATCATAAAGGAAACGACTGTGATTGCCCGCCACTTCACCTAGATTGCAGATAGCTGTCAGAACGTGTAATGCACGCTCTGGCTTTTGCAGACGCTCTGGCGTCAACGCAAAACCGTATTGGTAGCGCGTAGCGTGAACCTCGGTGCCATAGAGTGAGGTATTGCTTTTTAGCCCGCTCTTGGCATTGAAAGTAATGTCACCGCCATAAGGGGTAGTCGAAACTGCGCGGGTAAGTTCAAGCATGCCGCGACGGTTGTTGACTCCCCCTTTCGGGGTCGGCCTGCGCTTGCCTTTATCCTCGGTTGGTTGGTTGCCTCCTTCTTCTTTAGCACCCTCGGTCCGCATAAATCCGAGTACGTCATCATCAATAAATTTACGGCCGTCTGGCGTCTTCCAGCCTGTCCAATTTTCGTCACGCCACTTATTGTCAGCAGGGCTGACACTCTCATCCCAGTACCGATTGGTTGCCAGTTCGTGAGTTTCGTCAGGTGCGTGCATCTGCCAGTAATAACGCATCGCCCAACGGATGGCTTCGGCAGAAACCGTCGTGTGGGAATCGCCGTGCCATAGAATCTTTTGTAGCGTGGTGATGTTGCCTTCGTTTTCGCCACGATTGTTAGCCGCAGTTCCATAGCCCGTCAGAACATTGCCAAAAAAATGTCTTGCCATTTCAGACTCCTTCCTTGTGGTTGGTTGGGTTTAGCCCTCTTGCTTTGCCGCTCCCTGACTGCCACCTGCGGGTTCCGGACGCTTGTAACTGGCTAGCGCCAGCAGCGCCAAGTCACGAGCGCGTGCCCAGTTCTCTTCGTCAAGCATTGGCAACACCTCACTCCAATTCTCCTGGAGGGAACTAAGATGTCCGCCGCGCGACCAGAAATCTGTCAATTCCTGATGCAAGGAACTAGCGTTCTTGCAACGTGCCAGACCGACGCGCAATCGTTCATACTCGCGTTCAAAGCGAGCCCGAAGACTCTCGCCGGGTTTTGTGCTGTCCTTAATTCTCCCATAGCGATTCTTCAATGCCTCGTGACAGGCGGCTATGAACAATCGCTCTGCGTCTTTGAGATTTGCCTTCTGAGTCACTTTATTTAAGCCCTCCCATTCGTATTTCACGACGTTGTAGGTTTCCTTGTTTTCCATTAATCCGGCGAAGCCCTTGTACCAGTCCTCCACCAGTCCGCGTGCAATGTTCTCGCTGAAGAGTTCAAGCGCCACACTAGTTACTGGAAACGTTGGCGGCGGTGCGCCTTTCTTCGCGGGCTTGCCGCGAGCAAGGCGAGTGTCCAGCGCACTTTTGATTTCACGGTAGAGCTTGATTACTTGATCTGGCGGTAAATCAACCGCGAGCGTAGCCGTACGCGTTTTCTGTTGAGTCGACCATGGGACAGTTCCCAACGTAACAACCTGACATCTCTTGCAGGAAGCCTTCAGCCTGCGCAATTCATTCCTGGTCTGATCCTTTGAGATAAGCAAGGCGACTCTCAGCGCAGCGTCGCCAGTACCGCTGGCAGTAAGTTCAAGCAGATTGGCGGCACAGTAAAGACGACGCGTTTTTGCGTAAGCCTCTAGATTGTCAATCTGAGGGATGACTAGTGCGTAGCGCGCTTTTTGTGAATGGAGCGCGGATCGCAGGTTGAAATAAAAACATCCAATTGGCGCGAACAACAGCAACAAGGCGCGCTGCGACGATTCTTCAAGCGCAGTATCCGTGGAGAAAGCCGTGTGGCGAACGACGCTGCCCGGCGCGAACCAGCCGGCTAGTGCAACCGTTTCTCTCCATTGTTCGCCCTCACACAAAGTATCAACGACTTGTTGATGGTTGTACCATTCTACCTTTGCGTAATTGAGAATGATCGTGTCTTGGTCCACTTGAATTGGATGGGTGTATTGCCCCTTGAGCAGGCCGCGTGTTTTACCATGCTGCAAGAATGTTCCCAGAATGCCGTTGTGAAGAATGGCTTTTGCTGCCGGACTGCTATTTGCCGAACGCAGACCGGCAAAGTCGATCATCTGAAGCTGGTCAATGCCGAAAGCTCTGGGCAGCAGCCATTCAAGCAGCGTGCGCGGCGTGCCTTCCCAAGAGATTTCGACGCTATGGGAATCGAGTTGCCAATCAAGCCACTGATTCTCTGCTTGCTCTTTTTCATTGCTCAAAGCGTCCAGCGTCATCCACAATCCAGCCAATCCGGCGCGATGAAGCGCCGACAAGCCGGGGTCATTCAATTGCAGCCTGAGTGTTTGTTTGCTTGTTTCCATTGCGCTCCTGTCTCTTCGTAATAATCAATGTGCTCATCTTTTGCGATGCGGAATAGTTTGTGTTGCTCCAATCTTTTCCATTGATTGATAGCCGCACGCGCTGGGACGCTGAGTGATCGTCTTATGGCTTCCTCCTTCATCTTCTGCCGCTTCTCCGCTTTCTCTTCCTTGGACATCTCTTTCTCTCGTTTATTGCCTCCGGCGCTCTCAATGATCGGGACATCACGCTTAAGCACTATCGGCACTGTTCCTTCGCTGTCGCGTAACATTCCGACCTCGCTTCTCCACAATCCATCAAGCCAAGATGGAGTGACGGGGTTGTAGCGTTTCGGAGCGGCGCTGAGATAAACCTCTTTCAGCGCATCAGCGAGATGCTTTTGTGACGCTGAATTGAGGAAAGGTCGAAGCTTTTCGTCTTCAAGCCACTTGTAGGCCAACAGAAATTCTTCTGAGGCCTCTTTGTGATTCTTCTTGTATGGCGCGGCATCGGCACAATCGAGGATCAGCGCCAGTTTCGTCTCGCGCGGTTCATCATCATCACGATTTAGCCGTCCGAGCCGCTGAATCAAAGCCGCCGGCGGTGCGAGGTCGGTGATTAGCAAGTCAGCGGACAAATCAAGTGACATCTCTGCCACTTGAGTGGTAATCGCTAGTACCGGGCTTGGTGGTTTGAGCCGCCTTTGAGCATCACGTCGCTTGAATGCATCAACCACAGCGTCGTGTTTTATTACTCGCTCAAAGTACCGAAACCGGCTGTGGTAAAGGTGAACGGGGATTTTGAAGCTATCGTTTTCGTAAAGCTCCGTGTCGCGTTTCGCCTGACAGTAAAGGCCAATCGCACGATCAACTGTATTCACGATCCAAAGCACCTTCTCACGCCTTCCCAAAATCTCTTTCGCCGCCGCCCAAGCTTTCTCATCGGGACTCTCTTCGATGAACTGCAAGGAATACCTCTCAGCCTCTTCGCGCGCCGACGGCCCGGAATACGGTTCGAGCTTTCCACACACGGCCACCAGCGCGGCCAGCATTGGTTGCGGCAGCGAGGCAGTCATCAGCATCACGGGTGCCTGCTGAAAAGTTTTCAGGAAACACAGCAGCGCGCCGAAAAGCTGCTGGTCGTAAGCGTGAATTTCATCAAACACGAACGCGGCATTGGCAAAGGCAGGAAGGGAGAATAAGCCGCGCCGATTGTTTTGCATCAACCCTAGCACGGTATCCACAGTGCATACCGTCAAAGGCGGTTCCCAGGTCTGCAAATTCTCAAGCCGCAAATCCGGCTTTTCTTGCAGCTTGCCATTGGCGTCCTCTTCCTGCGTGTCATCAGGCGTACTGAAAATCCTTGCCAGATCAACGGACGAGCGGCTATGAATCAACCGTCCTTCGATTTTCGATTGGCTGACATAATCGTTAAAGCCTTGTGTGGTCGTCCCAGTCGTGGGGTAACAGAAAAACAGCTTCCGCCCGCCTGCGCGACGCGCAGCCCAGCGATAGGCAGCGACGGTCTTGCCAGCGCCGCAGCCCGCTCTGACCAATGTCACACGCTGCTCGCTCGCTTCGACCTGTTTTTGAAAGTCCTCGCGCGCTTGATTGAACTCATGCCCAGCCAGACTCTCTTGCACAAGCTGATGAAGGTCTTCCGCCGTCAGAGTTTTGTTCAGTGCTTCTGCAACCCACTCTTTGATTGAAGCCGTCTTGTCGGATGCTTCAGGGCGTTTGGGCAGGGCGGAACCGGCAATATCTGCGGCGACAACTAAAGCCTTCACTGCCGCCAACCAGCGTTTTGTTTCCTCATCTGTCTTTCTAAACCAATCGTCAAGCTCCTCAAGCAATCGCTGTTCAAGTGCTGGGAGGCAGTTATCTTCATCGTCACAGGCTTCGTAATCCAGTGCCCAGATTGATCCCTGCTGGAACCTAGGAGGCTTCCCCAACTTAAGTTGTGATTGCCCAAGACGCAGCAGTTTCTTGAAGTCGTCGTGGTTGAGATGAACCGTTATCTCTTCCGGTTCTTGAGCAACACGCCTATCCGTTTGGAGATGATGACCGATCGCTGCTAGAACTGCGCCGCGAAAAGCTAGCTCCGTCTCTGAATTGGCGCAAAGCCAGTCCCGCAATTCTCTGATCTGTGTGCAGAGAATTGCGCTCAATAGTTCATGGCGAATCGCCTGGGCCTTATTTCGCCGCCAGCGCACTGTTTCTTGAAACTGCGTGTTCGCCTTGCCGAAATCGTGAATGAATGCTCCGAATAAAACAGCTTGTCTCAAATTGTCAGCCCAAGCGGATTCACTCAAGCCAAGCTGGCGCAATAGGTCAGCGGCGACTTCCGCCAACAATGTCCGCGCGGCAATGATTACTTGCCAAGTATGTCCTTGCAAAACTTCATTCGTCAGCGGGTGGTTCTCATCTGCTGTGTTCTTCGCCAACAGGCGTTTGTATGGCTCAGCAGGACGAATTAATGAATGATAGTTTGGCATTTCACCTTCCCTTAATGTTCAGTGGAACAAAGATGCCGCAACCCATTCTGTGTCTTCCGCCAAGTCCCACTTCCTGCAACTTGATTGAGTCATCATCAGTCATCAGGCCACTCACACGCACCGAATAACCGACAATCGTCTTGTCCTTTATCCGCACTATCCGACGACTCAATTCGCGACCTTTCCCATCGCAGCGATCGTCAATCCATACCTCACCTTTAATATCGCGTGACTGCATCTGTTCGAGCACAGCCGCCAGAAACATTTCACGATCCGGGCTGCGACCACTTCTCTCTATTTCGCTGACCTTGATCACAACACATCGTGACTGAAGAACCCGTGACGGTTTCAATGCGTAGACCTCGGGTACCCCAAGGCGAATTCGCACCGTTCCGTTAGCATTGCTGAGAGCTAAAGGCTTCCCGACAAGCGGCAGAACCGCTGGCAACTTCTCCGATGGTAGGCGAAGCTGTAGTCGCGAACGAGTAGTCAATGCGAGACCTCGCTCACCTGGGAAGCCTGAGATTGGGTGAATCGCGAGCCAGTCCGCGGCGTGTAGAATAGGATGCAGACGAGAAATACTAGAGTACAAAGCGTACCCATGGTCCTGCGGGATAATCTCGGTTCCAAGGATACGAAAGGCAACGTCAATGATCATGATTACCTCGCGGCAGGCGGCGGTTGTGTGAAGCGGGCAGTTGGCTTAATATTCCTCCCGCACATGTTCGAACAAACGAAAAGGAACCGGCAGCGCTGTTCCGGCTCGATGCTGGCGAGCCGCATTCGGCTTGACCCTTCTAGTCTCATCTCCTCAAATGAACCTCCGGAGTTCGACAATCGCAGCGACGGTAACGCCTCGGAACTCTTACCTGTCCTGCTTTGCTGGCGCAGCAGGTTCTTCTGAGGTCCCAGCGCTGCCGATGTACCGATGTGTGTGAAGCGTTGACGCTCATACTCACGGGGCGTATGATACGAGTCGTTCGAGAGGATGTCAAGAAAAAAGTCATTGCCGCCAGAATTGAGGAGTCCCAGGAAAGGTATGCTAGCTGCGATGCTGCTAAGCGTTGAGCACTTCCGTTGGGTATGAGGTGATTTGGAGAAATCATCTATTAATCGTCTGTGATGCCGTTAGGCGTTTAGAGTACAGGCGTGATTTTGAACGAAGCGCATCTCATCCAGACGCTGTTCCGATCACGGCAAATCTCCATGCGGCAATCGGCGTGAGGAACCCGCACCCAATACGTGCTAACGCGCTATTGAACTACTATCGAAGCTTCGTCGCTCAACTCACGAAGCGTTAGCCCGAAGCCTATTATCGTATGATTGCCAACCCTGAATGCTCGGCGTGGTCCGATTTCTGGATGGCCTTTCACTTCCAACTCGTCGAGCTTCCGGCGGACCGCGTCAAGAAACGGCTCGGGCTCCATGAACTTCTTGATCGTCACGCACCGTGCGTATAACGCTGACGAAGGTTGGAGCAGAAAACTCTGAGGCACGCCGAGCCACACAGCGTAGCCGTCAACCTCAAGTCGTTTGCCTGCAAGCTTCAACATCAAAGGCAATCGGTCCTGTGGCATACGCATTCTTAATCTTGCTCGCTCATTGATATGAATAGCTCCGTCACCTCGCGCCGTGCCGGGTACCGTCTCGACTGCCAGCCAATCGGCTTGATGCGCCTCAGGGATGAGTCTCGATATCGCCGAGTACATCCCGTAGCCGTGATCGGAGGGCAAAGCGGTTCCAATCACCGGAAACCTCAGTTCGATGCTGACCATAGTCCCCTCTCTTTGTTTGTTCGAATGGCAATTAAGTTCTCTCGCACGGACACCTGACATTCAGTCCAATGGACTCTTCGAAAAGTCTTTATCCCGCTAAGTCCCAGGTGCCTAGGCGGAAGAGGAAATGGCAACGCGGATCTGCTGATCTCTGGCCAAAGGGTTTGGTTGCGTTAACCGGGGTAAGGCTATACCAGCGTAGTGAGCCGTGTCAATCATTACAGCGCATGCAGTGCGGCGGCTCGGCGCCGCTTTGACCCGTCTTTGCGAGATTAGTTGAAGCCAAAGCGGCGACAAGTCGCCGCACTCCAAAGCTAGGTTTGACACCCTTACGCACCGGGTCTAGAATCGCTTCATCAGATTTTATTTGCTAAGGAGTACAACATGGGTCCACTTGGAATGCCTGAGATGCTAATCATCTTACTGATAATCTTGGTGCTGTTCGGCGCGCGGCGCATACCCGATCTCGCCAAAGGGCTTGGCGAAGGAATTCGGAATTTCAAATCCGGAATGCGCGGTGATGATCCCCAGATCGAGGAGCCCAAGTATCGCGAGAATGTCGGCAAGTACCGCGACGAGCCCGAGCGAAGGGAAGAACCTCGCACGACGCTGGGTTCATCATAGGCTTTTGTAGCAGCCACCCTCTCCCCGTCCCTTCGTTCCGCAACCTCCTGACAAAAGGTTATCGTAGAGCGTCCAGTCTACGTGTGTTTTTCAATTCGTCGAAGCCGCAGACTAGACAGTCCGCGGTACGTCAGAGCCGCAGACTGAACACATTTGCGATTTCCGATTGCCGATTTCCGATTGCCGATTTCGAACGACGCTCTATTCACGACAGACTAGAGTCAGGTTCAGGCAATCGCAAATCGGAAATCGGAAATCGGCAATCGCAAATCGGCAATTTGCTAGGGACAGTCTACGGGTCATTATTCATTCAAACTCATCGGTGAGCGGTTGCCGCCCGGCGAAGCCTGAGTCGGTCTCGTGCCACCAGCCGATTTCATCCTCATCCGGTTTCCAACAGAGGTACACGATGCGGCCGTCGCGATCATAGGGGAAGTCTACGAGACCAGTGCGAAAATCTTTCACGTGAACGCCGAGGTATTCGATTTCCTGAACGGCTTCGCTGAACGCGATCAGGTGCGTAAGATAAGTAGGACCAAGCGGGCTGCCGCCCCCACCCTCTGAAGCTTTCTCTCTCGCCAGGTCGATTTCGACGCGCATATCCAACAGCACCTCGCGCTCTTTGCTGACGCGCGATAGCAGCTTGCGAAGGCGCGGTACCAAACTGCGAGCTTCGCTCAGACTAAACACGCGCACCTCTTCCGAGTCTTCGTCGTCGTACATAGATGAGTCTTCCATTGCTGTGGCTAATGCTGCATCAAGCTAATCCGAGGGTCAAGCGGGACGCGGCACGGACCAAGCATTGAAAATTGAAAAATGAAAATTGAAAAATGAAAATTTGCCGGGATCAATTTTCAATTTTCATTTTTCAATTCTCAATTTTCAATGCTTTGGTCTGTTCTACCTTGCGGAATGGCCTATGGGATAGAAGCCCGGCAGCTCGATTGGCAGCTTGCCTTTGAATTCAATCTCGCCCAGCACGGCTTTCAAAGCGGCTTCTTCGGCTGCGGGATAATACTCGTAAGCCAACACATAGGTTGGAAGCTCGGGCACAAACGATATCAAGTAGGGACTGCCGTACAGCACGAACGCGAACGGCTTCTCGATGGCCGAAAGCTGCTTCAACAAACTGATCTCTCCCTCGCTCATATCGATCGAGCCTTTGAATGAAGAGACTCGAATGAACCCGTTCACGATCACGACGTCGGAGAAGGCCGCCAGCTTCTTGATTAGCTCGAACTCGGCGGGCGAGGTCTTATCCGTTACGTTGACGCTGAGCGAATTAGGATGACGCGTTAGAAGACCAGCGAAGAAGGCGCGGCCGGGCACACCATCACGCCAACCCTCGCTGTTATCGACTATGGTTATGAATAGCACCTTGCGTTCGGGGGCGAGCTTAAGCGGCAAAACGTTTCGCTTGTCGCGAACGAGCGTGACCGCGCTTTCGATAATCTGCTGCGCCGTTCGCTGATGGTCGCTGCTCCCGAGCACTCGATCAAGCTTGTCGATGTCCACGAGGCGCAGCCGATCGAGCCCAAGCTTGGCCTTTGCGGCTAGCACTCGCCGGACCGACTCATCGATGCGCGATTCTTTGAGCTCGCCCGACTGGGCTGCTTTTTTGAGCGCAAGAAAAGCCTGCTCGACACTTGGCGGATATAGAACGATATCGGCTCCGGCCTTGACCGCGCGAACCGCGGCTTCGCCTTCGGGATAGTGGATGGTGATGCCGTGCATGTTCATCGCGTCGGTGAATATCACTCCGCGGAACTTCATCTCGCCGCGCAGCACGCCCGTGAGCATGTTTGGCGAAAGCGTTGCCGGCAGATTGTCCGATACGATTCGCGGCAGCGCGATGTGCGCGCTCATCACGCCGCCGACACCTTCATCGACGGCGGCCTGAAACGGCGGCAGCTCGATGGCATTCAGCCGTGTGCGATCGACGTCGATGATAGGCAGCTCGAGATGAGAATCAGTCGAAGTGTCGCCGTGTCCGGGGAAGTGCTTGGCGGTCGCCATCTCGCCGTGCTCCTGCGAGCCGCGTATGTATGCGCGCGCCATGCGGGCGACGAGTTGCGGTTCCCCGCCGAACGATCGGATGTTGATGATCGGGTTGCGTGCGTTGTTGTTCACGTCGACGACTGGATAGAAGTTGACATGAACCCCGAGCGCCCGGGCCTCTTCGGCGGCGATGCGGCCCGCCTGATAAGCCATCTCGGGATTTGCGGTTGCGCCGATCGCCATGGCGCGAGGCAGCCTGGTAGCTCCGATGTAACGAAGTCCAACGCCGCCCTCGAAGTCGGCGGTGACCCACAGCGGGACCTTCGCCAGCTCTTGCATATGGTTGATGAGCAGCGCAACGCCCGCGGGTTCGTGAAGATTATTCACTTCGCCGAGCATGTGATATCCGCCGACATGGAACTCGGTTATGTCGCGGCGGATTTGTTTAAAGGTGTCGCTGTCCTGACTCATAAACATCCCGACGGCGGCGGGGATGATCAACTGGCCGATCTTCTCGTCGAGCGTCATCGAGCCAAGCGTTTTCTCGACCCACGAATTTTCAACTGTCTTTTGATAGCGAATGCCGGGAAGGTAAGCGAATACGTTTGAGGTGGTGAACAGTATGAAGGCGAGTAAGATTCTACTGATGAAGGCCACTTGATTCTCCCTGGCGTGCACGCGCTCTCAAACTTCCGAAACTGCTTGGCCCACTTGAGGCGTGTCAGCAGCGGTCGGTTGCCAGGCTGCCCGCTGAAGATTTCGGATGATTAGAGCGCCCGCGATTACGCCTCCGAGCAAGCAAGCCGCGCCCTTTAACATCTCGCCGAAAATTACGTAGCCGATTCCGAATAGAAAGGCGTATATCAACACACAGCCGAGAAACCAATTCGCAAACTGAACGGCCAGTCCTCCGCTTGCGGTCGAGCGTTGCAAACCCGCCGCTGCCGCGATCCGACTCCAACCAGGACCTTCGGGTTGCACCTTGCGATAGAAACTAACCAGCTTCTCGATCGGTTCCGCGCGAGTCAGCAGCGTGACTGAGAGCCAAACGACGCTCGTGAAGCCGACCGTCACGAGCATCAAATATGCAAAGTCCCTCGGGTTATCGCTATTCCACTTTAGGACGAGCTGCAAGAAGAGCGAGCATGCTGCCGCCGCGATCATGGCCGAGACCTCGGACCACGCATTGATCCGCCACCAAAACCAACGCAGCAAGAGCACCGTCCCAGTCCCGGCTCCGGTCACCAGCAGCAGCTTCCACGCCGAGCCGATCGATTCCAGATAAAACGTCACGATCAGAGACACGATCATCAACAACACAGTGACCAACTGCGACGCGATCACAAAATGCCGTTCGCTGCCTTCACGCTTGACGAACCGTCGATAGAAATCGTTGATGACGTACGACGCACCCCAGTTGAGTTGTGTGCCGATCGTCGACATGTAAGCGGCTGCGAACGCCGCCAGCATAAAGCCGCGCAGGTAGACCGGGAACACGTTCGGGTCCATCAAGGTCCTGATGTAACCCGTCTCTTTATCGGCAAGCTCCGGGTAGAGAATCAGCGACGCGAGGGCCGTGAGTATCCACGGCCATGGTCTCAACGCATAATGAGCGATGTTGAACCACAGCGTCGCAAGCAATCCGTGGCGCTCGTCCTTTGCGGAAAAGATTCGCTGCGCGACATAGCCGCCGCCGCCGGGTTCGGCTCCGGGATACCAGCTCGCCCACCAGTTCACCGCAAGATAGGTGAACAGAGTAATCGCGGGCATCCACACCGAATCAAGGCCCGGAAAAAA
>Ga0114129_10001416_pt1 | contig 32326 bp, 22 predicted proteins | sample RhiMetdeltSRZDD1_FD_80071 | JGI IMG/M metagenome (GOLD analysis project Ga0114129, IMG submission 80071) | Populus rhizosphere microbial communities from Tennessee, USA - Rhizosphere MetaG P. deltoides SRZDD1 (version 2) (version 2) | ecosystem: Host-associated > Plants > Roots > Rhizosphere >...
ATCGTCAAGGGTCTCGGCCTGGAGGACCGGCCGATCGATCTGTCCCGCTGGGAAGACGTGGTGCGCCGCGTGAAGTCGCCGCGTCTGAGCACGCGGCTCGCCGTCGTCGGCAAGTACATCGAGCTCAAGGATTCCTACAAGAGCCTCGTCGAGGCACTGGTGCACGGCGGCATTGCGCATCAGGCCAAGGTGGACATCGTGTGGGTCGACGCCGAGCACATCGAGCGTGACGGCGCCGCCGCGCATTTCGCCGACGTCGACGGCATTCTCGTGCCGGGCGGCTTCGGCGATCGCGGTATCGAGGGCAAGATCCAGGCGGTCCGCTACGCGCGCGAGCAACGGCTTCCATACTTCGGCATCTGTCTGGGTATGCAGTGCGCCGTGATCGAGTTCGCGCGCAACGTGTGCGGGCTGGCCGGGGCGAATTCGTCGGAATTCACGCCGGACGCGCCGCACCTCGTGATCGACCTGCTGCCGGAGCAGCGGGCGTTGCCGGACAAGGGCGGGACGATGCGGCTGGGGCTGTATCCGATTTTGCTGAGCGAGGGGACGCGCGCCTCGCGCCTCTACGGCGAAGGAATCATCCGCGAGCGCCACCGACACCGCTACGAGGTCAACAACGACTATCTGAAGACGCTCGAAAAAAATGGGCTCCGCGTCTCGGGCCTCTGGGCGGAGAAGCAGCTCGTCGAGATCATCGAGATCGACGATCATCCGTATTTCGTGGCCGGGCAGTTCCACCCAGAGTTCCGGTCGCGCCCGTGGGATCCGCATCCACTGTTCGCCGGATTCGTCCGCGCTGGTCTCGACTACCGGGCCCAGCGATGAGCGCACGCGGCCGGCAACCGTCGAGCGCAGGCCACCCATGCCTCGAGCCGGCCTCGCGGCACCCGCTGCCATGACCCGCGAAGTTCAGATCGGCGACATCACCGTCGGCGGCGGCCGTCCGCTCGTTCTCATCGGTGGCCCATGCGCGATCGAGGACGAAAAGCACGCGCTAATGACCGCCGAGCGGCTGGCCAGGATCGCCGCCGACAAACGCGTCCCGTACGTTTACAAGTCGTCCTACGACAAGGCCAATCGCTCGTCGGTCAACGGCTATCGCGGTCCCGGCCTCGTCGAGGGGCTGCGCATCCTCAAGAAGGTACGCGACACGCTGCGCCTTCCGGTGCTGTCGGACGTTCATCAGGTCTCTGAAGTCGATCCGGCCGCCGAGGTGCTCGACGTGCTGCAGATCCCCGCGTTCCTGTGCCGGCAAACCGACCTCATTCTGGCGGCGGCAGCGACCGGCAAACCCGTCAACATCAAGAAAGGGCAGTTCGTCGCGCCGCGCGACATGAAGAACGTCGTCGACAAGGTCCTGTCGAAGGGCAACTCGTCGATCCTGCTCACCGAGCGCGGCACGTCGTTCGGCTATCACAACCTCGTCGTCGACATGCGCGGTCTCACCGACATGCGGGAGCTCGGCTATCCGGTCGTCTTCGACGCGACCCACTCGGTGCAGCTGCCCGGCGGCGCGGGCGATCGCTCGGGTGGTGAGCGCAAATACGTCCCGGCGCTCGCGCGGGCGGCGGTGGCGTTCGGCATCGACGCGCTGTTCATGGAGATGCACGAGGACCCCGATCGCACGTTGGCCGATGGCCGACCGCTCTCCGACGGCCCGAACATGCTGCGGATCGACGACCTGCCGCGATTGCTGGACGAGCTGCTCGCCATCCACCGCGTTCACGGCGGCACGCCGGCATGACCGATCCGGATCTGCGGCGGATCGCCGAGCGCGTATTGCGCCTCGAGGCCGACGCGATCCTGGCGCTCGTGCCGAAGCTCGACGCGAGCTTCACGCGCGCCGTCGACGTGCTGCGCCGCTGCACCGGGCGCGTCATCGTCACCGGGATGGGCAAGTCCGGACTGATTGGCCGCAAGATCGCCGCAACGCTGGCGTCGACCGGCACGCCCGCGTACTTCCTGCATCCCGCCGAAGGCGTGCACGGCGATCTCGGCATGGTCGCGCGCGGCGACGTCGTCGTCGTCCTGTCGAACTCCGGCGAAACCGACGAGGTGCTCGCGATCCTGCCGCCGCTCAAGCGCCTCGGCGTGCCGATCGTGCTGCTGACGGGCAGCACCGGCTCGACGCTCGCGCGGCAGTGCGAGGTGGTCCTCGACGTCAGCGTGGCGGAAGAGGCGTGTCCCATGAACCTGGCGCCGACGTCGTCCACGACGGCAGCGCTGGCGATGGGCGACGCGCTCGCCATGGCCGTGCTCGAACTGCGCGGGCTGCGGCCCGAAGACTACGCCGCGCTGCATCCGCGCGGCACGCTCGGCTGGCGCGCGCTGTTCCGGGTGGCCGACCTCATGCACGGCGGCGACACTGTGCCGATGGTGAGGGAAGACGCGAGCCTCAAGGATGCGGTCGAGGAGATGACGCGCAAGCGTCCGTGCACGGCCGCGGCCGGCGCCGCGCAGCACTCATGCGGAATGACCACCGTGGTGGATGACGACGGTCGGCTGCTCGGCGTCGTCACGGACGGTGACCTTCGGCGTCTGCAGCTCTCCGGGGGCGCCCCTGCCGACGCCCGCGCGGGTGAGGTCGCGACCCGCGAGCCGAAGACGATCGCGGCCGACGACCTCGCGGCCAAGGCCCTGGAGGTCATGGAGGCCTGGGCCATCAGCGGATTGATCGTGGTCGATGCCGGGCGTCGGCCCATCGGGGTGATCCATATGCACGATATCTTGCGGGCTAAAATCGTTTAGCCGCGGTGCGTCGTCCGCATGGTTTTAACCTTGCGTTCCGCGCTTATGTGGTAGGCTGGTACCGAATTTGCACGAATGCTCATACCCAGCCTGGCGCGCGTAATCCTCGGTATCGTGGCCGTGTTCGTCATCGCGGTCAGCACGACCCTCGTCGTGCGAGCCCGGACGGCGCGTGTCGAGTCGCAGGGCCCGGCGACGTCGCCGGCGGATCTCCAGGTCAAGGAAGTCGACCTCGAAGAAGTCACGAAGGGTGTGCGCTGGCAGTTGCGAGCCGAACAAGCGCTCATGTACGAGCAGGAGGGTCGCACGAATCTCCGCAACCTCACCGTACGTGTGTTCCAGAAGGACCGCTCGTGGACCATCCTCGGTGAAGAGGGCGACCTCGACCAGAAGACCAAGAACGTCGAGGTTCGGCGAAACGTCGTGATCACCTCCAGCGACGGGCTGCGCATGGATACCAGCGTGATCCGCTGGGACGCTGACGCGCAGCGCCTCTGGACCGACGAGCCAGTGACGCTGTCGCGCGACGGATCGGTGATCCAGGGCACGGCCTTCGACATGACGACCGACGACGAGGCCGCCACGGTCGCCGGGCGCGTGCGCGCGACGTTCGCGAGGTCGCCGGCGCAATGACGCGACTGGCCGTCCTCGCGACCGCGGTCGTCGTGGCGCTGGGGCCGACACTGGCCGGCGCCCAGGCGCCGAAGAAATCTGCGGTATCGACCGCGCAGGACCCGGCGCCGTCGGCCGCGCCGTCGACGACCACCGACCGACGTACGCAGGCGAAGAACGATCGCACGCAGCCGGTCACCGTGGACGCCGACAAGATGGAGCGCTTCGGCAAGGAAGGGCTCGTCGTGTTCACCGGCAACGTGGTCGCGCGCCAGAACGGCTCCGTGCAGTATGCCGACCGCATGGAAGTTTATCTGGACGAGCGCGGCGACAAGATCCAGCGAACGGTGTCCACCGGCTCCATACGGATCATCACGCGCGATTGCCGCACCGGCACCGCGCAGCGCGCGGAGTATTACGATCTCGACCAGCGCGTCGTGCTGCTCGGCAACGCTCGCGTCTGGCAAGCCGACAACGTCGTGAGCGGGGAGACCATCACGATCTTTCTCTCGCAGGACCGCGCGACGGTCCAGGGCGGACCGCGCGAGCGCGTGAAGGGCATCTTCTACCAGAAAGACGACAACACGAAGGACACGGCGAGCACGACGCAACCCACGCCCACCACGGTCGCGGCGCGTCCGGCGCCGACGACGTGCGAAAACTGAATGGAAGGCCTCGTCGCCCAGGGCCTGCAGAAGTGGTTCAAGACCCGCAAGGTCGTGGACAACGTCTCGCTCGACATCCAGCGGGGCGAGGTCGTCGGCCTGCTCGGGCCCAACGGTGCCGGCAAAACGACGTCCTTTTACATGATGGTCGGCCTGCTGCCCACTGAGGGCGGACGAATCTTCCTGGAGGGCCAGGAGATCACGGCGTTGCCCATGTATCAGCGCTGCCGCCTCGGCGTCGGCTACCTGCCACAAGAGTCGTCGGTGTTCCGCAAGCTCACCGTGGAGGAAAACCTCCTCGCCATCCTCGAGACGCTGGACTTGCCGGTGGAAGAGCGGCGGTCGCGGGCGCGCGAGCTACTGGCCGAGCTCGACCTCACCGCGCTGGCGCCGTATCCAGCGTTCACCCTGTCCGGCGGCGAACGGCGACGGCTCGAGATCACGCGGGCGCTCGTCACATCGCCGCAGTACCTGCTGCTCGACGAGCCGTTCACGGGCATCGACCCCATCGCGATCGGCGACATCCAGGAGATCGTCGGACGTCTGCGTGATCGCGGCATCGGCATTCTGATCACCGACCACAACGTGCGTGAGACGCTCGCGATCACCGATCGCGCGTACATCCTGTACGGCGGGAAGATTCTCGTGTCAGGCACGGCCAGCGAGATCGCCAGCAATCCGATAGCCCGAGAAATCTATCTCGGCGAAAAGTTCGCCCTTTAGGTTCCGGGCAGAGAACTCCCATGGCAATGGAAACGCGCCTCTCTCTCCGACAGAGCCAGCGAGTCGTCATGACGCCGCTGCTGCAGCAGGCCATCCAGCTGCTGCAGCTGTCCACGCTCGAGCTGCAGGAAGTCGTGCAGAAGGAGCTGCTCGAGAATCCACTGCTCGAAGAAGTGCAGCCCGAGACGGCCGAGCAACCCGAGGGCAAGGACGCGCCGCCCGACGTGCCGACCGCGCCGCCCGCCGAGCCGCTGTCGAGCGAGGCTGCCCCGGCGCCGACCACCGAGCGTCAGACCGACGATCTGCCCTTCGACCTCACCGCGGTCATGTTCGACGATCACGAGGAGCGGTCGCTCGTCGCACAGGAGGACCGCGAGGACCTGCCGTTCGAGAACATGGTCCGCTCGGTGTCCTCGCTCACGGATCACCTCGACGAGCAGCTGCGCTATGCGAGCGACGATCCGCTCGTGCGGCGCATCGGCACCGAAATCATCGGCAACCTCGATGAGGACGGCTACCTGCGCGCTTCCGACGAGGAGATCGCGCAGCGCTGCGAAACCACGGTCGACGAGGTCGCCAAGGTCCTCAAGCTGGTGCAGTCGTTCGACCCGACCGGCGTGGCCGCCCGCTCGATCCAGGAATGCCTCCTGATCCAGCTCAAGGCGGATCCCAATCCCGACCCCGTCTCGGTCGAGATCGTCGAGGAGCATTTCGACGACCTCAGTCGCCGCCGCTATCCCGACATCGCGCGGGCGCTGAAGCTGCCGCTGGATCGGATCATGGAGTCGGTCGAGGAGATCATGGGGCTGGAGCCGAAGCCGGGACGGCGCTTCGGCGGCAACGACTCGCGCTACATCGTCCCCGACGTCGTCGTCCACAAGATGGGCAGCGAGTACGTCGTCGTCCTCAACGAGGACGGCATCCCGCGGCTGCGCGTGAACTCGCTCTATCGCTCGCTGCTACGCAACTCCGCCGACGGCGAGGCCCGACAGTACGTCGATCAGAAGCTGCGCTCGGCGCTGTGGCTCATCAAGTCGGTGGATCAGCGTCAGCGCACGCTGCGGAAGGTCACGCAGTCGATCGTGAAGTTCCAGCGCGAGTTCCTCGACAAGGGCCTGCCGTACCTGCGCCCGCTGTCGCTGCGCGACGTCGGCGAGGACATCGGCATGCACGAGTCGACGATCAGCCGCGTGACGACCAACAAGTACGTCGAAACGCCGCAAGGGCTGTTCGAGCTGAAGTTCTTCTTCCATTCGGGCATCGCCTCGGGCGACGGCGAGATGGTGTCGTCAGTGAGCGTTAAAAAAATGATCCAAGACCTGCTCGCCAACGAAGATCCATCGAAGCCTCTGTCCGACCAGGAAGTGGCTCTCATTCTGAAGGGCCGCGGGCTGACGATCGCGCGCCGGACCGTGGCAAAATACCGCGAGGAGCTGGGGATCCTGCCGTCCCACCAGCGCCGTCTGGCGCCGAAACGACGCTGACCCTCCGCGTCCGCCATGGCGACGCCGATCTCCTTCGTGGTCATCACGGGCCTCAGCGGAGCCGGCAAGTCGTACGCGATCAAGTGCTTCGAGGACATGGGATTCTTCTGCGTCGACAACCTCCCGACCACCCTCATCCCGACCTTCGCCGATCTGGTCGCGCGCGCCGGCGACAAGCGTGATCGAGTGGCGCTCGGTGTCGACGTCCGTGAAGGCGAATATCTCAGTCATCTGCTCGACGCCCTGATCGCGCTACGCCAGCGCGGGCACGCCGTGGAAGTCGTCTTCTTCGAGGCCAACGAAGAGGCGCTCGTCCGCCGATACCGCGAGACGCGGCGCCGCCATCCGCTGGCGCCCGAGGGCAACGTGCTCGATGGCATCCGCGCCGAGCGCAAAGCGCTGTCCACTGTTCGCGAGGTGTCCGATCGCGTCGTCGATACGTCCAATCTGACCGTGCACCAGCTCAAGGACATGCTCATCGAGGCGTACGTGACGCCGAAGGAGCGGCCCGGGCTGACCGTTTCTCTCGTGTCCTTCGGCTTCAAGCACGGCGTGCCGTTCGACGCCGATCTCGTCTTCGACGTCCGGTTCCTGCCCAATCCGCATTTCGTCGAGAAGCTGCGGCCTCTCGACGGTCGCGAGCGCGAGGTGCGCGACTTCGTGATGCGGCACGAGGAGAGCCGCGAGCTGCTGCGTCGCATCGAGGATTTCTTGCGCTTCGTGCTGCCGGCTTACCAGCGTGAGGGCAAGGCATATCTGACCATTGCGGTTGGCTGCACCGGCGGCCGTCACCGTTCCGTCGCCCTCGTGGAGGAGTTGCGACCGGCCATCGAGGGACTGGGGCTGGCGCCGACGGTGGTCCACCGCGACATCGATCGCGAGTGATGGCCGCGTGAACCTCGACGATCTCCGCGCGCTCGCACAGGCGGATCCGCACAATGCGCGCCGCGTACTCGCCGAATTCCCGGCGCAGTGCCGCAAGGCACGGACGCTGAGAGCCACACCCGCTCTCACCACACGCCGGCCGCGCGTGATCATCGTGGCCGGGATGGGCGGCTCGGCGGCGGGCGGCGACTTGCTTGCGGCCTGTGCAGTCGACGCCGTCGATGTCCCGATCTTCGTGCACCGCGGCTACGGCTTGCCCACCGTCGCGGGGCACGACGCCCTCGTCATCGTGGCCTCGTACTCCGGCGACACGGCTGAAGCGCTCTCGGCATTCGACGCCGCGGTGGCCCGCCGCGTTCCCGTCGTCGCGCTGAGCGCCGGCGGTGCGCTGGCCGAGCGCGCCGCTGCGCACGGGCTGCCTCGTGTCGCGGTGCCGGGCGGTCTCATGCCGCGCATGGCGCTCGGCTACATGTTCCTGCCGGCCGTCGCGCTCCTCGCGGACGCGGGGGTCACGATCGCCGCGCCCGACGACGTCGACGAGGCGATCGGCGCCGTCGACGCGCTCGCGCAGCAGCTGGCGCCCGAGCAGCCCGCCACCACCAACGAGGCCAAGCGCTTGGCCCTGGCCATCGGCGAGAGCCTCCCGGCGATCTACGGCGGGCCGGATACCGCGACCGTCGCGTACCGCTGGAAGACCGACATCGAGGAGAACGCCAAGATGTTCGCGGTGGCCGGCGCGCTGCCGGAAATGAACCACAACGAAATCGAGGCGTGGCAGACGCCGGTCGCCAAGGAGATGCATGCCATCTTGCTTCGCGACGCGAACGAGGCGCCGGAGATCGCGCGCCAGTTTGCCATCGTGCGCGACCTCATCGCGCCGAGCGCGGGTGGGGTGAGTGAAGCGCGCGGGCGTGGCGTGGGCCGGCTCGCTCGGTTGTTGACGCTCACGTACCTCGGACAGTGGACGTCGTTTTACCTCGGCGTGCTGCGCGACCACGATCCGTGGACGGTGCCGATTCTCGACGAGCTGAAACGCCGTATGCGTGCGCCCCTGCCTTGAGAGCCCGCGAGGAAGCGTGCTACAGTGGCGCGAAACCGCCCTCAGGAGGCTTTGCCGATGGCGCGCGATGAGTATCTGTTCACGTCGGAGTCGGTGACCGAGGGTCATCCCGACAAGATCGCCGACCAGATCTCCGACGCAGTGCTGGACGCGATCATCCGTCAGGATCCCACCGGCCGGGTCGCCTGCGAGACGCTCTTGACCACCGGTCTGGTCGTGGTCGCGGGCGAGATCACGACGAATTGTTACGTCGACATCCCGCGTGTCGCGCGCGACACGATCCGGGAGATCGGCTATACGCGAGCGAAATACGGCTTCGACTACGAGACGTGCGGCGTCATCGCCGCGATCGACGAGCAGTCGTCCGACATCGCGATGGGCGTCGACAACCTCGGCGCCGGCGACCAGGGGCTGATGTTCGGCTATGCGTGCAACGAGACCCCGGAGCTCATGCCGCTGCCGATCATGCTCGCTCACAAGCTCGTCATGCGGCTGTCCGAGCGGCGCCGGACCGGCGCCGTCGACTATCTGCGTCCGGACGGCAAGTCGCAGGTCAGCGTGCGCTACGTCGACGGCAAGCCCGTCTCGGTGGAGACAGTCGTCATCTCCACGCAGCACGCGCAGGACGCAACCGCCGAACGCATTCGCAAAGACATGATCGAGCAGGTGATCCTGCCGACAATCCCCGCCGAGCTGATCGACCAGAAGACGTGCACCTTCCACATCAACCCGACCGGACGATTCGTGACCGGCGGGCCGATGGGCGACACAGGCCTTACCGGACGCAAGATCATCGTCGACACCTACGGCGGCTCGTGTCCGCACGGCGGCGGCGCGTTTTCCGGAAAGGACCCGACGAAGGTCGACCGCTCCGCCTGCTATATGGCGCGCCACGTGGCCAAGAACATCGTGGCGGCGGGGCTCGCCGACCGGGCGCAGGTGCAAGTTGCCTACGCCATCGGCGTCGCGGATCCCGTGTCGATCATGGTCGAGACGTTCGGAACCGGCAAGGTGCCGAACAGCCGACTCGAAGAGCTGATCCGCAGACACTTCGACTTCACGCCGGCGGGCATCATCAAATACCTCAATCTCCGACGCCCGATCTACAAGAAGACGGCGGCGTACGGGCATTTCGGTCGTACGGACCCCGATTTCAGCTGGGAACGCACCGATCGCGTGAAAGATCTCCGGGACGACGCCCGGATCTAGCACCGCTCAGGACTGACGGCGAACGGGCCGGGCGCGAACGCGTCCCGGCCCGTTTCTCCGTCTCGGAAAGGACCACGGTCACCATGGTCGACCATGACGTGAAGAACCTCGGGCTCGCCGCCGAGGGACGACTCAAGATCGAATGGGCCGAGCAGTCCATGCCGGTGCTGCGGCAGGTCCGCGAGCGATTCGCCAAGGAGCAGCCGCTGAAGGGGCTGCGTCTGGGCGCCTGCCTGCACGTGACTACCGAGACCGCGGTCCTGATGCTCACGCTGAAGGCCGGCGGCGCCCAGGTCTCGCTGTGCGCGTCGAACCCCCTGTCGACTCAAGACGACACGGCGGCGGCGCTCGTGAAGGAGTACGACATCCCTGTGTACGCCCACAAGGGTGAGGACAACGCCACGTACTATCGCCACCTCGAGGCCGTGCTGAAGACGCGGCCGCAGATCACGATGGACGACGGCGCCGACCTGATCTCGCAGCTGCACGGCGAGAACAATCTCGGTCGCGACCTCGTCCGTGAGGTCATCGGCGGCACCGAGGAGACGACGACGGGCGTCATCCGGCTGCGCGCCATGGAAAAAGAGGGCGTGCTTGCGTTCCCGGTCATCGCGGTCAACGACGCGGACACCAAACATCTGTTCGACAATCGCTACGGCACAGGCCAGTCCACGCTCGACGGCATCATGCGCGCCACCAACATCCTCCTTGCCGGTAAGACGGTGGTGGTCGCGGGTTACGGCATGTGCGGACGCGGCGTGGCCACGCGGGCCAAGGGCATGGGCGCGCACGTGATCGTCACCGAGGTCGAGCCGATGCGCGCGCTAGAAGCTGTCATGGACGGCTTCTCGGTGATGAAGATGTCCGACGCGGCGGCGGCGGGCGACGTCTTCGTCACCGTCACCGGCAACACGTCGGTCATCCGCAAGGAGCACTTCGCGCGGATGAAGGACGGCGCGATCCTGTGCAACTCCGGCCACTTCAACGTCGAGATCGACCTGGACGCGCTCGCGAAGATGGCGCAGGGCCGCCGGGCCGTACGTCCCTTCGTCGAGGAGTTCGCGCTCGGTGGCGGGCGGCGCGTGTTCGTCCTGGGCGAAGGCCGGTTGATCAACCTGGCCGCGGCCGAGGGCCATCCCGCGGCGGTTATGGACATGAGCTTCGCCAACCAGGCGCTCTCCGCAGAATTCATGGCCAAGAAGTCCGCGACGCTGGGTCGCAAGGTGTACGTGGTGCCGCGCGAGATCGATCTCGAGATCGCCCGCCTCAAGCTGATCTCGATGGGCGTCGACATCGACGAACTCACCACGGAGCAGGAGTCGTATCTCGCCTCGTGGCGGCACGGGACGTAGCGCCGCTCGCCGGGCGCGGCCGATGCGCTCACCCCAGCCTCTGGCGTTCTTCGTCCTCGCGCTGGTGGTGCTGGCGGTGCTGCTGCAGCTTGTGCCGCTCTACGCGGACTGGCTGTGGTTCCAGGAGGTCGGCTACAGCCAGGTCTTCCTGACCACGCTGTCGCTCCGGGGCAGCCTCTTCGGCGCCGTCGCGCTCGTCGTTGCGCTGTTCTTGTGGGCGAATCTGACTCTCGCGGCGCGGACGGCGGCGCCCGACGTCCTCTGGGAGCTCGAGGATCAGCTTGGTCTCCCCGGACGCGTCGTGATCGAGCCCCTCATCCGGCGTTTCCTTCCCATCGTCATTCTGTTGATCGCGATCGTCTCGGGACTGCGGGCGAGCGCCTACTGGGAAACGGTGCTCGGATACTTGAACGGGCCGCCGTTCGGCGCGAAGGATCCGGTGTTCGGTCTCGACATCGGAATCTTCGTGTTCTTCCTGCCGTTCTGGCGACTCGTGCACGCGTGGGCGATGGCGCTGGTGGCGGGGACCGCCGTGCTGACCCTCGCGGTGTACGTGCTGCAGCGCAGCTTCGTGCTGACCACGCGCGGGCCGCGGCTGGCCAGCGGCGCGCGCACGCACCTGCTGCTGCTCGGCGCGGCACTGCTCGCTCTCAAGGCCGTCGGATTCTGGCTGGACCGGTACGAGATCGTCTTCTCGCCACGCGGCATCGTCTTCGGCGCCTCGTACACCGACGTGCACGCCACGCTGCCGATGCTGGGCGCGCTCGCGGTGCTCGCTGCGCTGACCGCCGTCGCGTGCGCCGCGCAGATCATGCGGCCGGGCCTGCGTCTGCTGGCCGGCGCGGGCGCCGCGCTGCTCGTCGTGTGGGTCGTCGGACTCGGCATGTACCCGGCGTTCTTGCAGCGGCTGCGCGTGGCGCCGAACGAGCTCGCCGCCGAGCGGCCGTACATCGAGCACAACATCCGGATGACGCGCGCCGCCTACGGGCTCGACCGCATCCAGGAAAAGGAGTTCCCCGCCGACGAGACGCTGGACGCCCGCGCGCTGGCGCGCAACGAAATCACCCTCAAGAACATCCGGCTGTGGGACTACCGCCCGCTGCTCCGCACATTCGCGCAGCTGCAGGAGATCCGGACCTACTACAAGTTTCAGGACGTCGACAACGACCGATACACGGTCAACGGCGAGTACCGCCAGCTCATGCTCTCGCCGCGCGAGCTCTCACACCCGCATTTGCAGGGCGGCCGTAACTGGATCAACGAGCACCTCACGTACACGCACGGCTTCGGCGTCGTCGTGGGGCCGGTGAACCGCATCACGCCGGAGGGGTTGCCCGAGTTCTTCGTGAAGGACATCCCGCCGCGCTCCTCCGACGGGTTTCCCAAGATCACGCGGCCCGAAATCTACTATGCGGAGACGTCGAACGACTACGCGCTGGTGCGCACCCGCTCGCAGGAGCTCGACTATCCGGCCGGCGATCAGAACGTCTACACGCGTTATCACGGCGACGGCGGCATTCCGATCGGCGCGTGGGGTCGGCGGCTGCTTTTTGCCGCGCGCTTCGGCGAGCCGAAGATCATCCTCTCTGACGACCTGACCGCGGAAAGCCGGATCCTGATCTATCGGACCGTCGGCGAGCGGGTCCGCCTCATCGCGCCGTTCTTCCGCTTCGATCGCGACCCCTACATCGTGGTCACCGACGACGGGCGCCTCGTCTGGATGCTCGATGGCTACACGACGACCGACCGTTATCCGTATTCGGATCCTGTGCGTGGTATTGGCAACTACATGCGCAACTCGGTGAAGGTGACCGTCGACGCCTACGGCGGCGGCGTGCGCTTCTACATCGCGGATGCCGGTGACCCCATCGTGCGCGCCTATGCGGCCGCGTTCCCCGGTCTGCTCCAGCCGCTCGACGCGATGCCGGCCGATCTGCGACGGCACATCCGGTATCCCGAGGATTTCTTCGCGATCCAGGCGCGCAAGTACGCCATCTACCACATGGAGAACCCGCAGGTGTTCTACAACAAGGAGGACCTGTGGGCGGTGCCGCGGCGGACGATCGACGGCCGCGAGCGGGAGATGGAGCCGTACTTTACGATCATGCGGCTGCCCGGCGAGGCGAAGGAGGAGTTCATCCTCCTCACGCTGTTCAATCCCAGCCGGCGCGACAACATGATCGCGTGGCTCGCGGCGCGCTCGGATCCACCGAACTACGGTCGTCTCATTGTCTACAACTTCCCGAAGCAGAAGAACGTGTACGGGCCGCGTCTCATCGATGCGCGCATCGATCAGGACCCTGTGATCTCGCAGCAGCTGTCGTTGTGGAACCAGCGAGGCTCCACGGTCATCCGCGGCTCGTTGCTCGCGATTCCCATCGACCAGTCGCTGATTTACGTGCAGCCGCTCTATCTCGCGGCGGAGCAGGGCGCGCTGCCGGAGCTGCGCCGCGTGATCGTCGCGTACGGTAATCAGATCGCGATGGAGCCGACGCTCGAGCAGTCGCTTTCGCGCATCTTCGCCGGGCGTCAGGCGCCGACCGTGGCCGCGCCGTCGGCGCCTTCCGGCGCCGCGACCGGTGGGCCGCCGGCGATCGGGAGCGTCGACCGCGCCATGGCGCAGCGCGCATGGGACGCATGGACGCGCTCGCAGGAGGCCCTCCGGCGGGGCGACTGGGCGGCCTACGGCGCCGAGCAACGCCGCCTCGAAGAGGCGTTGCGCATGCTGTCCGGCGCGCGCTGATCGTCTCCACCGCGCGATGCCGACGATCATGTCGCACGCGGTGGCGGCGCTCGCACTCGGGCCGGCCTTTCGCCGAGCCGGCTGGCCGCCGCGCGTGTGGTGGGCCGGGGCGCTGTGCGCGATGGCGCCGGATGCCGACGTGCTCGGGTTCTCCGTCGGCGTCCCGATCGGCTCCATGTTTGGCCATCGCGGCCTCACGCACTCGATCGCGTTCGCCGCGGCGCTCGCCACCGTCGTCGCGCGCGGGCTCGTTCCGAGCGGCACGCGGGTGCGGCTCTGGCTCTACCTGTTCGTCGCGACGGCATCGCACGGCGTGCTCGACGCCATGACGGACGGCGGCATCGGGATCGCGTTCTTCGCGCCGTTCGACGCCGAGCGATATTACCTGCCGTGGCGGCCGATCGCCGTGTCGCCGATCGGTCTGCAGCGCTTCCTCACTGCGCGAGGCATCGTAGTGCTCGCGAGCGAGGCGCGGTGGGTGTGGCTGCCGTCGCTGCTCGTTGCGACGCTCGGGTGGTGGTTGACGCGCTACCGCTCGACGAGGGTGTGAGGGACGCCGCGCTACGTTCGGGCGCGCAGAAACAGCGACGTGCCGATGCCGAAGAAGATGACGTTTGCCGTCCACGCGGCCACGAACGGCGGGAGAAGATCGGCGCGCGCGAAGGCCAACGCGACATAGTGGACGACGAGATACCCGGCCATGATCGCGATCGCGAGGCCGACGCCGAAGAGCCGACCGCCTCGCGGCGACTGCAACGCGAACGGAATCGCGACGAGCACCATCACGAGATTCACGAGCGGAAACGACAGCTTCGAATACAGCGCCACCAGGTACTTCTTGACCTGAAATCCCGCCCCCTCCAGCCGCGTCACGTACTCGCGCAGCTCCCAATAGCTCATCGACTCGAAGTCCTTGTGGATGCGCGTGAACTCCTCGATGTCTTCGGTGAGATCGAGCGCGGTGAGCGTGAACGGCACCGTTTGCACCGTGCCCGCCGGCTCGATCTCGCGGAACGCGCCGTCGCGCAGCTCCCAGCCCGATTCCGTCCAGTGCGCCTGCCGCGCGTCCAGCCGATTGAGGAGTCGGAACTGACGGTCGACCTCGAGAATGGTGACGCCATAGAGATCGCTCGTCTGGGGGCTGAGCAGCTCCACACGATAGAAGCGACTGTCGGCACTCCGAAGCCATAACCGCTGTCGAGACTGCAGATGCCGTGGCAGTTGCCCGCGGATCTTCACGCGATCAACCTCCTCGCCAAGCTCGTTGAGCCGCGGCAGAAACAGCTCCTGAAACAGCATCGCGCTGACGGCGACCGACAGCCCCATGAGCAACACCGGCGCGCTCACGCGATAGAGACTGATGCCGGCCGCCTTCATCGCGGTGAGCTCGTGGAACCGGCTCAGCGACAGGAACAGAAAGATCGTCGCAACGAGCATGATCACGGGCAGGCCCTGGTGCAGCGCCGCCGGCAACCGATAGAGGAAGTGCTCGAGGATGTACGTGAGTGGTGGCTTGACGCGCAGGAATCGATTGAGCGTGTCGCCCAGATCCACGATCACGTAGAGCGCAGCCGCCACGGCGAGGCCGATCCCGGCGAAGGTGAGGAACTCGCGCATCAGATACCGGTCCAGGATATGCGTCGAATCGGTCGGCCCCCGGCCGACGCGCGCCGAATCCGTCGCGTCCGCGCCGGCGCCTGGCAGCCGTGCGCGGAGCGCGTCGAACGCCCGCCACACGAACGTCAGCCGTGGCGTCCGCCATTCGAGGGTGGTCACCACCAGCAGCACCAGTCCGACGGTCGCGAACACGATGTTCGGTGCCCAGATCGCCACCCAGGCGGGAAGGCGCTGCCCCAGCGCGAGGCCTTCGAGCGACGTCATGACCATGTAGTAGGACACGAGAATCACGAGGCTGGCGGCCAGCGCGATGGAACGGCCACCGCGATGCGACCGCACGGCGAGGGGAAACGCCACGAGCGCGAAGACGAGGGCGGCCGCCGGGAACGCGAAGCGTTTGTGGAGCTCGACCAAGTAGGGGACGCGGCCATACGAGTCCTGACCCAGCTCTTTGATGCGCGTGATCAGCGGGATGAGCCGCAGATCCTTCTCAGGCTTCTCCATCCGAGTCGCGGTCTTGAGCGGCGTGTCGAATGACAGGCTCATGTCATAGATCGCGAAGTTCGTATAGCGATAACGCGAGGGGGCCGCCGCCCCGCCCGTCGGACTCTGCTCGACACCGGGCAGGGGCGGCGGCGACGCGGGCAGCACGTCGGCTTCGTTCACGGCGCCGTTCATCAACCGCAGCGTGATGCGCCGGTTTTTTTCGTCCGTGAGGAGCCGCCCTTCACGCGCGGTGATGATGCGTGAGATCTTCGGATCGCGCTCGTCGGAGACGAGCAGACCCCGCAGGCCGACCTGCGAGGCGCTCACGTCCTCGACGTAGATGATGACGTCGCCGAACGTCGCATTGAACACCCGCTCCTGCAGGCCACTCGCGGCGCGGGTCTGCAAGATGCGGAACAGCTGCCGCTGGAATTCCTCGTTCGCGAGGGGGATGACGACCAGCGTCAGCAGCGAGGTGGCGCCCATGATGACCACCGCGGCGGCGACCACCGGCCGAAACAGGCGAAGCACGCTGACGCCCGCCGCTTTGAACGCGATGATTTCCAGATCGCCGGCCAGGCGCCCGCCGGCCAGCAGCACAGCCACCAGCAGCGCCATCGGTAGGGTGTGGGCGAGGAAGGACGGCATCATGAACACGAGCAGCTGCAGCACCAGATGAAACGGGACACCCTTGGTGATGACGAGCTCGGTCAGGTGATAAATCCGATCGATGATGAGGAAAAAGGTGAAGAGCGCCAGGCCGAAGCCGAACGGAGAGATCAATTCGGCGATGAGATAGCGGTCGAGCACCCGCACCGCCGATCGCCACTTCACCCGACTGTTGTACCATACGTTCGTGACGCGACTTCGGCGCCGGACGCACCTCGTCCTCGCCGCTCTCCTGCTGACGATCGGCATGGCGTCCACGTCGGCCGCCATGCGTGCGCGCCCGGGCAGCGCTTCCGATCGCCTCGAGCGTTTCCGCGAGCTGGCGTCCTCGCGCCTCGCGCTCGGCGATCTCGACCCAGGCAACCCTGCGGACACCTACCGGGACATCTACGCCCTGCTCGACGACGAGGTCGTCGAAAGCCTCGCGTCCGGCGGAGTCTTCGCGTCGTCCGAGTTTTTGCAAGATCGGCTCGACGCGTTCGGCGACGCCTGGGGCGGCGCCAGCTTCAAGCTCGCGCGCCTCGGCCGCCTCGTGGTCGGCGCGTTCCGTCTGACCGACGACGGCAGCGGCAACAGCGTGCGCGTGTACGGTCCGCTACGTGACGAGGCCGCGCTGCTGGCCGCGCTCTACCGCGATGGTCGACCGAGCGTGACACCGCTGACCGGCACCGCCGAGCCGCAGTTCCTCGCTACGTGGGAGGGGCCCTCGTCCGGGCGCGGCACGCGACCACTGCGCGTCGACCTCATCCGGGCTCACGCCGACTCGGTGCTGGTCACGTGGTCCACGGCGACGCTGTTTCCCGAGGGTCTCTGGGCGCGGGCCTGGGCCGTGCGCGGAGGCGAGGTCCGCTTGCGCTACGAGCTTCACTATCCGGGATGGACGCCCGGATGCGACGGCCAGACGGAGCAGGAGGACGTGTATCGGCTGGCTCCCGGCCAGGCGACGTTGACGCGAGTGAGCCGTTCGCAGCACAACTCGTGGCACCGGGAGCTGCACGCGTCGGTCGCACGGCTCTTCACCGCGCTGGCCGAAGGCGATGAGCCCGCGCTGACCGTCGTTGTGCCGGACTCCGCGTTGCGCGCACGGTTGCCGGCGCTCGTCCCCGAGCCCGCGTGCGACGCCGCCGACGGCGGACGCGACACCGTCTCGATCGCCGCCACGACCGCCGACCGTCGCCCGTGGTCGTTGACGTTTCGTCGTATCGGCGGCCGCTGGCGCCTCGCGGCGGCGGCGCCGGTGCTGCAATGATGACAACGCGCGGCGCTCCGCGTTCTTGAGCCTCGCGGCGTGCAGCTCGCGCCGTTCTCGGACGCCACGCGCCGGTTGATGCGGTTTCGCGTCGACTCGCGCCGTTGAGCGGAACCACGCGCATCTATCTCAGGCCACCCACGTTGTGATCCGGCCTCTCGCTCCGTTTACAACAGAGCCCCGCCCATCTGATGGCGCCGTTGAGCGGAGCCACGCGCGTCTCTCTCAGGCCATCCACGGTTGTCGCCGGCCTCGCCCTCCGTTTACAACGGAGCCACGCGCATCTATCTCAGGCCACCCACGTTGTGATCCGGCCTCTCGCTCCGTTACAATGACGCACCGCGCATGAACGACAAGCTTCGCGATACCGCTCCGATCCCCGACCGTTACGAGCCCGCTGCCGTCGAGGCGCGCTGGTATCCGATCTGGGAGAAGAACGGCTACTTCCGACACGAGGTACCGTCGAAAAAGAAACCGTTCGCGATCGTCATGCCGCCGCCGAACGTCACCGGCTCGCTGCACATGGGTCACGCGCTCGACATGACGCTGCAGGACGTGATGACCCGCATGAAGCGGATGGACGGGTTCAACACGCTGTGGCAGCCGGGGACCGATCACGCAGGCATTGCCACTCAGGTCGTGGTGGAGCGTCAGCTGGCGATCGAGGGGAAGACCAAGAACGATCTCGGCCGCGAAGAATTTCTCCGACGCGTCTGGCAGTGGAAGGAAGAGTCCGGCGGCACGATCGTCCACCAGCTCCGGCGTCTGGGCGCTTCGTGCGATTGGTCGCGCGAGCGCTTCACTATGGATCCCGGCCTCTCGCGCGCGGTGCGCGAAGTCTTCGTGCGGTTGTACAAAAAGAAACTGATCTACCGCGACGACTACATCGTCAACTGGTGCCCGCGCTGTCAGACCGTGCTCTCCGACCTCGAGGTCGAGCGCGAAGAGCGCGACGCAGAGTTCGTGTACATCAAGTACGGGCCGCTCACGCTCGGCACCGTGCGCCCCGAGACGAAGCTCGGCGACACCGGTCTCGCCGTGCATCCGAAGGACAAGCGCTACAAGAAGTACGTCGGCAAGACGCTCGACATCCCATCGGTCGACGGCAACATCCGCGTGAAGGTCGTGGCCGACGCCGCGGTCGACCCGAAGTTCGGCACCGGGGTCATCAAGGTCACGCCCGGTCACGATCCCGTGGACTTCGAGATCGGGCGACGACACAAGCTGCCGATCCGCACCGTCATCGGGTTCGACGGCAAGATGACGGCCGCCGCGGGAAAGTACGCAGGGCTCGACCGCTTCGAGACGCGTAAGAAGATCGTCGAGGACATGCAGGCGCTCGGGCTCATCGATCGCATCGAGCCGTATCGCCATGCCGTGGGGGTCTGCTATCGCTGCAAGACCGTCGTCGAGCCGCTCGTCTCCAAGCAGTGGTACGTCAACGTCAAGCCGCTCGCGCGCAAGGCCCTGTCGGCGGTTCGCACGGGAAAGATCCGTATCATTCCGCGCAGCTGGACGAAGACGTACTACCACTGGATGAACAACATTCGGCCGTGGTGCATCTCGCGACAGCTGTGGTGGGGGCACCGCATCCCCGCCTGGTACTGCGAGCGCGACGGTTCGGTGCACGTCTCGACGGCCGATCTCGCCGCGTGTCCGAAGTGCAAGGGTCCGGTGCACCAGGATCCGGACGTGCTCGACACCTGGTTCTCCTCCGGCCTGTGGCCGTTCTCGACGCTGGGCTGGCCCGACAAGACACCAGAGCTCAAGATGTTCTATCCGACGTCGCTGCTCGTGACCGGCTACGACATCCTCTTCTTCTGGGTGGCACGCATGGCGATGTTCGGCGTCGAGATCATGCGCGACGCGCCGTTTCGCGATGTGTACATCCACACGCTCGTGCGCGACCCCGAAGGCCAGAAGATGTCCAAGACGAAGGGCAACGTCGTCGACCCCCTGGGCCTCATGGACAAGTACGGGACTGACGCGCTGCGCTTCACGATGGCGGGTCTGGCGGCGCCAAGCGTGCGGGACGTGCGCATCGCCGACGACCGGCTGGAGGCGTCGCGCAATTTCGCGAACAAGCTATGGAACGCCTCGCGGCTCGTGCTCTCCAACCTCGAGGGATACGACGCCCGCGCGGGACGTCGCGCGCGACCTGATCTCGCCGGCCGTTGGATCGCGAGCCGCCTCGCCGCGACCACGATGGACGTCCGCGCCGCCCTGGCGAGCTATCGCTTCAGCGATGCGACAGCCGCGCTCTACCAGTTCGTGTGGAGCGAGCTGTGCGACTGGTACCTCGAGATCGCCAAGCTCGATCTCTATCGCACTGACGACGCCACGCGGCGGCTGGCCACCCAGTACGCGCTCGTGACGACGCTCGAGAGCACGCTACGGTTGCTGCATGCGTTCATGCCGTTCATCACCGAGGAGCTCTGGCAGCGGCTGCCGCACGACGGCGACTCGATCATGATCGCGCCGTACCCGACGGCCACGCGCCGCCAACTGGACACCGCGGCGGAGCGCGACATGTCCGTCGTCATGGGCGTGGTCGCTGCCGTCCGGAACATCCGCGGTGAGATGCGGGTGCCGCCGGGCGTGACGCTCGCCGCGACGGCAAAGTCGTCGGCCCCGCACACGGCGCTGCTGCGCGAGCACGCGCCGCTCGTGCAGGCGCTCGCGCGCGCCGCGCTGACGGTCGATCCGCGCGCGAGCCGTCCTCGCAGCTCTGCGCTCGGCGTGGTCGGCGGCACGGAGATCTATGTTTCGCTGGAAGGCGTCGTGGACCTGGCGGCCGAGCGCCAGCGGCTGGAAAAGGAAATCCGGCGCGCGGAAGAAGCGATCGCGTTCGGGCGCGCCAAGCTCTCGCGACCCGAGTTCGCCGAGCGCGCCCCGGCCGACATCGTTGAGAAGGAGCGCGAAAAGGTCGCCGCGCAGGAAGCGCTGCGTGACAAGCTCGTGGCGAGCCTGGGGTGGGTGGGATGACGATCGTGCATCTGCCGCGCGTGGACTCCACTCAGGGGACGATCTTCGACCTCGCAGCGCAGGGCGCTGCGGATCGTACGGTCGTCGTCGCCGATTACCAGGCCGCCGGTCGTGGTCGTCGCGGCCGCGCCTGGGACGCGCCGGCGGGCACTGGCCTGCTGACCTCGGTGCTCGTTCGGCCGCGGAGCGCGCGAGAGCACTGGGGCGGCTACTCACTCGTCAGCGCGTTGGCCGTGACCGACGCGCTCGCACGCGTCGCAGGGCTGGGTGCGCGCCTGAAGTGGCCGAACGACGTCCTCGTCGGCGGGCGCAAGATCGCCGGTATTCTGCTCGAGAGCCGTATGCCGGCCGGCGTGAGCGACACGGGACCGAGCGGCACTGCGGGCGTCATCGCGGTCGGCATCGGCGTCAACCTCCGCCAGCGCGCGTTTCCAGCCGGCCTCGCCGCCCGCGCCACGTCGGTCTGGCTCGAGACGGGACACGACGTCGAGCGCGACGCCATGCTGACGGCGATCCTCGAGGCCTTCGACCGGTGGCGTGCGCAGCTCGAGCACGACGGGTTGGCGCCCATCCGTGCGCGCTGGCTGGCCGTCGCGGACACGATCGGGCGGCGCGTCTCCGTGGACGGCATCACCGGCGTCGCGGTCGACCTCGATGTCGATGGCGCGCTGCTGCTGCAGGATGGTGAGCGCCGTCATCGTGTCGTGGCGGGAGAGGTCGGGATCGTCTGACATGCTGCTCGTACTCGAAGTCGGCAACACCAACACCAAGGTCGGCGTCTTCGAGGGCGAACGGCTCAGGGTGTCCTGGCGGCTCACGACTCGCCGCGAGCAGACGGCCGACGAGTACGGCATGTTCATCGAGACGCTGCTCCGCTCCCGCGCGATCGAGCCGCGGCAGATCGAGGGGGTCGCCATCTCGAACGTCGTGCCGCCCATCCAGCAGGCGCTGGAATGGATGTCCGAACACTACTTCAACACCAGTCCGTTCACGGTCGAGCCCGGCGTGACCCCGGCGCTGCCGCTCGCCGTCGATAATCCCCGCGAGGTCGGCGCCGATCGCGTGACGATATGCGTCGCCGCCTCAGCGCTCTACGGACCACCGCTGATCGTGGTGGATCTCGGCACCACGACGCGGTTTGACTGCGTGAGCGCATCGGGCGAATTCATCGGCGGCGCCATCGCTCCCGGCATCGCGATCTCCACGGAAGCGCTGGTTTCGCGCGCGGCGCGGTTGTTCCGTGTGGAGCTCGTTCGGCCCAAGGAAGCGATTGGGCGCAACACGGTAACGAACATCCAGTCCGGCGTTGTCTACGGCTACGCGGGACTCGTCGATGGGCTCGTGGACCGCATGAAGGCCGAGATGGCCGGCCGGCCCAAGGTCATCGCGACCGGCGGTAACGCGCGTTTGATCGCCGGCGTGGCCCGCTCCATCGACCAGGTGAACGAGGATCTGGGTCTCGAGGGACTGCGCATTCTATGGAAGCGCGCGCACGGGGGTTGACGCGGCGCGCTCGTTGACAGCGCCGACGGCCGTCGCATATACTGCACCAAATCTAGTGATCGAACGGCCGGGTGCCCCTATATTTTGGGATCCCACCCGGTAGCAACGCCGACCAGCCGGGAGGACGGACATGGGGATGTGGGTGGGGAGGGGACGCAAGGCGAGAGCGGCCTATGGCTTCGACGACATTGCGCTCGTCCCGGGCAGTCTCACCGTCAACCCCAACGAAGTCGACATCTCCTGGGAGCTCTGTGGTCACCGCTACGGTATCCCGATCATCGCCGCCGCAATGGACGGCGTCGTCGGTCCCAAGCTCGCGACCGAAATGGGGCGCCTGGGCGGGCTCGCGGTCCTCAATCTCGAGGGCGTGTTCTCCCGCTACGCCAACCCCGAAGACGTTCTGGACCGCATCGTGTCCGCCAGCCAGGAAGAAGCCACGAAGATCATCCAGTCGATCTACAGCGAGCCGATCAAGGAAGAGCTGATCCATCAACGCATCCGGGAGATCAAGAAGGGCGGCGGGCCGGCGGTCGTGTCCTCGATTCCCCAGCGCGCGGAACGGTTCGGTCAGATCGCGCAGGAGGCCGGCGCCGACATCTTCGTCGTCCAGTCGACCGTGACCACAGCACGGCACATCGCCACCGAGTACACGCCAGTCGATCTGCGGAAGCTGAAGAAGTCGCTCGCCATCCCGCTCGTCATCGGCAACGTCGTGACCTACGAGGCGTGCCTGGAGCTGATGGAGGTCGGGGCGGATGCGCTGCTCATTGGCGTCGGGCCCGGTGCAGCCTGCACGAGCCGCGAAGTGCTCGGTCTGGGTGTGCCTCAGGTGACGGCGACGGCCGACGCCGCCGCCGCGCGCGACTTTCATTACAAGAAGACAGGCCGCTACATTCCGGTGATCACCGATGGCGGCATGACGACGGGCGGCGACGTGTGCAAGGCGTTCGCTTCGGGTGCCGATGCCGTCATGATCGGCTCGGCGTTCGCGCGCGCCGTCGAGGCGCCTGGGCGCGGTTACCACTGGGGCATGGCGACGCCGCACGCGAACTTGCCGCGCGGCACGCGCATTCGCGTCGGCATCGCGGGCTCGCTCGAGCAGATTCTCTTCGGGCCGGCATTCACGGAAGACGGCACGCTGAACCTCGTCGGCGCCATACGGACGTGCATGGGCTCGGTCGGAGCGCAGTCCATCCGCGAGCTGCAGCAGACGGAAATCATCATCGCGCCCACGATCAAGACCGAAGGCAAGGTCTTCCAGCAGGCGCAGAAACTCGGGCGTCCACGCTAGGGCGGCACCGCCCGTGAACCAGATCGTCGTCCTCAACGCGGGCGGCCAGTATTGCCACCTGATCGCCCGCCGGATCCGCGAGCTCGGCGTGCACGCGGTGGTCGCCGACGTACATCGACCCGCGGCGGAGCTGCGCGGCGCGCGCGGCATCATCATCTCCGGAGGCCCGGCCAGCGTCACCGCGGCGACCAGCCCTGCGGTCGATCGGGCCATCTACGACCTCGGCGTGCCGATCCTCGGTATCTGCTACGGACATCAGCTGCTCGCGCGCGATCTCTCGGGCCGCGTCGAGCCCGGCATCACGAAGGAATACGGTCATGCGGCGCTGCACGCCGCAGAAGGTCGGCTCTTCCGTGATCTGCCGTCGCGCACGTTCACCGTCTGGATGAGCCACGGCGACACCGTCGTCGACGTGCCGCCGGGTTTCGTGATCACCGGCGAGACGGATGACTGCAAGGTCGCGGCGATGGAAGACACAGCCCGGCGATTCTTCGGGCTGCAGTTCCATCCCGAGGTGGTGCACACCGAGCACGGCACCGAGATCTACCGCACGTTCGTGTTCGACGTGTGCGGTTGTCGGCCCGACTGGGATCCACGCGCGCGTGTCGAGCAAGTGGTCGCCGACATCAAACGCGTCGCCGGCGATCGCAACGTCTTCTTCCTCATCAGCGGTGGGGTGGACTCGACGGTCGCATTTTCGCTGTGCGCACGCGCGCTGGGTCCCTCGCGTGTGCTCGGCCTCTATGTCGATACCGGTTTCATGCGCGAGGGCGACGCCGAAGCCATGCGGTATCTCGCGACCACGGTCGACGAGCGAGCCGTTCGCCTGGCCGATCGCAGCCGCGACTTCTTCGGCCGGCTGCGCGGCGTGACCCACCCCGAGGACAAGCGCGCCATCATCGGCGAGACGTTCGTCGCCGTGCAGGAGGACGAGTTCGCACGCCTCGGGTTGCGGGAAGGCGAGTGGCTGCTCGGACAGGGCACCATCTATCCCGACACGATCGAATCCGGCGGCGCTCGCCACGCTGCGAAGATCAAGACGCATCACAACCGCGTCGAGCGCATCCAGGCGCTGATCGACGCGGGACGCGTCATCGAGCCGCTCGTCGACTTCTACAAGGATGAGGTCCGCGTGCTCGGCGAAGAGCTGGGCCTGCCGCACGACGTCGTGTGGCGGCATCCGTTTCCTGGCCCGGGGCTCGCCGTGCGCTGCCTGGCCGCCGAGGCCCTCGCCGCCGTCGAGCCGGCGACGATTCCGCTGCCCGCCGGCGTGGACGGCTGGATCGTGCCCGTGCGCACCGTCGGCGTCCAGGGTGACGAGCGCAGCTACTCGCGGCTGCTGGCCCTCGCCGGAGTCGCCGATGTGGAGGCGGCGGGCGCACTCGCGCGTCGCGTGACCAACGAGCACCGCACGATCAACCGCGTCGCGAGCGTGATCTTCCAGCGCGCCGGCGCGCCGTTCGCACGGCTCGCGATTCATCCCGCGACGCTCACGCCGGAGCGCATCGCGCTCCTGCGTGCCGCCGATGCGCTGGTGACACGCATCGTGCGAGCCCGCGGACTCTACGACGCGATCTGGCAAATGCCTGTGGCGACGCTGCCGCTCGGCGCGGCGGCTGAGCGCGAGACCATCGTGCTACGACCCGTCAATTCCCGCGACGGGATGACCGCAGACTTCGCCCGGCTGCCGGCGCCGGTCGTGGCCGAGCTCGCAGAGGCGCTCGGCGCGCTCGATCGCGTGGATGCGGTGCTGTACGACGTGACGAACAAACCACCCGCCACCATCGAACTCGAGTAACATCGGGTCGTGCAGCACGCCGAGTTCGTCCACCTGCACGTCCACTCGGAATACAGCCTCCTCGACGGCGCCGCCCAGCTCGAAAAGCTCGTCAAGAAAGCCAAGGATCTCAAGTTCCCCGCGATCGCGCTCACCGACCACGGCAACCTGTTCGGCGGCATCGATTTCTACCTGGCCGCGCAGAAAACCGGCATCAAGCCGATCCTGGGCTGCGAGCTGTATGTCGCACCCGGCAAACACACCGAGCGCGGCTCACAGGACGGCGGCTACGAGGGCGCGAACCACCTCACGGTGCTGGTGCGTGACCTCGCGGGCTACAAGAACCTCATCAAGCTGGTCTCGCGTGCCTATCTCGACGGCTTCTACTACAAGCCACGGGTCGACCGCGACCTGCTCGCCAAGCATGCCGACGGCCTGCTCGTGCTATCCGGCTGCCTGAACTCCGAAGTTTCGCGGGCGCTGACGGCCGGCGACGTTCCACGAGCGCGTCAGACCGCCGGCTGGTATCAGGAGGTCTTCGGGCGGGACAACTACTACATGGAGGTCCAGGCCCACGGCATCCCGGAGCAGGCGCGCGTCACGGCCGAGACGCTGCAGATCGCGCGCTCGATCGGCGCGCCGGTGGCGGGCACCAACGACTCGCATTACCTGGAGGCGGGGCACGGGCGCGCGCACGAGGCGCTGCTGTGCATCCAGACGGGCTCCACGCTCGCCGATCCGGATCGATGGAAGTTCTCGACCGAGGAGTTCTACGTCAAGTCGGCCGAGGAGATGGCGCTCGTCTTCGCGGAGATTCCCGAAGCCTGCGGCAACACGCTCGCGGTCGCCGAGCGCTGCAACCTCACGCTGGATTTCGGCCGCTTCCATCTGCCCAAGTACGTCGTGCCCGAAGGACATACGCTCGAGACGTATCTACAGCAGCTCGCGCGCGAAGGCATGCGACGCCGCTATGGGGCGAGCCCCGGCGACGCGATCGAAGCCCGGCTGGCGCACGAGCTCGCCGTCATCGAGAAGATGGGGTTCGCCGGGTATTTCCTGGTGGTGTGGGACTTCATCCACTACGCGCGCGAGCACGGCATCGCGGTCGGCCCCGGCCGCGGGTCGTCGGCGGGCTCGCTGGTCGCGTACTGCCTAGGCATCACGAACATCGATCCCATGCGTTACGGCCTGCTCTTCGAGCGATTCTTGAACCCCGAGCGGATCTCGATGCCCGACATGGACATCGACTTCGCCGACGACCGGCGCGACGAGGTCATCCGCTACGTCGCCGACAAATACGGGCGCGACCGGGTGGCGCACATCATTACGTTCGGCACCCTCGGCGCGAAGGCGGCCATCCGCGACGTCGGGCGCGTGCTCGGAATGACCTACACCGAGGTCGATCGCATCGCGAAGCTCGTCCCGAACTTCCCGCTCAACATCACGCTCGACGACGCCTACCAGAAGTCGCCACCGCTGGCCGACATGGTCAAGGGGCAAGAGAGCGTGGCCGAGCTTTGGGGCATCGCGCGCACGCTGGAAGGCTGCACCCGTCACGCGTCGGTTCACGCCTCGGCCGTCGTGATCTCCGACGACCCGCTCGACGAGCACGTCCCGCTCTACAAGGACCCGAAGCGGCCGGAGCTGATCACCGGCTACGCGATGGGACCGATCGAAAAGCTCGGCCTGCTGAAGATGGACTTTCTCGGGCTGCGCACGCTGACGGTTCTCGCCAACACGGCGAAGCTGATCAAGCAGGCGCGCGGCATCGACATCGATTTCGACGCGCTGCCGCTCGACGACGCCAAGGCCTACGCGATGCTGAGCGAGGCCAAGACCTTCGGCGTGTTCCAGCTGGAGTCCTCGGGCATGCGCGAGGCCCTGCGCGGGCTGAAGCCCGAACGACTCGAAGACGTGATCGCGATGGTGTCGCTCTACCGCCCCGGCCCAATGGACCTCATTCCCGATTTCATCGCGCGCAAGCACGGCCGCGCGAAGATCGTCTACGAGCATCCCGCGATGGAGACGTTCACGCGGGAGACGTACGGCATCATGGTGTACCAGGAGCAGATCATGCAGATCGCCTCCGAGATGGCGGGCTTCACCATGGGCGAGGCGGATACGCTCCGCCGCGCCATGGGCAAGAAGGACCGCGATCTGATGGCGAAGCAGCGCGACAAGTTCATCGCCGGCTGCGCGGATCGCGGCACGAGCGGCGGCAAGGCCGAGCGCGTGTGGGAGCTGATGGAAAAGTTCGCCGGCTATGGCTTCAACAAGTGCCTGGCCGCCGACACGTGGATCGAGATGGCGGACGGCACGCGCAAGCCGATCACGGCGATCCGCGACGGTGACGTCGTTGCGACGAAGGACGGTCCACGCGCGGCCGGCGGTGTGCGGCCGAGCGGCGTGCGCTCGGTCGGTCGGCTCACGCTCGCCAACGGCCAGTCGGTGCGCTGCACGCCGGATCATCCGATCTTCACGCAGCGCGGCTGGGTCAACGCCGAGAAGCTCGCGACCGACGACACCGTCGCCGTCTTCGATTCGGTCAGCGCGGCCTTCGAACGCGTGGCCCTGCGACGCCGTGGCGGACAGGATGCCACGCTCGAGAAGACGCCGATGGGCTGGACGCCGCCCGTTTCGTACGTGGCCGAGGGGCGAGAGCCGACGTACGACTTCGAGGTCCCGGGCGCCCACAGCTTCATCGCCAACGGCATCGCCGTGCACAACTCGCACGCCGGCGCCTACGCCCTCGTCGCGTATCAGACCGCGTACTTCAAAGCCAACTATCCGGTCGAGTTCATGGCGGCGCTGCTGACCTCGGAAATGGGCGACACGGACAAGATCGTGAAGTACATCGAAGAGTGCCGTGCGATGGGGCTCACCGTGTCGCCGCCGGACGTCAACGTGTCGGCCGTGCAGTTCAGCGTGGCCGGCGACACGATTCGCTTCGGCCTGGCCGCGATCAAGAACGTCGGCGAGGCCGCCATGGAATCGATCCTCGCCACGCGCGCCGCCGATGGCCCGTTCAAGACGCTCGACGATTTCTGCGCCCGAGTCGATCTTCGGATGGTCAACCGCCGCGTGATCGAATCGCTCGTCAAGGCTGGCGCCTTCGACTCCTTCGGCCTGCCGCGCGCCCATCTGCTCGCGCAAACCGACGCGGCGCTGGAAGCCGGCCAGCGTGTGCAGCGCGATCGCATCGAGGGTCAGGCGTCGTTCTTCGACGCGTTGCTGCCGCCCGCGGGCGTGCCCGCGCGGCGCGAGCCGGCGGAGATCATGGCCGAGTGGCCGGACGATCAGCGCCTGGCGTACGAGAAAGAAGTCCTCGGATTTTACGTGTCCGGTCATCCGCTCGCGCAATACACCTCCGTGATCGAGTCGCTCGGCGTCACCACATCAGGTGATCTCGCCACGCGCAGTCACGGCGCGCGCGTGACGCTGCTCGGCCACGTGGCGGCGTTGAAGGAGACGGCGACGAAGAGCGGCAATCGCATGGCGTTCGTGACGCTCGAGGACATGGCGGGGACGGTGGAAGTCACGGTGTTTCCAGAGCCGTTCAAGGCCGCGGCGCCGTATCTTCGCTCGCGTGAGCCGCTCGTCGTGCGCGGCCGCGTCGACGACGGCGATAAGGGCCGGGTGATCCTCGCCGAGGACGTCCGGCTGCTCGAACAGGCGCTGGGCGGCGCCGTGCGTCCGCGCGCGGCAGGTGGCGAGCCGGGCGCGTGCCGCATCCGTCTCGTCGCGAACGGCGATCCCGAGGCCCGGCTGATCGCGCTGCGAAAGATCTGCGAGGCGCATCCCGGCGGCGTCCCGGTGTTCGTGCACGTCATCCTCGGCGGGCAGGAGGTCGTGGTGCGCTCCCGCGGCTTTTCGGTGGACGCCACGCCGGAGCTCACCACCGAGGTCGAAACTCTGCTGGGCCGCGGGACCCTGACGATCGACTATGCCTGACGGTCTCGACTTCGAGCAGCCGCTTCTCGAGCTCGAGATCCGCATCGCGGCGCTGCAAGCCACCGACGACCCGGCGCAGGCCGACGAAATCGCACGGCTGCAAGAGCGGCTCGAGCGGCAGCGGCAGCGCACGTACGCGAGCCTCACACCGTGGCAGCGCACGCAGCTTGCCCGCCATCCCAAGCGCCCGCACACCCGCGACTGGTGCAAGCTTCTGCTGGAAGATTTCACCGAGCTGCACGGTGACCGCCTCTTCCGCGACGATCCGGCCATCGTGGGTGGCCTGGCACGCTTCGAGGGGCAATCCATCGTCGTCATCGGACATCAAAAGGGCCGCGATACGCGCGAGAAGATCGCGCGCAACTTCGGCATGCCGCATCCCGAGGGCTATCGCAAGGCGCTGCGTCTCATGGAGCTGGCGGCGAAGTTCGGCAAGCCGATCGTGACGTTCATCGACACGCCCGGCGCGTATCCCGGCCTCGGCGCCGAGGAGCGCGGACAGGCCGAGGCCATCGCGCGCAACCTCCGCCGTATGGCGTCGCTGCCGACGCCGATCGTGGCCGTGGTCACAGGCGAGGGGGGCAGTGGCGGCGCGCTGGCCATCGGCATGGGCAATCGCGTGTTCATGCTCGAGTACGCCGTCTACTCGGTGATTTCTCCCGAGGGTTGTGCGGCCATTCTCTGGGGCGACGCTGGGCGCGCGCCAGACGCCGCGGAGGCGATGCGTACGACGGCGCCGGAGCTGCTGCGCCTCGGCGTCATCGATGGAATCATCCCCGAGCCTGTTGGTGGCGCGCATCGCGACTGGGACGGGGCGGCCGCGAGCCTGCGCGCCACACTGCGGGACCAGCTCGCCGCGCTGAAGGGCAAGTCGCGCGAGGCGCTCATCACCGAGCGCTACGAAAAATTCCGGCGTATCGGCGCGTTCGAAGAAGCGTCGGTGCCCGGCGTGCGCGTCTAGCGACTCGCAAGCGAACCGACGAGACACGTGTGCGCGCGTGGGCGCCGCGTTCGCGCCGAAAATGGCTCGCCTGCACGCCGCAACTCGCTCGGACGCTTCTGGCACGGTGAACCATACATGCTGATGCGCGGATACAGATTTGTGGTGAGGGGTGCAGATCTACGAGAATTCGCGAGCGGGCTTATTGCCGAGGCAACGCGCCGTCGACTGAGTTAGCGCTAGCGGCGCAGCAGCGCGATGGCGGCGTCCTCGTCGGTCACGAGGACATTCAAGAACCGACCCGCGAGCGCGCCCCGCAGCGCGTCGATCTTCGCCTTACCGCCGGAGACCGCGACGACGTAGCGGCCCTCGCGGCGTGACAGCGCCTGCAGTCGGTCGCCTTCCACGGATAGCAGCCGCCGCGAAAGCGCTCGGAGCTCGGGACGATCCACCACGCGCCCGTCCGCATCGAACGGCTGATAGTTGATCTCGCCCACGACGCCGAGCTGCCGCAGCCTCTTGACGCTGACGCCGTACGACTCGGCCAGCGAGCAGAACCCCGGCGTCTGCTCGGCGATCACGCCGACGCCGACCAGCGCGATGTCGACGTCTTGCGCGGCGTCGTAGATCGATCGCACCTCGGGATCGCGCAACAACCGCCGCCGCTCGCGCTCGATTTCCTTGAGTGAGAGCAGGTGCTGCACGGGCAGCGCATACGCACGCACGTGCGGTCGATACTTCGCGGCCATCATGCCCACCAGCGTGTTGGAGAAGATGTCGACGAGCTTCAGCGTGCTCTCACCCGACAGGGGATAGAGCGCGAGATCGCGGAAGCGTCGCTCGCGCAGTGAATGAATCGTGTGGTACAGCGTGAACCCGCACGAGAGTCCGACACGCATGCCGTTGGCGGCTACCTTTTCGAAATACGCAGCGGCCGCGGCGCCGAGCTCCGCGCGCAAATCGCCGCGCCCGCCCGACGCGACCACGACGGCCTCGCGCAGCCCATACGTTTGAACGAGACCTGATTCGAGCTCCTCCGTGCGCGGCAGATCGAGCTCCACACGCACGAGTCCTTCGTCCATCGCGCGCTTGAGCAAGCGCGAGACCGTGGCCGCCGACACCCCGAGGGCCACGGCGATGTCCTTCTGGCTCCGTCCCTGCTTGTAATACAGCTCGAGGCACTGGACCATCTGCCGGACTTCGCGGGAGGGGTGAGAAATTAATTTCATGATCGTCAAGTTCTTGCTTGACGGGCCAAGTCTACCCCGATATCCTTCCCTCCGATACCAAAAACCCCACCCCCGCCACACGCCACAGGAGGCGAAGCATGGCCCCACGACGGTACGGCGACGGCAAGTCAGTCGCGATGGACGCCTACCATGAATCCCGCAACGGCCTCGACGGCCTGCCGATCACCTTGGCGGAAAAGATTCCTGTCACGAACACGCCGAATATTTTTTCGTACAAGGCCTACGTGTTCGCGAAGAATCCGGCGCTCGTCCGGCGCTTCATCAAGGCGACCAAGGCCGATGTGGGTGGCGTGGGCGGTCATGTCGTGGCCGCCGACGAGGTGAAGTCGGTCATCGCCAAGTTCGTGCTGGACAACAACGGCTATCGAGGGGAGCCGATCTTCACGTCGCTGATGGTGACGCACACGGGAGACGACTGCGCGGTCACCGGCATCATGACCGAGTCAGTGGACATGTCGGTGGTGGACGAGCTGATGTGGGACGCGCTGCAGGAAGGCGCCGCCAAGGCGGCCGAGCTCGGTCTCTATGGTCCGGGGCAAGACCTCGTGGCCGATGCGTTCACCGGGAATCTGCGCGGCGCCGGCCCGGCCACCGTCGCGTTGCCGTTTCCGGTGCGCAAGGACAATCCCTCGCAGACCGTCCTCGTGTCGTTCGCGGACAAGACCGAGCCGATGGCGTTCAATCACTATGCGACCGGCGCCTACATGTTGCCGCGCTTCAACACGGGCCTCATCATCGCGGCGTCCAAAATGAAGCGCGGGTACATCTTCGAGATCGTCGACCTCGACACCAAAGCCCAGGCGATCGAGGCCGGCGCGCATCCGCGGGATGCCAAGGCGCTCGACGGCAAGATGGAAGAGCTCGCCAAGGGGCTCCAGGAGAAGGTCATCACGCTGCGCGCGCCCGAGGATCTCTATGACATCGAGGGGCTCACGCGCTCCTCGCGGTTCGTCATCGCGCGCATCTGGACGCGCAACGAGAAGGGCGAGCGCGATCAGCTCGGCTACATCTGCTCTGCCGAGCGGCTGCACAACATCAAGACGAAGAAGGGCTTCACGTACGGCGGCAAGGACGATCCGGTGCTGCTCGCCTTCGCGCAGGGCGACTGGCCGGCGCCCGGCGAG
>Ga0114129_10001417_pt1 | contig 32326 bp, 42 predicted proteins | sample RhiMetdeltSRZDD1_FD_80071 | JGI IMG/M metagenome (GOLD analysis project Ga0114129, IMG submission 80071) | Populus rhizosphere microbial communities from Tennessee, USA - Rhizosphere MetaG P. deltoides SRZDD1 (version 2) (version 2) | ecosystem: Host-associated > Plants > Roots > Rhizosphere >...
CCTTTCCGCGAAGCCGCCGCGCCGCGTCGGTTCCGATGTGATCGAGCTTCTTATCGACGGTGGTGTGCAGGCGGCTGACGAAGAAGCTCGCCACCGAGTGGAGCCGGTCGATCGGCTTGCCTGCGGCGACGCGCTCCTCCAGCGCCGACAGGTATGCCTCCATGACTTCGCGGTGGCGGGAGACCGAGAAGAGAAGCGTGATGTTGATGTTGATTCCTTCGGCGAGGCAGCGCTGGATCGCGGGAACTCCGGCGGCCGTGCCGGGAATCTTCACCATGACGTTCGGGCGGTCGCATTCCGCGGAGAGACGCCGGGCTTCGCGGATGGAGCCTTCGGTGTCGTTCGCGAGACGCGGGCCGACCTCGATCGAGACGAACCCGTCCGCCCCTTTCTCCGCGTCGAAGACCGGCCGGAACGCGTCGGCCGCCCGCCGGACGTCCTCCACAGCGAGCTCCTCGAAGATCGCGAACGGTTCCTTGTTCTCGGCGCCGGAACGGCGCACGTCCTCGTCGTACAGCTCGGTCTCCGCGATCGCCTTCTGAAAGATCGTCGGGTTCGACGTCATCCCCGCGAGCCCGTCCTCGCGAATCAGTCTCGCGAGCTCGCCGGACGTGATGAGGTCCCGGCGGATGTAGTCGTACCAGACGCTCTGACCGAGCTCGCGCAACATCTTGAGCGGGTTGTCGGCGCTCATTGCATCCTCCTCGCCTCGTCGAAGGCGCCGTTGCGGGCTTCCTCCTCGATGGCGTTGACCTTGCGGAGGCGGCGCACGTGGCGCTCCGCCCCCGAAAACCTGGCGTTCGCGAACGCTTTGATGACCTCGGCCGCGAGCGATGGTCCGATGACCCGCGCTCCGAGCGAGATCACGTTCATGTCGTCGTCCTCGACCCCCTGCCGCGCGGAAAACGTGTCGTGGCACAGGGCGGCCCGGATCCCGGGCACCTTCGTCGCGGCGACCGCCGCCCCCACCCCGCTTCCGCAGATCACGATCCCCCGATCGCACCGTCCCGAGGCGACCGCGACAGCGACGGCGCGCGCGAAGTCCGGGTAGTCCACCGGGTCGGTCGAGCCGGTCCCAAGGTCTTCGGCGGAGTGGCCGAGCGCGCGGACCAGGTCGATCGTCCCCTGCTTGAGAGGGAATCCCGCGTGATCGGCGGCGACCGCGATCTTCACAGCAATGCCTTTGCCCGGGAGATCACGTTCTCGACGTTGAAGCCGAGCTCGCGCATCACGATCTCGCCCGGCGCCGAGGCGCCGAAGCGTTCCAGGCCGATGGAGGCGCCGCGGTCTCCGACCCATCGTTCCCAGCCGAGCCGGCTGCCCGCCTCGATCGAGAGCCGCGCTCCGACCGACGGGGGGAAAACGGATTCACGGTACTCGCGCGGCTGCTCCTCGAAGAGCTCCCACGAGGGCATCGAAACGACGCGGGTCGGAATTCCTTCGGCTTCGAGCTTCTCCCGCGCATCCATCGCCAGCGCGACCTCACTGCCGGTCCCGATCAGAAGGAGACGCGGCGCGCCGCCGGAAGCTTCGGCGAGGATGTAAGCGCCTTTCGCCAGGCCGGAGGCGGGGGCGAAGCGGGACGGGTCGATCACCGGCAGCTTCTGGCGGCAGAGGACAAGCCCCACCGGACCTTCCCGGTGCCGCATCGCGACCCGCCAGGCTTCCGAAGCTTCGTTCGGATCGGCCGGACGGATGACGGTGAAGCCCGGCATCGCGCGCAACGACATCAGGTGCTCGACCGGCTGGTGAGTCGGCCCGTCCTCGCCCAACCCGATCGAGTCGTGCGTCCACACGAACACGACGGGCAGCTCCGAGACCGCGGAGAGCCGCACCGACGGCCGCATGTAGTCGGAGAAGCAGAAGAAGGTCGCGACGTAGGGACGCACTCCTCCGTGATACGCCATGCCGTTCCCGATGCCCGCCATCGCGTGCTCGCGCACGCCGAAGTGGACGTTGCGGCCGTCCCCCGTGGCGCCGTCGAAGTCCGCCTCGTCTTTCAGCTTTGTGTTCGTCGAGACCGACAGGTCCGCGTCGCCGCCGAAAACCCACGGCACCTTCGCCGCGATCGCATTCAACGCCTTTCCGGCCGCGACGCGCGTCGCTTCCTTCTCTCCCGCCTTCCACTTCGGCAGATCCGCGTCCCAGCCGGGAGGAAGCTCCCCGGAAAACGCGCGGCGCCATTCCTCCGCGAGGTCGGGGTTCGCCGACGCCCACTCGTCGAACCGGCCCCTCCAGTCGGCCTGCGCCCGGGCGCCACGCTCGACGGCACCCCGGAAGTGCGAGAGAGCGTCCGGCGGAACGAAGAAAGGCTCCTCGTACTCCCAACCGAGGGCCTTCTTGGTCGCGACGACCTCTTCGGCCCCGAGAGGGCTCCCGTGCGCTTCGGAGGTGCCCGCCTTGTGGGGAGAGCCGTAGCCGATCGTCGTGCGAACGACGATCAACGTCGGACGGCGCGTTTCCTGCTCCGCCTGCCGGAGGGCTTCGTCGATCGCATCGAGATCGGTATTGCCGTCCTCGACGTGGAGCACCTGCCAGCCGAGAGCTTCGTATCGGCGTCCGACGTCCTCCGTGAACGTCATCGACGTCGGGCCGTCCAAGGAGACATGGTTCGAGTCATAGAGAAACGTCAGCTTGTGGAGGCCGAGATGTCCGGCGAGCGACGACGCTTCGTTCGAGATGCCCTCCATCAGGTCGCCGTCCGACACGAGCGCAAAGGTGCGGTGATTCACGATCTCCTGGCCCGGCCGGTTGAACCGGCTCGAGAGAAAGCGTTCGGCCATCGCCATCCCCACCGCGTTCGCCGTGCCCTGGCCGAGCGGGCCGGTCGTCGCCTCGATGCCCGGAGTCAGGCGGTACTCGGGGTGACCCGGAGTCCGGCTGCCCCACTGCCGAAAGGCCTTCAGGTCGTCCATCTGCAGGTCGTAACCGGTCAGGTAGAGAAGGCAGTACCAGAGCATGCAGCCGTGCCCCGCCGAGAGCACGAAGCGATCGCGGTCCGGCCACGCCGGGTCCCGGGGATTGTGTTTGAGATGGCGCTGCCAGAGGACGTAGGCCATCGGGGCCGCGCCGAGCGGCAGGCCGGGGTGACCCGAGTTGGCCTTCTGGACCGCGTCGATCGCGAGGGTGCGGATCGTGTCGACGCAAAGCTCGTCGATGGATTCGCGTACCGTGCTCAAGAATTCGTCTCCCGTCCGATCTTATTACGCTCGCGATCGCCCCGAGGATCCGGCGGGGAGCGGCGGCGATGAGGAATAATCGGGCGAGAATCGACGTCGGGCGAAAACTCCCGCAGGAGTGATGGAAGAGCAAACGGCGGCCACCGAAAGGAACGTCCGGAACCCGCTCAGCTATTCGGGCGCGGAGCTCGCGGCGCGCGGTTCGACTTTCGAGTGGCTGGAGACGGACGGTCTCGGCGGCTTTGCGTGCGGGACCGCCGCCGGAGCGAGGACCCGCAAGTATCACGGCTGGTACATCCCCGCGATCCCGCCCCCGCGGCGGCGTTGGATGCTCGTCGCGGGCTGCGAGGAGTTCGTCTTCTCAGACGGGAAAACGACCGGCATCTCCACGCAGCTCTATCGCGACACCGCCTACCCCGACGGGCGAACGAGTCTGAAACGTTTTGCCCTCGAGCCGTTCCCGACGTGGCGGCACGAAGCGGACGGCCTGGCGGTCGACCGTTCGTTGTGCTTGACCCGCGGCCGTTCCGCGACCCTCGTCCACTGGGTGAACCGGGGCGATCGGAAGATCGAACTCCGCGTGCGTCCGCTGCTCGCTTTTCGCGGGTTACACGAGTTGCAGCGGGAAGGCGGTTTTTCCGCTACGACCGAAATCGTCGGCGACGCCGCGCAGATCCGGCCGAGCGGCGATCTCCCGACGCTCCGCGCGCGGGCGCCGGGAGCGCGCGCTCGCATCGAGCCCGACTGGTACCGCCATTTCCACTATCCGGTCGAAGTCGAGCGCGGCTACGACTCGGACGAGGATCTCTGGAGTCCCCTTGTCTGGAGTTGGGATCTCGCCCCGGGCTGCGAAGCGCACCTGATTTTTTCAAGAGAGGACGTGGCGGGAGATCCCACCGTCCTGTGGGAAGCGGAGCGAAGGCGACGGGACCTGTTGTCGAACACCGGCGACCCGCTGTTCGACGAGCTCGCCCGCCGCGCCGAGTCCTTCCTGGTCGAGGCTCCCGACAGCGCACCGACCGTTCTCGCCGGCTTTCCGTGGTTCGGCGACTGGGGACGCGACGCCATGATCGCGGCCCCCGGTCTCGCGCTCGCGAGCGGAAAGTACCGGCCTTTCGCGCACGTGCTCAATTCCTTCGCCGCTCGACGGCAGGGAGGACTTCTGCCGAGCTTCTTTCCGGGAGACGGCGAACAGCCGGAGTACAACTCGATCGACGCGCCGCTCTGGTTCGTTCGCGGCGTCGAGTGGTTCGGCCGCGCACGGCAGGACTCCGCGAAGCCTTCTCCACTTCTCCCGGCCGTGCGCGAGGTCGTCGAGGCCTACCGGGCCGGGACCAACTTCGGGATCGGCGCCGGCGACGACCTGCTTGTCTCCGGTGGAGTTCCCGGCCGCGCGCTCACCTGGATGGACGCAATCGTCGACGGCGTGCCGGTCACGCCGCGCCTCGGCCGACCCGTGGAGATCAACGCGCTCTGGCACGCGGCGCTGAAAGCCGCCGCGCGGATCGAGCGGCTCTGCGGCGACAACGCCCGCGCGCGCGACCTGGAGGCGGACGCCTGGCACGTCGCCCGGCGGTTCAACGAAGTCTTCTGGTGCGAGGAGGACGAACGGCTCTACGACGTCGTGTCCGAGACGGGCCGCGACCGCAGCCTGCGACCCAACCAGATCTTCGCGGTCTGTCTGGAGGAGGACCTGCTGCCGCCGCACCGCGCGCGGGCGGTGTACTGGTCGGTGAGACGGCACCTGTTGACGCCGTTCGGTCTGCGCACGCTCGACCCCCGCGATCCGCACTATCGCGGCCGCTGCCAGGGAACGCAGCGCGAGCGGGACCTCGCTTACCACCAGGGCACGGTCTGGCCCTGGTTGATCGGGCCGTTCATCGACGCGCACGTCCGGATCTTCGGAAGCACTCCGGAGTCCATCCGCACCGTGAGAGGCTGGCTCGCCCCGCTTCGGGCGCACATTCGCGAGGCAGGCATCGGATCCGTCTCCGAGATCTTCGACGGCGATCCACCTCACGCGCCGCGAGGCTGCTTCGCGCAGGCGTGGAGCGTGGCGGAGTTCTTCCGGGTCGTCCACACCCATTTGCGCGAGTAGCCGACCGCGTGTCCCGACCGCGCGTTCTGCTCGTCATCTGTGATGGCTGGGGCGAGGCACCTCCCTCCGAGGGAAATGCCATTGCTCGCGCGCGAACTCCGACCTTCGACCGGTGGCGCCGGGAACATCCGTGGACGACGCTCGCGGCCTCGGGCGTTGCCGTCGGCCTGCCCGCAGGGGTCATGGGGAACTCGGAGGTCGGACATCTGAACCTCGGGGCCGGGCGGACGGTTCCGCAGGACCTCCTCCGCGTCGATCTCGCTCTCTCCGACGGCTCGTTCTTCGAAAACCCGGCGCTCGTCCAGGCGGCCGAGCGCGCCCGCCGCCCGGACGCGACCCTCCATCTCATGGGGCTCGTTTCCGACGGCGGCGTTCATTCTCACGAGCGGCACTTGGCCGGCCTTCTCGAGCTCGCGCGGCGGCGCGGCGTCGAGCGGGTGCGGGTCCATGTCTTCACCGACGGACGCGACACGCCGCCGAAGTCGGCGCTCCTCTACGCCGGGCGCCTCGAAAAGGAGCTCGCGGCGAAGGGAGGAGAGATCGCGACCGTCTCGGGCCGGTACTACGCGATGGACCGCGACGGGCGCTGGGACCGGGTAGCCCGAGCGTGGGAAGCCATCTGCCGGGGCAAGGGCCCTGCCGCGGCGAGCGCGCGCGACGCCATCGAGGCGGCATACTCCCGCGGCGAAACGGACGAGTTCATCGTTCCGACCGTGATCGATTCCCGGGGCGTCCGCGACGGCGACTCTGCGGTCTTCTTCAACTTCCGGGCGGACCGCGCGCGGCAGTTGACAAGGGCATTCACCGAACCGGGCTTCGCGGAGTTCGACCGCGGAGAGCGGCCGTCGGTCTTCTTCGTCTGCTTCACCGAGTACAAGAAGGAGTTCGCGCTGCCCGTCGCGTTTCCTGCGCCGAAGCTCGAGCGGATCCTCGCCGCGGTCTGGGCGGACGCGGGCGTCCGTAACCTGCGCCTCGCCGAGACCGAGAAATACGCCCACGTCACGTACTTCTTCAACGGGGGGGTCGAAGCGCCGTTTCCGCTCGAAGAGCGGCTGCTCGTCCCATCGTGGAGGGGAGCGACGTACGATCTCCATCCGCAGATGAGCGCCGGCGCAGTAGCGGACGAAGCCGCGCGCGCGATGTCGGCGAACCGGTTCGAGGCGATCGTCATGAACTTCGCGAATGCCGACATGGTCGGGCATACCGGCAAGATCCCGGAGACGATCACCGCGATCGAGACCCTGGACGCCTGCTTCGCCCGGCTCGAGGATTCGGCGCGCGAGAACGGGTGGCTCCTCGTCCTGACCGCCGACCACGGTAACGCCGAGCAGATGATCGACCCTTCGACCGGAGGGCCGCACACGGCCCACACGACGAACCCCGTGCCGTTCCTGATCTCGAGCGGGAACGCGCCGCTCCGGTCCGGCGGCGCGCTCCGGGACGTGGCGCCGACCTTGTTGGGACTGCAGGGACTGCCCGTCCCGGAGGAGATGACCGGCCGCGACCTGACACGGGCGTAGCACGTGTCATCCCGAGCGCAGCGAGGGATCCTTGCCCGACCCCTGTCATCCCGAGCGCAGCGAGGGATCCTTTGCTTTCAAGCGAGGGACTCTTCGGCGCTTCGAGCCTCAGAATGACGGGCCTTCGTGTCTCGCTGCCCGGACGACGGCGCCCGCTCGCGTCTGCTAGCATCGCCGCCATGACGCTCACTCCCGACGTGTATCGCCGCCGTCTCGAGGCGATGCGGCAGCGGCTCGGCGGCGTGCCCGCCGACGGTCTCTTCGCCACGCCCTCTTCGAACCTCTTCTACCTGACGGGAATCGACTTCTGGCGAAGCGAACGGCTGACGGCTCTCTTTCTCTTCGCCGACCGCGATCCCGTCGTCCTCTGTCCGGCGTTCGAGGAGAGCCGGCTGCGCGGGATGTCCGCGGTTTCCAACGTGGTCGTCTGGCAGGAGACCGAGGATCCCTTCGCGAAGGCGGCGAATCTGTTCCCGGGCGCGGCCGGCACCCTCGCGATCGAACCGTCCACCGCCTTCGACGACGTCGAGCGGCTCCTCGCCGGCAGGCCCGGTTGGAAGCCCGTCTCCGGCGGACCGCTCTTTGCCTCGGTGCGGATGATCAAGACGCCCGAGGAGATCGAAGCGATGCGGCGCGCGATCGCGGTCGCGCTGCCCCGCTTCCGTCGCGCTTTCGAGGCCCTCGCTCCGGGTGCGACCGAGGCGGAGATCTCGAGGCGGTTCGGGGGGGAGAACGTCGTCCAGTTCGGACCGTCCTCGGCGTTCCCGCACGGCGCTTCGACCGCGCGCGCGCTCACGCGCAACCAGGCGGTGCTGATCGACGCCTGGGACAAGCCCGAGGGCTACTACTACGACATCACGCGGTCGACCTGGTTCGGCGAGCCTTCCGACGAGTATCGTCGGGTCTGGAGCACCGTTCTCGAGGCGCAGGGAGCGGCGATCGACCGCGCGGCGCCCGGCGTGCCGTGCGCGGAGGTGGACGCGGCGGCGCGGCGGGTCATCGAGAAGGCGGGTTACGGCGAGTACTTCACCCACCGGCTCGGCCACGGCCTCGGGATCGACGTGCACGAGCCGCCATACATGGTCGGGCACGAGAAGACCCTTCTCGAACCGGGAATGACGTTCACGTCCGAGCCCGGGATCTACCTTCCCGGCCGCTTCGGTGTGCGCATCGAGGACGACATCGTCTGCACGGAGCGGGGAGCGGAGTCGCTCTCACCGCGGGTCGAACGGCTCGAGCCGATCGCCGCCTGAAGAGCTTCGCGCGCGCGGCGCGACTCGCCGTGGCGATCCTGGCGGCGCCGGTCGTCCTGTCGGCGCAGTTGTCCGCACCCGCCGTCGAAGAGGCGGCGGAAAGCGGCCGCCGCGCGGCCGAGGCGCTCCTGCGCGGCCAGCGTGGCCCTTTCGAAGCGGTCCTCGCCACGGACGCGATCGCCGCCGGCTTTCTCGGCGACCCGGTCTGGAGCGGGCTGTCGCAACGACAGCGCGAGCGGATCGCAACAGTGATCCGGGACCACTTCGTCGAAACGCTCGAGCCTCCCCGCGGCACCTCGGGCGAGGTGGCGTGGTCCGCAGGCCGGCCGGAAGGCGACGCGGTCGCGCTCTTTCTCGGACTCCGCTATCCGGCCGGCACCCTGAAAACGCGCTGGTCGCTCGTGCGGGCGAGCCGAGACTGGATGGTTCGGGACGTCTTTCTGACCGACCCAGGGATCTCGATCGCCGGAGAGGCAATGCGTTCCATCGGGCGCGGAGCGATCCGGCGCCGCGACCCGGCGCGGTCGGCTCGAGCCGCCGCGTTCCCCCGGGCTCTCGGACTCGCCGCGATCCTCGTGGTCGTTCTCGCGGTCGGCCGGCGCCTCCCCGCGAACGGCCGGCGCATTCTCTTCCTGACGGCCGCCGCGCCGGCGGTCCTCTTCTTGGTCGATGGAGGTCTGGCCGTCCGGCGCGCGCTCTCCGAGAGTTACTCCGTTCCCGAGGTCCTGCCTCCCGCCCCGTGGAGGACCGCAGAGCGCGAAGCCTTGAGAGCGCAGCGCGAGGGCCGGCTGGACGACGCGGCCCGCGCCTGGGAACGCGCGGTCGCCGCCGGAGCTCCCGCCGCTCCGGCCGACTACCAGATGGGTCTCGCGCTCGCGGCCGCGGGCAGAAAGGAGGAAGCCAGGGCCGCCTTTCTGCGCGCGCTCACGCGGTCTCCGGCGGCTCCTGGCGCATCGAAGGAGCTCGCGCTCGCCGCGCTCGCGCAGGGGAATTCGGCCGAGGCGAGGAACCGGCTCGAAACCTACGTTGCCGAGGCCGGTCCCGATCCGGACTCGCTCTCCGCCCTCGCCGTGGCGCAGGCCAACGTGGGAGAGAGCGAGCGCGCCATCGAATCGGTCGAACAGGCGCGGGTCCTGATGGCGGACCGGTGGAAAGGCGTGCGCCTCCAGTCGCAGGTTTACGCCCGCGCGGGCAACGCGGCGAAGACGGTGGAGACGCTCCGCCTTCTCGAATCGGAGGGGGGACTCGACCGGGAAAGCCTCCGCTCCGATCCCGCGTACGTGCCGATCGCTACCGACCCCGCGTGGGTCGCGTTCCTGTCGGAGACTCCGGCCGCGGCGCGCACGCCGACACCTTAGCCCCGGGCTCCCTTTTCAGTCCTCGGTCGCTGGCGCGCCGCCCGTCGACGGCCGGGAGCCTCTCTTCTGCGCGGTCACGGTCCGATCCCCTTCCCCGCCGTAGAACTCGACGAGCGCGGAGACGATCGCCTGCGCGACCCTTTCCCGGTAGCCGCGCGAGACGAGGAGCTTGCGGTCGTCGGGGTTGTTCAAGTTACAGACCTCGATCAAGACCCGGGCCGGAATCCGGTTGTAGCGCAGGACCGCCGGCACCCACTCGCGCCCTCCGCGGATCACGTTCCGGCGGATCGGCTGGAAGGCGTGCAGCGGAAGACCGAGCGCCCGGAACGCCCCCACGATTTTCTCGGCGAGGTGACGGGAGACCCCCTCCGCCTTGATCCGGTCGCGCCGGGAGAAGCTGACGCGCGGTCCTTCGCGAACTTCGCGGCGCGCGTTGTACAGGTCGCCGTTCTTCCCGAACGAGGTCTTCAGATACTTTTCTCCCGGGATGTAGACCATCAGTCCCCGCACCGCCGGATGCAGCGAATCGGCGTGCAGCGAGACGAAGACGGTTCGGTCCTCGGACCCGCCCCGCTCCTCGACTCGGCGCAGGACGGAGTTCGCGAGATACCAGCGGAAGTTGACGCCGGCGCGGGGATCGTCCAGATCGTACGGAGGGCTCGTCATGACCCGAGCGCTCCGCGAATCCAGCACCTGGTCGGAGCGACCGTCACTGCTGCAGGGCGTCTTACGCCGGACGGTCGGGAAGACCGCCGCGCGCGTGTGCGCGTGGAGGAGCCGCTCCACGCGACAGGCGATGTCGTATACGTGCCGCGCCTCTTCGACCCCGCCGACGGAGGCGCCCGTGTCGCGGCCGCCGTGTCCCGCGTCCAGGACGAAGGTGACGCCCGCGAGGTCCGCCGCGCGCACGCGGTTGACGAACTGGTTGGCCTCGAGACGCCCCTTCTCTTCCTCGATCCGCGCCGGGTCGTCCGCCGGACGGAATTCCGGGGACAGGTCCTCGACCGGGATCTTGACCGCGTAACCGACCGGGATCGCGCGGACGTCCGAAATGCCATTCCTCTGCGCGATCTCCGCCGCCTTGGCGTTGACGTCCTCGGCGTGAAGGCGCCCGGTCAGTCGGACCACGACCGCCGTATAGAGCGCTTCTCCGCGCTGCAGCCGGTAGAGGGCGTACCGGCCCTTTTCGTCGCGGCCGAACTCGAGCGGAGCGGGAGCGGTCGTGGCCGCCGACTCCGCCTCGTCGCGGAAGGTCGGGGTGAGCAGCTTCACGGGAATCCGCACGACCTGTTGCGGCTCGGTCGGAAGCGCTTCGAGGCCATTCGCGGCCTGCACCTCCTTGTAGTTCGCGCCGTCGCCCGTGAACCACTCCGCAATGCGCCAGAGGCTCTCCGGCTTTCCGGTGAGCGCGGCCACGCGGTGAGCCCACCCCTTCGCGTCGCTCGTGTCTTTCGGGAAGAGCGCCTCGATCGCGATGCGGCGGTAGTTTTCGGACAGCAGGCGGTAAGGGACCCGCACGAAGACGTCGGGCCGCAGGAGCTTCACTCCCTCGTTCTGCGACAGGATTTCCTTCTTGGTCCGCGGGTTGTCGGTGAATCGGCGGACGAATGCGTCGAGACCCTCAGCCGGCAGCGGCCGGGCTGAGAGCGTGATCTCGTCCCCCTCCCCGATCGATACCTTGAGCTCCGGCGAGATGATGACCGTCTTGTCTCCGCTGAACTCCCCGACCACCGGACAGACGTTGAGAGAAAGAAGCGAAGCCACGAGAATCCCGACACCCGACACCTGTCTTTTCGGCACCTTTTCCCCTGGCACCTTCGCTAACGAACGCCGCGAGGCGTCTCGTCGGGCAACGCGATCTCCCGCTCGAAACCTCCGGCGGCCGCAAAGACCTGGTCCTCGCCGAATCGGGGTCCCAGGATCTGCAGCCCGAGCGGGAGTCCCTCTTTCGAGAAACCGGACGGCACGGTGATCGCTGGAAGTCCCGCGAGCGACGCCGGCACCGTGAAGATGTCGGAGAGGTACATCGTCAACGGGTCCTCCGTCTTCTCGCCGATCCGGAATGCGGGCGTCGGGATCGAAGGACAGACGATCACGTCGACCTCCCCGAAAGCGCGTTCGAAGTCGTGAGAAAGGACGGCTCGCGCGCGCATCGCGCGCCCGTAGTAGGCCTCGTAGTAACCCGCGGCGAGTGCAAAGGTCCCGAGCAGGATCCGGCGCTTGACCTCCGGTCCGAAGCCCAGCGTCCGGCTCTCGACGTAGAGAGACGCCAGATCTCCCGAAGGCGGACGCGGGCCGTACCGGACCGAGTCGTAACGCGCGAGGTTCGAGGAGGCCTCGGCGCTCGCGACCACGTAGTAGATCGCGATCGCCTCGGGCGCGCGGGGGACCGATACCGTCATCACGCGGGCTCCGGCGGACTCGAAGAGCCGTCGGGCCTCGTCGAGATTTTTCGCGACGTCGCCGTCCAATCCCTCCGCTTCGGCTTCCGCGAGGAAGCCGACCCGCATCCCGCCGATCCCCCGGACCGCCGCGCTTTCCGGATCGCCCGGATCCTCCGGGGAGCTCGTCGAGTCGAGCGGGTCGGATCCGGCGATGACCCGGTAGACGCGCGCGGCGTCGGCGACGCTGCGGGTGAGCGGCCCGATCTGGTCGAGCGAGGAGGCGAACGCCACGAGGCCGTACCTCGAGACACGACCGTACGTCGGTTTGAATCCGACCACGCCGCAGCACGCCGCCGGCTGGCGGATCGAGCCCCCCGTGTCGGAGCCCAGCGCGCCCGGCACCATGCCCGACGCGACTGCCGCCGCGCTGCCACCCGAGGAGCCGCCCGGAATTCGCTCGAGGTCGTGCGGATTTCGCGTCAACTGGACGCTGCTGTTCTCCGTCGACGAGCCCATCGCGAACTCGTCCATGTTGGCGCGCCCGACGAACACCGCGCCCGCTCGCCGCAGCCGCGAGACCGCCGTCGCGTCCGTCGGGGGGTGAAATCCCCGCAGGATCCGCGACGCACAGGTCGCCTCCCGTCCGGCGACCCACATGTTGTCCTTGATCGCGAAGGGCACGCCCGCGAGCGGCAGGTCTTCCCCCGCTCGAACGCGCGCATCCGCGGCGCGTGCCTCTTCGAACGCCAGGTCGGGGGTCACCTCGAGAAAAGCTCCGACCCGTCCGTCGAGCGCTTCGACACGGGCGAGCGTTTCGGCCAGAGTCTCTTGCGCGGAGCGACGGCGCGCGCGGACTTCCTCCGCCGTCGCCACGACCCCGGGCGGGCGAGAGCTCAGCAGACGCTCCGGGCCGGCATCCCGATCACTCCTCGCCTCCGACGACCCGCGGCACGACGCCGAAACCGTGGGCGCTGACGGCAGCGTTCTCCGCGAGCGCGCGGTCGCCCGCCCCCCACCGCGGCGAGTCGGAGCGGAAGGGGGTGGGCCGGACCGAGTCGCGAGAGGCGGCCGATTCCTCCGGCAGCTCCTTCAACTGGTCGATGTAGGAGACAATCCGATCGAGTTGTCGCGCCCAGACGGTCAACTCGGTCTCGGGCACCCGGAGCCGGGCTAAGGCGGCAATCCGGCGCACGACGTCCGGCGTCACCGTCGAGGGGCGGGAGGGCATCCGAAGATTGTAAGCCGGAAGACCAATTTTGCGGACCGGGGAACGAAGAAGCGCGGTCTCTCTCCGCCGGCGCGATCGCTCCGCTCACGCATCTCGACGCTGAAGCGGGAACGCAAGATCGTCGCTCTCACCCGCCTGTCGAAACGAATGGACTTCGAGGCATGGATCGTGGGCGGTGCGCTGCGGGATCTCGCCATCGGCCGGGGCGTCACCGAGGTCGATCTGGCGGTCACGGGAGACGCGGCAGAAATCGCCCGCGCGCTCGAGTCGCGCGGACATGGCCGGGCCGTGCTCCTTTCCGGTGAGCGTCGTCCCCGGGTTTACCGAGTCGCCGGCCGCGGCCGGATCCTCGACCTCGCGGAGCTCGAGGGAAACTCGATCGAAACCGACCTGGGCCGCCGCGACTTCACGATCAACGCCATCGCCTGCGCGCTCGATTCGGGGGACCTCGTCGATCCCTTCGGCGGGCTGGCCGATCTCGCCGCCGGTCGTCTGCGGATGGTCGCGGAGAAGAACTTGATCGACGACCCCCTGCGCGCGCTGCGCGCGGCGCGGCTCGTCGCGACACACGGATTTCGACCGGACCAGGCCACCTCCGCAGCCTGCCGTCGGACGGCGACGGCGCTCTCGGGCGTGGCGCGAGAGCGGGTGCAGGCCGAGCTTTCCCGGCTTCTCGACGCGCGCGAGGCCGCGCCGGCTCTCGTCTGGGCTGCGGAAACCGGGTTGCTCGGACCGGCCTTCGATCTCTCCTCGCCCGGGCGCCGGTGGTCCGCGGTCGCGCGGACGCTCGAACCCTTCGACGCCGGATTCGCGAGCCGTCTTCCTCCCCCGCGGCGCCGGCGACTGCGCCTCGCGCTCCTCGCGGCGCGCCTCGGGCTTTCCCCGGAGGAGGCGGCCGGCTGGCTCCGGCGCCTGCGGTGGGGGGGCGACGAAGCTCACGAGGTTTCGCGCCTGCTCGCGCTCGCGACGTCCGTCCGCGGGTTGCGAAAGGACGACCAGGCCTGGCGCTGGTTCCTTCACGCCGGGGATCGCGCGGCCGACTCCCTGCGCCTGCTCGAGACGCTCGATCCGCGATCGCGATCCGCTGTCGCCCGGCTGTCCGCCCGGATCGCTCGGAAGAAACCGATCCCCCGGGTCCGCGGAGAGGACGTGCTGGAATGGTTGGACATCGCTCCCGGCCCGCGCGTGGGCGAGCTGCTCGAGGCGGTGCGGGTCGAGGGCCTCGCGGGGCGGATTCGGACCCGAAAGGAAGCGCGCGAGTGGCTGCGATCGCGTCCGGGCGGGCCACCGAGCCGCCGGCCGAGCCCGCTAAAGTCCTGAATCGCGATCCGTTATAATGCTCAAATCCTGTGAAACTCGCGGAATTCCTTCGTTTCATGGCCAGTAAAGAGGCGTCCGACCTCCACCTGAAGCCCATGAGGCCGCCTCTCCTGCGGATCAAGGGGAAGCTCGTCCCTTTGAAGTCCGAAGCGCTCCAGCCCAAGGAGCTCGAGGAGATGGTGCTCGAGATCCTGACGCCCGCCCAGAAGCAGAGGCTCGAAGAGCGGCAGTCCGTAGACCTGGGATACGGGCTGGCGGGGGTCGCCCGCTTCCGGGCAAACGTCTACGTCCAGCGGGGTTCGCTCGCGGCCGTCTTCCGGCGGATCCCCTTCAAGCTCCCTTCGATCGAGAACCTGAATCTTCCCGAGGTCCTCGAAACGTTCGTCCATCTCCCGGCCGGACTCGTCTTGATCACGGGGCCGACCGGCTCGGGCAAGTCGACCACGCTCGCGGCGATTCTGAAGTCGGTCATCGAGCAGCGACAGGTCCACATCGTCACGATCGAGGACCCCATCGAATACCTGTTCGCCGACGGAAAGGCGGCGGTCTCCCAGCGTGAGCTCGAGACCGATACCCCGAGCTTCGGCGAGGCCTTGAAAAACATGTTCCGGGAAGACCCGGACGTGATCATGGTCGGCGAGATGCGCGACTGGCAGACCATGCAGACCGTGCTCACCGCCGCGGAGACCGGCCACCTCGTTTTCTCGACCCTTCACACCAACAGCGCCGGACAGTCGGTCGACCGCGTCATCGACTCCTGTCCTTCCAACCAGCAGCGGCAAATCCGCTCCCAGCTGGCGCTCGTCCTCCGCGCGATCGTCTCGATGAAGCTGATCGAGAAGTCCGACGGGTCGGGCCTGATCCCGGTCGTGGAAATCATGATCAATTCGCCCAAGATCGCCAAGCACATCGAGGTCGGCGAAACGAAAGAGATCCAGGAAGAGATGGAGACTTCCGTTGCCTACTTCCACATGCAGACGATGAACCAGTCGCTCATCGCGCTCCTCGTCAACAACCGGATCAGCTACGACCGCGCGATGGAGCTGGCCACAGACCCGGAAGACCTTTCACTGAAGCTCCGGAAGCTCTTTCCCGAGATCGAGGAGCGCCGGCAAGGAGGCCCCATGGCTTCGGACAACGATTTCTCGCACATCTCCCGGTTGATGGAGACCAAGCAGCTCTACGAGCAGCAGGAGCACAACTGGAGGATGCGCCTGACCGAGAAGGACGAGGAGATCGCCCGCCAGCACGAGGAGAACCAGGCCCTTCGCAGAGCCGAAGACGAGCGGCACCACAACCTCGCCGAGCTGGAAGCGGAGATCGGGAAGTTGAAGACCGAGAACGAGCGCCTCGGCCGCGACTCGCAGCAGAAGATCGCGCAGTTGAACGAGCGGATCAAGGAGCTGAACCAGCGCATCCTGATGGCCGAAGGCGGCGGCGCAGGAGGAAAGGTGACCGCCGGCCAGGGGATCTTCAAGAGATAGAAGAACCCCGCCGCGCGTTCAGACCTCCCAGGACAGCGCCGACCGCCGCGCCGGCGACGTCCGCGGCGATGTCGGCCGAATCCATCGTCCTGCCGGGAATCCACGCCTGGTGGGCCTCGTCGAGCGCGCCCCAGAGCGCCATCGCTCCCACGATCGCGAGAACTCTCGACAAGGCGAAACCGGGGTGCCCCTTCCAATCGATCGCGCGATAGAGAAGGAACGCCTCGACGCCGTAGAGCAGGAAGTGGATCAGCTTGTCGAGCGGGAACCCTCCGGTCCGAACGGCCGGAGGGTTCGGCCAGGACGTCAGAAGAAAAAGGAAGCCGCCCCAGAGGGCGGCTGCGATTCGTGCGCGTCGCACGCGCGTGTCGCGTCCCGTGTCCCCTCCCCGCTCAGGCCCCCCGCTTGGAGGGTCCCGTGCGGCTCGGCCCCTTCTTCGGCGCGGACTTCGCTGCCTTCGCCGGCTCGGAGCGCCCCGGCTTCGTCTTCTTCGAAGGCTTCTTCGGAGCCTCTTCGGCAGGGGCTCCCTCTTCGCCCTCTGGCTTCTTCTTGCGCACGGTCTCGACCCGGCCGCCCGACATCCGGCGGGCGCGGTCGGAGAGAGACTCCTTGCGCGGCCCCTTCTCCTTCGCCTCGAACCGGTAGTCCACGAACTCCAGGATCGCGGCTTCCGCGGCGTCGCCGCGTCGCGGCCCGAGCTTCAGGATCCGGGTGTAACCGCCCGGCCGGTCCACGAACCGCGGCGCGATCCTCTCGAAGACCTTCTGGACGGTCTCGTGGTCCGGGATCCAGCGATACACGCGCCTTCGAGCGGCGAGGTCGTCGCTCTTCGCCGTAGTGATGAGCCGCTCGGCGAGCGGGCGCAGCTCCTTCGCCTTCGCGACGGTCGTCTGAATACGCTCGTGCGTCATCAGCGAAGCCAGCTGATTCGAGAACATCGCAAGGCGATGTGCCGTCGTTCGCCGCAGTTTGCGGCCGGCTCGATTGTGCTGCATCGTTACTCGCTCTGTGCCTCGGCCGGCTCGAGCTCCATGCCGAGCGACAACCCCATCGGGCGAAGGATGTCGCGGATCTCGTTCAGCGATTTCCGGCCGAAGTTCTTCGTCTCGAGCATGTCCTTCTCGGACTTCTGCACGAGATCCCGGATGGTCCGGATGCCCGCGTTCTTCAGGCAGTTCGCGCTTCGAACCGACAGCTCGAGCTCGTCGACCGACTTGTTCAGGTACTCGGCGAGGTTCTCCGGTAGCTCGCCTTCTCCGACCCCCTCGAGCGCGGTTTCGACTTCCGCGTTCACGAAGATCGTCAGGTGATCGCGAAGAAGCGTTGCCGCGAGCCCGACGGCATCGGCCGGGGAAACGGTGCCGTTCGTCCAGACTTCGAGAACGAGCCGGTCGTAGTCGGTCGCCTGGCCGATCCGCGCGGCCTCGACGTGGTAGTTGACCCGCCGGACGGGCGAGTGGACCGAGTCGATCGGAATGTAGCCGATGCCCATGTCCTCGTCGAAGTTCTTGTCCGCGGAGACGTATCCGCGGCCCATCGAGACGCGCATCTCCATCTGGAGCTTGCCGTTCTCCGACAGCGTGGCGATCGGAGCGTCCGCCTCGAGAATGTCGATCGTCGAATCGCCCTGGAGGTCAGCCGCGGTGACCTTTCCCTTCCGGGTGACGTCGATTGTCAGGATCTTTTCATCCGTCGCGTGCATCTTGATCGGGATCTGCTTCAAGTTGAGGATGATGTCGGTCACGTCCTCGACCACTCCCGGCAACGACGAGAACTCGTGCAGGACCCCTTCGATCTTGACTGCGGTGATCGCCGCTCCCTCGATCGAGGAGAGCAGGACCCGCCGCAGCGCGTTGCCGATCGTGGTGCCGAAGCCCCTCTCGAACGGCTGCGCGTAGAACTTTCCGTACGTCGGCGTGAGCGTCTCGGCCTCGAAGTCGAGCCGCTTCGGTTTCTGAAATCCCTTCCACAGCGTCATGTCTTTCTTCCTCCTCGCGCGCTACTTGGAATACAGCTCGACGATCAGCTGCTCGGAAATGGGCAGCTTGATGTCTTCCCGGCTCGGCAACTCGAGAACCGTCCCGCTGAAGGTTTCGGGGGACAGGTCGAGCCAGTTCGGTACGCCGCGCGCGCGCGCGGTTTCGACCGAGGCCTTGATCTGTTCGTTCGAGCGACTCTTATCCTTGATTGCGATTACGTGTCCCTTCGAAACGCGGTACGACGGGATCGTGACCTTCTTTCCGCCGACGGTCACGTGTCCGTGGCGAACCAGCTGGCGGGCCTGGGCCCGCGACGCGGCGAAACCGAGCGAGTACACGACGTTGTCCAGCCGCCGCTCGAGCTCCTGAAGAAGGTTTGCTCCAGTGATCCCCTTGCGCCTCTCCGCCCGCTGAAAGGTCAGGCGGAACGGTTTTTCCAGCAGCCCGTAGATGCGCTTGACCTTCTGCTTCTCCCGGAGCTGGATGCCGTACCCGAGGAGCTTGCTACGCCGCCGTCCGTGCTGGCCGGGCGGGTAGTTCCGGCGCTCGATGGCACACTTGTCCTTGAAGCAGCGGTCCCCCTTCAGAAACAGCTTCATCCCTTCGCGCCGGCACAGCCGGCAAACCGATTCGGTGTAACGAGCCAAAGACGGAACCTCCTCGATCCCTCATTTCTTTTACGTCCTTCCTCCCGGCTGGGACCGAAGAGCCGGTTTACAGACGGTCCTGAGTGCCGGGTCCCAGATCACACGACAAAGGACTTCGGACTCAGGACCTCGGACTAAACTCTCCTTCTTTTCCTCGGGCGACAGCCGTTGTGGGGTATCGGAGTCGTGTCCTTGATCGACTTGATGTCGATCCCGTTCGCCTGCAGCGCCCGGATGGCCGACTCCCGCCCCGCGCCAGGACCGGTCACCCGGACGTCGACGGACCGCACGCCGTTCTCCTTGGCGTGCTCGGCGCAGTTCGCCGCGGCGAGCTGGGCCGCGAACGGAGTTCCCTTGCGCGATCCCTTGAAGCCGATCCGCCCTGCGGAGGACCAGGCGAGAACGTTCCCCTCCTGATCGGCGATCGCGATGATCGTGTTGTTGAAAGAGGCCTGCACCGTCGCGACCGCGTGCGGGATGTTCTTCTTCTCTTTCTTTCCGCTGCGCGGCTTCTTGCCTTTGCGGACGGGCCCTTTTTCCGGGGCGGCTGCGGCTGGTGTCGATTCGGCCATGATTCCTTTCTACGCTCGATGAACTGCGGCGGGTGCAGGTCCGGGGGACCTGTCCCCGCGACTTTATTTCTTTGTCGCCTTCTTCTTGCCGGCAATCGTCTGGCGCCGCGGTCCCTTCCGGGTCCGGGCGTTCGTGTGGGTCCGCTGCCCGCGCACCGGCAGGTTGCGGCGGTGCCGCATGCCCCGGTAGCAGCCGATGTCCATCAAACGCTTGATGTCCATCGAGGTGTCCTTCCGCAGGTCCCCCTCGACCTTCACGTCGTCCGTGATGACCTTCCGGATTCGCACGACTTCTTCCTCCGAGAGGTCCTTCACGTGAGTGTCCGGCCGCACGTCCGCCTTCTCGAGGATGAAGTTCGCCTTGGAGCGCCCGATCCCGAAGATGTACGTGAGGCCGATCTCGACTCTCTTGTTCAGCGGTAGATCCACGCCGGCAATTCGTGCCATTTGGTCCCTTTCGAGCTCCTTACCCTTGTCTCTGCTTGTGCTTGGGAATCGAGCAGATGACCCGCACGACCCCGTTGCGCCGCACGACCTTGCATTTCACGCAGATTCTCTTCACCGAGGCTCGGACTTTCACGATCTCTCCCTAATTTCTGTGGCGGGTGCAGGTCCGTGGGACCTGTCCCCGCGCCTCACTTATACCGATAGATGATCCGCCCCCTCGTCAGGTCGTACGGGGAAAGTTCCACGAGGACCTTGTCTCCCGGAAGGATCCGGATGAAGTTCTTCCGCATCTTTCCTGAGATGTGCGCGAGCACCTGATGCTTGTTCTCCAGCTCCACCTTGAACATCGCGTTCGGCAGCGGCTCGACGACCGTCGCCATGACCTCGATCGCGTCTTCCTTCGTCACGCCGGGACCGCCGTTGCTTCCCGTACGCCGATCGCCCCGAGGCGGCCGGTCCCGAGAACGACCGGCCCAGCCGGGACGATCGCGATCGTGTACTCGAAGTGCGCTGACGCGCTCTTGTCGCGCGTCCGCACCGTCCAGCCGTCCCGGTCCACGTTGACGTCGCCCGTGCCCAGGTTGAACATCGGCTCGATCGCCAGGACCATTCCGGCCTTCAACGTGCTCCCGCGGCCCGCCGGCCCGTAGTTGGGGACCTGCGGCTCCTCGTGAAGCGCGGTCCCGACCCCGTGTCCGACGAACTCGCGGACGACGCCGTAACCGTGCGCGAGGGCGACCGCCTCGACGGCGGCTCCGATGTCGGAAACGCGGCCGCCGGGTTGCGCCGCCGCGATTCCGGCCTCGAGCGCGGAGCGGGTGACCTCGAGAAGCTTCCGGCGCGGCGCATCGATCCGGCCGACCGGCAGCGTCCTCGCGGCGTCGCCGTAGTACCCCTCGACGATCGCGCCGCAGTCGATTCCAACGATGTCGCCTTCCTTCAAAGATCTCCTGCCCGGGATGCCGTGGACGACCTCGTCGTTGACCGACGTGCAGATCGTCTTCGGGAAACCCCGGTAATTCAAAAACGCCGGTTTGGCGTTCCGCTTCCGAATCTCCTCGGCAGCAATGCCATCGAGCTCATCGGTCGTCACCCCCGGCGCGACCGCCTTTTCCAGAACATCCAGAGTCTCCAGGACCACCCGCGACGCCTGCTCGAGGCGGGCAAGCTCCTCCGATCCGCGGATCGTGATCATGCCCGCCCCGCCGCCTTTCTCGGAGAGACGAGCGCCCGATCGATCCGGCCCGCGACTTCCTCGACCGACCCGGACCCGTCCACGTCGTAGAGAAGGCCGAGACTCCGGTAATACTCGACGAGAGGCGCCGTCTTCCCCCGATAGACCCGCAGGCGCTCGGCGACCGTTTCGCGGCGGTCGTCGGAGCGCCCCTCGAGAGCCGCGCGACCGAGCAACCGCTCGACGAGCGTGCCCTCGGGCACGAGAAGGTTGATAACACCGTCTACGGACGCGGCATTTCCTTCGAGTATTCGCTCGAGAGCCTTGGCCTGTTCGATCGTCCGCGGGAACCCGTCGAGCAGGAATCCGTTACGGGCGTCGGGGAGGGCGATCCGCTCCCGGACCAGGCTGATCACGAGGTCGTCGGGCACGAGCTCCCCCGCTTCCATGATCGCCTGCGCCCTCCGGCCGAGCGGCGTCCCCCGGCGGACCGCATCGCGAAGCATGTCGCCCGTCGAGATCGCCGGAACCCCGAGGCGCTCCGCGAGGAGCTTCGCCTGCGTCCCCTTGCCGCTGCCCGGCGGCCCCAGAAAGATCAGTCGCATCGAAAGAGCCTTACGTCCGGCGGCCGCGGATGCGGGTCTTCTTCAGGAAGCCGGTGTAGTGGTGCTCGACGAGCTTTGACTCCACCTGCTGGACGGTGTCCATGGCAACGCCGACGACGATCAGGAGCGAGGTGCCCCCGAAATAGAAGTTGAAGCCGAAGCCTTCGCTGAAGAACCGGGGGAGCATCGCCTCGAGTCGGCCTCCGATCCAGGGCAGGCTCGCGAAGCGGAATCCGCGAGCGAGGAAGTCCGGCAGGAGCGCAACGAACGTCAGGTAGACCGCCCCGATGATCGTCAGGCGCGACAGGACCGTGTCGATGTAGTCGGCGGTCTTCTTGCCCGGACGGATGCCCGGGATGAAGCCTCCGTACTTGCGCATGTTGTCGGCCGTATCGGTCGGGTTGAAGACGATCGACGTGTAGAAGTAACAGAAGAAGAGGATGCCGAAGGCATAGAGCAGAACGTAGAGAGGCTGTCCCTGCCCGAGCGAGCTCGCCACCTTCTGGGTCCAGTCCGCGCCGATCAGGGTCGCAAGGTAGCTCGGCAGCTGGATGATCGAGATCGCGAAGATGATCGGAATGACTCCGCCCGTGTTGACGCGGAGCGGCAGGTAGGTGTTCTGTCCGCCGTAGACGCGCCGGCCGACGACACGTTTGGCGTATTGCACCGGAATTCGCCGCTGGGCCCGCTCGACGAAGACGATCAGCGCGATGATTGCGACCATGAAGACGAGCACGCCCAAGAGCGTCAGGATGTTGATGTTGCCCGTGCGGATCTGTTCGAAAAGGCCGAAGATCGCGCGGGGCAGCCCTACGACGATGCCCGCGAAGATGATGAGCGAGATGCCGTTGCCGATCCCCCGCTCGGTGATCTGCTCGCCCAGCCACATGATGAAGATCGTGCCGGTCGTCAGCGTCAGGATCGTCATCAGCCGGAATCCCCATCCGGGGTGCGGAACCAGGCGGGCGCCTCCCGGGGCGACCTGCTTCTCGAGCCAGAGCCCGATCCCCGACGCCTGGATGAACGAGAGGAGCACGGTGCCGTAGCGGGTGTACTGCGTGATCTTCTTGCGGCCCATCTCCCCTTCCTTGGAGAGCTTCTCGAGGTAGGGCCAGACCACCGTCAGGAGCTGCAGGATGATCGAGGCCGAGATGTACGGCATGATCCCGAGCGCGAAAACGGAAAGCCTTCGCAGCGCTCCCCCCGAGAAGATGTCGAGGAAGCCGAAGAGCGAGCCGGCCGAAGACTTGAAGAACGCGTTGATCGCCGCCGGGTCGACACCGGGCGTCGGAATGTGCGATCCCAGGCGGTACACGGCGAGCAGAAGGAACGTGAAGATGACCCGCTTGCGCAGGTCCGGCACGCTGAAGATGTTCGCGAAGCTCTGGAGCGCGCTCACCGGTTGAGAACCTCACAGCGGCCGCCCGCCGCTTCGATGCGGCTTCGCGCGGACGCGGAGAACTTGTGAGCGGAAACGGTCAGAGGCTTCGCGAGGGTCCCACCGCCCAGGATCTTCACCGGACGGCGGCCGTGCGCGAGTCGGCGAAGGGCGAGCTTCTCCGGGGTCACGCTGTCCCCCGCGTCGAAGCGATCCAGGTCCGAGATGTTCACGATGTCGTACTCGACCCGGAAGATGTTCGTGAAACCGCGCTTCGGGATCCGCCGATGGAGCGGCATCTGGCCGCCCTCGAAGCCGCGCTGGTGGCGGTAGCCCGACCGCGATTTCTGTCCCTTGCTGCCGCGGCCGGCGGTTTTGCCGTGGCCGCTGCCGGGGCCGCGTCCGACCCGTTTGCGGGAGCGCGTCGCCCCGCGCGCCGGAGCGAGCTCGTGCAGCCCCATCGCGGGCGGACCGGATCGCGCCGGCTCGGGCCGCGGGGTCGCCACCGGAACCGCGTCGTCCCGCTCCACGGGTGCGGCCTTCCGACGCCGCAGGAGGGGGCCGGCCGTCTTTTTCGCGGCGGCAGGCTTTGCCCGCCTCCCGGCGGGTGATTTCTTCGTCGTGTCTTTCTTTTCGACCATGTGAAGCTCTGCTCTCTTCGTCAGCGATTCGCGCGAGATCTCTCGCCCTCGAGGATCTCGACCAAATGACGGATCTTGCGGATGCGCCCCCGCAGCGACGGGCTGTCCTCTCGCTCGACGACCTGACCCACCCGGCGGAATCCGAGCGCGCGGATCGTCGCCTTCTGGTCGACCGGTGTCGCGATCCCGCTCTTCGCGAGACGCAGACGGAGGGTCGTCGCGCGCTCCGACTTGCGGGCGCGGGGCTTCTTCACCGGCGTTTCGGCAGTCGCCCGCTTGGAGCTCACGATTCCACCTCGACTGCCGCGGCGACCTCCGGCTGGGTGCCGGCCCCGCCGCGCCGCTTGCGCATCTCGTCCGCGTTCTTCAGCCGGATCAGCCCCTCGAACGTCGCCTTGATGACGTTGTGCGGGTTCGTCGTGCGGAGCGACTTCGTCAGGATGTCCTGGATGCCGACCGACTCGAGCACGGCTCGGACCGGGCCCCCCGCGATGACGCCCGTCCCCGGCGCCGCCGGCTTCAGGAGCACGCGTCCGGCGCCGTAGCGGCCGAGCACCGCATGGGGGATCGTCGTTCCCTTCAGAGAAATCTGCTGCATGTTCTTCTTGGCCATCTCGATCCCCTTCTTGATGGCCATTGGAACTTCCTTCGCCTTTCCCGAGCCGTAGCCGACCCGTCCCTGCCCGTCTCCGACGACGACCAGCGCCGAGAAGGAGAAGTTCTTTCCCCCCTTGACGACCTTGGTCACGCGGTTGATGTGGACCACGCGGTCGATCAGCTCGCGCCCCTGGGCGTCGCGTTCCTTTTCCCGCTCGCGCGGCGCCCGGGACATGCGATTGCTGCTCATTGGCTCCTTCTCCTCGCTCCGCTCAGAACTCGAGACCGCCCTGTCGGGCCGCCTCGGCAAGCGCTTTGACCTTGCCGTGGTAGATGTAGCCGCCGCGGTCGAACACGACCCGCGCGATTCCCTTGCCCTTCGCCCGCTCGGCGACGAGCGTGCCGACGCGTGTCGCGGTCTCCCGGTTCGCGCCGCTCTTCTTTTCGCCCTTCAGCGCCGGATCGAGAGACGAGGCGTGCGCGAGCGTCGCGCCGGATGCGTCATCGATCACCTGCGCATAGATGTGCCGGCCGCTCTTGAACACGGCGAGCCGCGGGCGCTCTCCCGAGCCTTTCACCCGTCGGCGCACGCGCGTGCGGACCTTGTGACGCGCCTCGGTGCGAGCTTGCGATCGGTTCATCGTCTTACTTCCCGCCGGCCTTTCCGACTTTGCGTCGGATGACCTCGTTGGCGTACTTGATTCCCTTCGCCTTGTACGGATCGGGCACGCGCAGCCGGCGGATCTCCGCGGCCGTCTGCCCGACCTTCTGCCGGTCCGCGCCGGAGATCGTGAGCTTGCCCGCTTTCGCGTCGAGCGCTACCGCGATCCCGTCGGGGATCGGGAAGTTGATCGGGTGGGAGTAACCGAGCGCAAACACCACTGCCTTGCCCTTGACCTCGGCCTTGTAACCGACGCCCACGATCTCGAGCTCCCGCGTGAAGCCCTTCGTGACGCCCTCGACCGAGTTCGCGACCAGGCTGCGCACGAGGCCGTGCCACGCGCGCTGCTGCGGCTCGTCGTTCGACCGCGCGAACCGAACCTCTCCCTTGTCGACTTCGACCGCGATGCCCGGCGGGATCCGGCTGGCGAGCTCGCCCTTCGGGCCCTTGACGCGGACGAACTCCCCGTCGGAGCGGATCTCGACCCCCTGAGGGATCGGCACTGGCATTCTTCCGATGCGTGACACGGCTTTCTCCTACCGACCTAATTCCCTGATTACCAGACGTTGCAGAGGATCTCGCCGCCCAGGCGCGCGTCGCGCGCTTTCCGGCCGGTCAGGACCCCTTTGGACGTGGAAATGATCGAGATCCCGAGGCCGCCCAGGACTTCCGGGATCTCCTTCGCGGGCGCATAGACGCGGCGCCCCGGCCGCGAGACTCTCTCCAGGCCGGCGACGATCGGGACGCCTTCGCCGTCGTACTTCAAGCCGACGCGGATGAGCGGTCGGCCCTTCTCCTCGACGCGGCGCCAGGAAGCGATGTAGCCCTCCTCGGCGAGGACCCTCACCACGTCTTCCTTGATGCGCGAAGAGGGAACGTCCACGCGTTCGTGGCCCGCCCGCATCCCGTTGCGGAGCCGGTTCAAGAGGTCGCTCAACGGATCGCTGGTGTTCATCGGCTCACCACGACGCCTTGATGATGCCGGGGATGTAGCCGGCGTTCGCGTTCGAGCGGAAACAGATGCGGCAGAGCCCGAACTTGCGCAGAACGCTTCGCGCGCGGCCGCAGACGCGGCAGCGGCGCACCTTCCGCGTCATGAACTTCGGCTTCCTGTCCGCCTTGATCCTCATTGCCCTTCTTGCCATCTGTATGTCCTCTGTCCTCTGTCCTAAGTCCCGATCCGCGATGCGAACGGCATCCCCAACCGCTTCAGGAGCGCGAGCGCGCGATCGTCGCGTCCGGCGCTGGTCACGATCGTCACGTTCAATCCCTTCGACTTGTCCGTCCTCGAGTAATCGATCTCCGGGAAGATGAAGTGGTCCCGGACCCCGAGCGTGTAGTTTCCACGGCCGTCGAACGCCTTGGGAGACACGCCGCGGAAGTCGCGGACCCGCGGCAGCGCGATGTTGATCAGCCGGTCGAGGAATTCGTACATCCGTCGGCCCCGGAGGGTCACCCGGACGCCGATCGGCATTCCCGCACGCAGCTTGTAAGTCGCGATCGACTTCTTGGCCTTGGTGACGACCGCTCGCTGCCCCGCGATTGCCGAGAGCTCCTCGACGGCGGCCTCGAGGATCTTCGGGTTCGCGACGGCCTCTCCCATCCCCATGTTCAAGACGATCTTGTCCAGGCGCGGCAACGCCATGACGTTGTCCACGCCGAGCTCCTTCGAGAGCTCGGGAAGGATCTCGCGTTCGTACCGTTCTTTCAGTCTCGGAACCATTTCTCTTTCTCGTTTCCGTCTGACGTCTTACGCCAGGGCCGCTCCGCTCTTCTTCGCGTAGCGCTCCGGGGTCCCGTCGGAGTCGCGCCGCCGGCCGATCCGGGTCTGCGTGTTGCGGTCCGGGTCGACGAGCATCACGTTGGAGATGTGGATCGGCGCCTCTTTCTCCGAGATCCCTCCTGCGATGTTCTTCGACGGATTGGGCCGGACGTGCCGCTTGATCATGTTGACGCGCTCGACGATGACCCGGTCGTCGGTCGGCAGGACCCTCAGGATCTTTCCCTGACGGCCTCGATCCCGTCCGGTGACGACGACCACCACGTCGTTTTTCTTCAGCCGCGGCTTTTTTCTGTCCTTCAAAGGACCTCCGGAGCAAGAGAGATGATCTTCATGAACTTCTTCTCCCGCAGCTCGCGAGCGACCGGCCCGAACACGCGCGTACCCACCGGCTCGCCTTCCGGGGAGATCAGGACCGCCGCGTTGTCGTCGAACCGGATGTAGGAGCCGTCGCGCCGGCGATGATTGCGCCTCGTCCGAACGATCACCGCCTTGACGACGCGCTTGCCGTGCTTCTCGACGAACGGGGAGTCGGGCGCGGCCTCCTTCACCGACGCCGTGATGACGTCGCCCAGGCCGGCGTAACGCCCGGCCGAACCGCCGCGCATCCGGATGCAGGCGATCTTACGGGCGCCCGAGTTGTCGGCGACCTCGAGGATGGTGCCCATCTGGATCATGCCGCCACCTGTGCTTGCATCTACGCCTCAGCCCGGACGAGGACTTCCCTCAGAATCCACCGCTTCCGTTTCGACATCGGCCGCGTCTCTTCGATCCGGACGCGGTCGCCGACTTTGGCGGCATTGGCCTCGTCGTGAGCCATGAAGCGGCTCGTCCGACGAATCGTCCGCTTGTATCGGTCGTGCTGGACGCGGCGTCCCACCTCGACCACGATGGATTTGTTCATGCCATCCGAGACCACTCGGCCGATCTTGGTCGCTCTCGGGCGCGGCGCCAGGTTTTTCGAGGTCTGTTCCATTACGGGTTCTCCGCCTTCCGGTCGAGCGCGCGGCGGAAGGTCTTGATCCGCGCGAGGTCACGCCGCAACGTCTTCAGACGCATCGGGTTGTCGAGCTGTCCGGTCGCCTTCTGGAGCCGGAGCTTCCAGGACGCTTCCCGGATCTGCTTTTCCCTTTCCAGGAGCTCGCTCTCTCCCTGCTGGGCGAGCGTCTCTCTCTCTTTCTTCTTCATCGAATCTCCATCTCCGACTCGCGGGTGACGAAACGGGTCGCGAGGCCGATCTTGTCGGCGGCGAGGCCGAGCGCCTCTTTCGCGGTCGCGAGATCGACCCCCTCCATCTCGTAGAGAATCCGGCCGGGTTTCACGACCGCGACCCACCCTTCCGGCGGACCCTTCCCCTTGCCCATGCGGGTCTCGGCGGGCTTCTTCGTGTATGGCTTGTCCGGAAAGATCCGAACCCAGATCTTGCCCCCGCGCTTGACCGCACGGGTCATCGCAATGCGGGCTGCCTCGATCTGTCGGGCCGTGACCCAACCCGGCTCGAGCACCTGGAGGCCGGTGTCCCCGAAGGCGAGCGAGCCGCCGCGGTAGGCCTTGCCGCGCATGCGGCCGCGCTGCTGCTTTCGGTACTTGACCTTGGATGGCATCAACATGGTTTAGCTCTCGTGTTCCCTGTCCCGTGTCACGTGCTTCGTCCTAGGCCGTCTTCCGGGGGCGGTTCTTCGCCTTGTGCTGTTCGCCCCGGTAGATCCAGGTCTTGACCCCGATCTTTCCGTACGTGGTATTCGACTCGGCGAAGCCGTAGTCGATGTCGGCCTTGAGCGTGTGGAGAGGCAGCCTCCCCTCCTGATACCACTCCGCGCGCGCGATCTCGGCGCCGTTCAACCGGCCCGCGCAGCGGATTTTGATTCCCTGTGCCCCGAACCGAAACGCCGACTCGATCCCCTTCTTCATCGCGCGCCGGAACGCGACCCGCCGCTCGAGCTGGAGCGCGATCGATTCCGACACGAGCTGCGCGTCCGTCTCGGGCCGCTGGATCTCGATGATGTTGATGTGGACTTCGCCCTTCATCCGCTTCTGGAGCTCGTCGCGGAGCTTGTCCACTTCGGCTCCGCGCTTTCCGATGATGATTCCGGGACGCGACGTCTGGATGTTGATTTTCAGCTTGTTGGCGAAGCGCTCGATGTCGATTTCCGATACCCCGGCGTGGGAAAGGCGCGCCTTCAACTCCTTGCGGAGCGCCAGGTCCTCGTGGAGATAGTTCTGGTACTCCTTGACGGAGAACCAGCGCGAGTGCCAGGTCCGGTTGAATCCGAGGCGGAAGCCGTACGGGTGGACTTTCTGTCCCATGAATTCCTCTGTTTCCTATGCCTCGTCCGACACTTCGATCGTCAGGTGGCTCTTGCGATGCAGGACGCGGAAAGCCCGTCCCATCGGGGCGGGCCGGACCCGCTTGTCCTGCGGCCCCTTGTCCACGAAGATCTTCTTGACCATCAGCTCATCGACGTCCAGGTGCGCTTCCTTCTGCTCGGCATTGGCGACGGCGGACCGTAACGTCTTCTCGATGTCCCGCGACGCCACCTTCGGCGTGTGACGCAGGATCGCCAGCGCGTCGTTGACGGACTTCCCGCGCACGAGGTCCGCGACGAGCCGGGCCTTCTGGGCCGACCCCTTCCGGTAGCGCAGCGTCGCCCGCGCTCTCACGCCGCGCCTCCCCGGGCCGCCGGAGCGGCCGCCGGCGAAGCGGCGGGCGCGGCTCCCGGAGCCGTCGGCGGACCGCCGACCTTCACGCCGGTCTCGGCCTTCTTGCCGCCGTGTCCCTTGAAGATTCTCGTCGGAGCGAACTCGCCCAGCTTGTGACCCACCATGTTCTCGGCGACGTAGACGGGAATGAACTTGCGCCCGTTGTGCACGGCGAGCGTGTGCCCGACCATGTCCGGGGTGATCGTCGAGCGCCGGGACCAGGTCTTGACGACCCGCCGCTCGCGCGTCGCGTTCAATTCCGCCACCTTCTTCGCGAGGTGGTCGTCGATGAAAGGACCCTTCTTGATCGATCGCGCCATCTTCCCTTCCTATGCCTTCGACTTGCGCCGGCGGATGATCGAGTCGTCCGTGCGCTTGTTGTTTCGGGTCTTCCGGCCCTTCGTCTTCCAACCCCAGGGCGAAGTCGGATGTCTTCCTCCCGAGGTCTTCCCTTCGCCGCCGCCCATCGGGTGGTCGACCGGGTTCATGGCGACGCCGCGTACGTGGGGACGCCGGCCGATCCAGCGGTTCCGTCCCGCCTTTCCGATCGAGACGTTTTCATGCTCGATGTTTCCGACCTGTCCGATGGTCGCGTAACACTCGATGTGGATCTCGCGCACTTCGCCGGAAGGAAGCCGTACCTGCGCGTAACTTCCCTCCTTGGCCATGAGTTGCGCGGCGGCGCCGGCCGAGCGGACGAGCTGACCGCCGCGACCCCGTTTCAGCTCGAGGTTGTGGATCGTGGTGCCGAGCGGGATGCCCTTCAACGGCAGAGCGTTGCCGGCGATGATGTCGGCCGTCGGCCCGGAGACCACCTGCGCTCCGACCTCGAGACCGTTGGGCGCGAGAATGTAGCGCTTCTCCCCGTCCACGTAGTGAAGGAGCGCGATGCGGGCGGAGCGGTTCGGGTCGTACTCGATCGCCGCGACGCGCGCGGGTACGCCCATCTTGTCGCGCCGGAAGTCGATGATGCGATAGAGCCGCTTGTGACCGCCGCCCATGTACCTCGAGGTGACCCGGCCCTGGCTGTTGCGGCCGCCGGTCGAGCGCAGGCCCACCGTGAGCGATTTCTCGGGGCGCGCCGGGGAGAGGTCGTCGAACGAGAGCGACGTCTGGAAACGCCGTCCCGCGGAGGTCGGGCTGAATTTCTTGAGCGCCATGGCCTACACCCCCTCGAAAAACTCGATCGGCTTCTCGCCGGCGGCGAGACGCACGTAAGCTTTTTTCCAGCCTTTTCGCTGCCCGATGAATTTGCCCATCCGCTTCCACTTGCCCTCGCGGTTGGCGACTCGAACCTCGGCCACCTTGACGCCGAAGAGCGCGGTGACCGCCCGCGCGATCTCGATCTTGTTGGCCGAACGGTCCACTTCGAAACAGACCGTGTTCGTAGCTTCCTTCATCCGCGTCGCCTTCTCGGTGATCAAGGGCTTGCGGATGATGCGTTGGGGATCCATCACTTACCTCCGAGCGTCTCGACGACCCGCGAGAGCGCGTCCTTCGAGACGACGACGGTGCCGTGGCTCATGACGTCGTAGACGTTCACCGCGAGCGGATCGACGATCTTCCATTCCGAGACGTTTCTGGAGGCGCGCTCGAAGTTGTCGTTTCCGCGCGAGCCGACGAAGAGGGCCTTGCCGGAGATCCCAAGCGCCTCGACCGCGGCCTTCAGGTCCTTCGTTCGGTGGGTCTCGAGATCGAGGCCTTCGAGCACGAGCAGTCGCTCCTCCTGCACCCGGCGCGAGAGCGCCGCCTTCAACGCGTTCTTCTTCTCGCCAATCGAGAGCTTCTGCGCGTAGGAGCGCGGCACGGGACCGTGCGCGGTACCGCCGTGGCGATGAATCGGAGGGCGGGAGCCGCCTTGCCGCGCGCGGCCCGTCCCCTTCTGCTTGAAAGGCTTGCGGCCGCTGCCCGAAACCTCCGAGCGCGTCTTGGTCTTGTGAGTACCGCTCCGGACCCCGGCGAGATACGCCTTGACCGCTTCCCACACGAGGTGGCTGCGGAACGGGTACTCGAAGACCGCCGCGGGGAGCTCGACCTCCCCGACCCGCTCTTTTTTCCAGTTCACGACCGGCAGTTTCGCCATGGCTCTATTCCGGCCCCGCAAAGGTCGAGCGCACGATCTTCACGAGCGAGCGCCGCGCGCCCGGCACGGGACCGCTCAGGTAGATCAGGTTCTTTTCGGTGTCGACGCGCACGACGACGAGGTTCTTGGCGGTCGCCTGGCGCCCGCCCAAACGTCCGGAGGAGCGGTTGCCCGGCATGACCCGCGAGGGGAACGCCGACGCGCCGATCGAGCCCGGGGCCCGGTGGAACATCGAGCCGTGGGTCGCGGCGCCGCCGCGGAAGTGGTGGCGGCGGATGACGCCGGCAAAGCCCTTTCCCTTCGAGACGCCGATGACGTCGACGTGGTCCTTCTCCTTGAACGTGTCACAGAGGACTTTGTCGCCCGGCTTCAACTCGTCATCCCCGTCGAGCTCGACTTCCGCGAGATTGCGCATCGGGGCAACGCCCGCGCGGTCGAAGTGACCCTTGCGGGAGCGGTTGGCGCGACGATCGGGGCGCGCTTCCACGAGCCCGATCTGGACGGCCACGTAGCCGTCACGGTCCGGCGTCTTCTTCTGCACGACGAGGCAGGGGCCCGCCTCGACGACCGTGACCGGCACGAGCGTGCCATCGGTCGCGAAGATCTGGGTCATCCCCACCTTCCTGCCGAGAATTCCACGAACGGGCATGGCGGCCTACTTCCCGAACGCCTTGATCTCGACGTCCACGCCCACCGGAAGCTCCAGCTTCATCAGCGCGTCCACGGTCTGCGAGGTGGGCTCCAGGATGTCGAGGAGCCGCTTGTGCGTCCGCATCTCGAACTGCTCCCGCGACTTCTTGTCGATGTGCGGCGATCGGTTCACGGTGTAGCGCGACACCGCCGTGGGCAGCGGGATCGGCCCGGCGATCTTCGCGCCGGTCCGACGCGCCGTGTCCACAATCTCCGACGCGGACTGGTCGAGGATCCGGTAGTCGAACGCCTTCAGGCGGATTCGGATCTTGTCGTTCTTCATGGACGAGCCCGTGAAACGGAAAACGTAGGACGGGAGACGATGCGCTCGCTCCCGCTCATTCGCTCAGAAAGTGTCAACTCGAGCCTCCTCGTTTCCCGTTTTCCGTTTCCCGTTTCCCGTTTCCCGGCCCTATTCCAGGATTTCCGTAATCGTGCCCGCTCCGACGGTTCGACCGCCTTCGCGGATGGCGAAGCGCAGTCCCTTTTCCATGGCGATGGGGGTGATCAGGTTGATCTCCAAAGACACCGTGTCTCCCGGCACCACC
>Ga0114129_10001419_pt1 | contig 32309 bp, 28 predicted proteins | sample RhiMetdeltSRZDD1_FD_80071 | JGI IMG/M metagenome (GOLD analysis project Ga0114129, IMG submission 80071) | Populus rhizosphere microbial communities from Tennessee, USA - Rhizosphere MetaG P. deltoides SRZDD1 (version 2) (version 2) | ecosystem: Host-associated > Plants > Roots > Rhizosphere >...
ATGTCGAGTTGGACCTCACCCGAAAAGTGGCACGGTATGAGGCCATTTGGATAGAACCCGGCTGCCTTGCCCGGTTCAGGCGCCGAATGGGGTCGGGATGGATGCGGTGATTGGCTTGATGCGGACCTTGGCGAGGGGCGGAGGGTCGTCTATCCTGACGTGGCCTGACCCTTGGCGCTCGACGAGAGGTGCAAAGGAGTGACGCGATGACAGAACCAGACATGTCCGGGCGACACCAACCGGCCACGGCCGTGCACGCGGATGAGCGGCCGTGGGAGGCAGTGGAGCCGGATGCTCGTGCACCCGACCCCCGAACGGCCGACGGACCCCAACGCGAGACTGGTCCGCTACGAGCCGGGCTCGCACCATCCGTTCCACAAACACGAGTTCGCCCAGGTCTGGTTCATCGTCGAGGGTGAGTTCCGGATCGGAGAGCGGACCCACGGCCCGGGGACGATGCTCTTCTATCCGGACCCCCACTTCGAGGAGCCGCTCCACACCGATACGGGCGGGCTCATGCTTTTCGTCCAGCACCAGGGGCCGACGACGGGTGGCCGGCCCATCTACGAGGGGCGGTTCAACATGACCGCGCGGAAGCGGATCGAGGAGGAGAACGTCGAGGTCTAGGCCCTCGGCGCGCCCATCATGGGCAACACGTTCGGGCAGCTCTTCCGGGTGACGACGTGGGGTGAGTCCCACGGGGCCGCGACTGGCGCCGTGGTGGACGGCTGCCCCCCCCGTCTGCCGTTGAGCGAGGCCGACATCCAGCCGGACCTCGACCGGCGGCGCCCGGGCCAGAGCCTCCTCACGACCCAGCGGAAGGAGTCGGACACCGTCCGGATCCTGAGCGGTGTCTTCGATGGGGTGACTCTCGGGACGCCGATCGCGCTCGAGATCCAGAACGAGGACATGCGGCCCGGCGACTACCGCGAGATGCAGGACAAGTACCGCCCGAGCCACGCCGACTACACCTACGACGCGAAGTTCGGGGTCCGCGACTGGCGGGGCGGAGGGCGGACGAGCGCGCGGGAGACGGCGGCGCGCGTCGCCGCCGGCGCCGTCGCGCGGAAGCTCCTTCACGCCCGGTGGGGCGTCGAGATCGTCGCCTGGGTGGGCAAGGTCGGCCGGATTGCTGCCGAGTGCGACGTCGAGCGCGTCACCCGCGAAGAGGTCGAGCGGACGCCGATCCGCTGCCCCGATCCTGCCGTCGCCGAGCGGATGGTCACCGCCGTCGAGGCGGCCCGGCGGGACGGGAACTCGCTCGGTGGCCTCGTGGTCTGCGCCGCACGGGGATGCCCGCCCGGCTGGGGCGAGCCCGTCTTCGATCGGCTCGAGGCGGACCTCGCCAAGGCGATGCTGAGCCTTCCGGCGAGCAAGGGGTTCGAGATTGGCTCGGGTTTCGCAGGGACCGAGCTCACGGGCCGCGAGCACAACGACGAGTTCTACATGGACGGCGACCGCGTCCGCACCCGGACGAACCGGAGCGGCGGCGTCCAGGGCGGGATCTCGAACGGCGAGACGATCTATTTCCGCGTCGCTTTCAAGCCGACCGCGACGATCATGTCCCCCCAGCACACCGTCGACGTCCGCCACGACGAGACCATGCTCCAGGCCAAGGGTCGCCACGATCCGTGCGTCCTCCCCCGCGCCGTGCCCATGGTGGAGGCGATGGCCGCGCTCGTCCTCGCCGACCACGCGCTCCGGCAGGAAGTCGTCCGGGTCGGGGCGCCTCTCCCCAGGGACTGACGGGGTCCCCGGTGCCCGCGCTCCTCGCCCCGCTGCGGGGCATGGGACGGGAGCGTCTCGTCTTCCTCTCCCTGGTGACGGGAGGCCACACCGCCATCCACTGGTTCCAGACGATGTTTGCGGTCGTCCTTCCGTCGGTCACGCAGGGGTTGGGGCTCAACGAGATCCAGACCGGCTACCTCCAGTCGGCTCGCCAGCTGACCTCCGGGACGATGAACTTGCCCGCCGGCATCCTGGCGGACTCCTACGCGCGCTTGCGGGCAGTCATCCTCGCGTCGGCCCTCCTCTTCATGGGCGTCGGGTACTTCTGCTTCGCCGCGGCATCCGGATTGGGCGGGGCGGTCATCGGCGCGGCCCTCATCGGCCTCGGCACCGCGGCGTGGCACCCGCCTGCCATGGGCGCCCTCTCGGCGCGCTTCCCGGAGCGCCGCGCCACCGCTCTTTCGATCCACGGGATGGGCGCCACGATCTCCGATACGCTAACCCCCTTGGGGGTCGGCGCTCTCCTCGTGGTCGTCTTCTGGCGCGATTTTCTCCACGCGCAGCTCCTCACGGGAATCGCGGCGGCCCTGCTCGTGTGGCTCGGCCTGGCGAGGCAGTTCGCGCAGCCGACGGCGCGGCCGTCGGGGCGGAGCCTCGCCGGAGACGTGAGGACCATCCTGGTGAACCCGGCGTTCCTGGCGGTGTCCCTCGCCGACGGTCTCATGTCGATGGCGCGGCAGGTGATCCTCACGTTCTTCCCGCTCTACATCCAGATCGGTCTCGGCCGTGAGGCGTTCGAGCTCGGCGTTTACGTGGCCCTGCTCCACGGCATGGGCACCCTGTCCCAGCCCGTGCTGGGCATCCTGGCCGACCGGGTGGGGCGCAAGGCGGTGCTCGTGCCCTCGTTCCTGCTCTTGAGCGCGTTCTACCTGCTGCTCGGCCGCGTCGCTCCCGGCTGGCCTCTCGGCCTGCTCGTCCTGGCCATCGGGATGTTTTTCTACACGCTGGTCAACATCACCAGCGCGGCGGTCCTCGACGTGGCGGGCCCTCGCATGCAAGCGTCGGCGACGGGGTTGAGCACGGCGGTGACCCAGCTGATCGTGCTCCCGTCGCCGGTCCTGGCCGGGTGGCTCGTCCAGCGCTTCGGCTACGTCGCGGCGTTCTTCCTGGCCGCCGGCTTCATGGCGGTGGGCGTGCTTGTGATGCTGCCGGTCCGGCTGTATCGGGGCGCGGACCCGCTCCCGTCCTGAGCGCGGGAGACTGGGGATGGCCGCCCTTGGATCGTGGGACCCGAGGTCCGTGCGTCGCGGATGGCGACTGGATCTCGACAGCCGCCAATGGTAGCAGTGGTGGGCGAGTAGGCCATGATGACGGGAATTTCGGAAGGTGCTCGATACCCTCCCCATTGGCTCCCGCGCGGCGGGACGTCCGACAGTTGAGCCCATGAATGCGCCCTACCCGGTGAGTCTGCCAGCACGGGCCAACTGCCTCGGGTGGCGGGCAGCGCTGACGGCCTACGCAAGTTACGTCGCCTGGGTCGTCCTCGCGACCTGGCCGCTCGCCCGGCATCCGGCAACGCTCTGGGCCGATCATCACGACCCACCGCTGTTCACCTGGGTCATGGCCTCGATGGCGCGATGGGTGGCAGCCGGACCGGTGGCCCTGTTCGACGGAAATGCGTTCTACCCGTACGGGGAGAGCCTGGCATTTAGCGAATCGCTGCTCCTGCCCGCTCTCCTGGGGCTCCCGGGCTTCGTGGGCGGGAACCCGGTGCTCACCTACAACCTGTTGACTCTCTTGCTGTGGCCGGTGAACGGCGTGGCGATGGCGTGGGTCGCGGCCGAGGTCACCGGCTCGCGTCGGGCGGCGTGGCTCGCGGGGGCGGTCTTCTGTCTCTCCCCGTACTTCGTGATCTATCACATCGAGTTCAACATGCTGCCGGCCGCTCCGGTGCCGGTTGCGCTCGTCGCCTGGGTCCGGTGGCTCGAGCGTCAACAGACCCAGTGGCTCGCGCTCGCGCTGGGAGCACTCGTGGCGCAGGGCTTCACCTCTTGGTACTACACGATCGCCACCGGGCTCGGGTTCGTGACGCTGACGGTGGGCTTCGGCTGCCTCCGCTGGCGCGGGTGGTGTTGGCGGAGCGATGTCAGCGCCCTCGTGATCGGCGGTCTCGTCGTCGTGGCAATGCTGCTCCCCCTCGCGTTGCCGTACTTCAGCGTCAAGCGCGAGCTTGGGCTGGAGCGCGCCCTCGGCGACGCGGCGGTGCATCACGCGGACCTTCTCAACTTCGTCGAGCCGGTGTCCCGGTTCCCATCCCTTCGGGTTCCCTGGTACCGCCACCCCGCCGAGACATCGCCGTTCGTCGGGTTCTCCGTCTTGGCTCTCGGCGTCCTGGCCCTTGCCCTGGGGTGGCGTGAGGGTGGGGCCCTCTCGCGCGGCCCCGCACGGCTCGCGCGCGGCGCCGGATTCACCCTGATCCTTGCCGTGGTCGGGATCGTCCTCACCAGCGTCCGCGGGCGGGGCTGGGGCCTACGGGTCGGTCCGCTCCACCGGCACGTCGGCATCATCTCCTTTCTCTGGCTCGGGCTCGCCATGTTGGTTGGCCTCTTGCTAGCGCGAGGGTGGAGCGCGGCACGAGCCCGCGCCCCGAGACGACTCGGCACGGGCGACTGGGCATGGCTCCTCGCCCTGCTGGCGGCCGTGTCCTTCGTGCTGGCGCTCGGCCCCCTCGTGCACGTCGCCGGCCGTCCCGTGGGACGCGGGCCCTACAGCGAGCTCTACCAGGTCCTGTTTCCCCTGCACGCGGTACGGATCACCGTCCGCTTCGCCATCCTCACCGTGGCGGCGCTCGGTCTGCTGGGCGCCCTCGGATGGCGAGCGCTGGAGGCTCGGGTGGAGGGCCCCTCGCGGCGCCGATTGTGGTTCGCGGGCCTGCTGACCGCGCTCGTCCTCGAGTACACGCTGAGGCCCGCTAGCTTCGTGGGAGTGGACGCCCCTCGGCCGGTGGACCTCGTGCTCCGCGCGGATCCGGCTGACGTCGCCGTCCTCGAGTGGCCCCTCCACACGGCGTCCGGGGACGCCGACGCCATGTTCCGGTCCCTCTACCATGGCAAGCGGGTCGTGAACGGGTTCTCGGGATTCAGCCTGGAATCGCTGCGGAACCTGTCGGGGCTCCTGATGAGACTGGGCGAGCCGTTTCCGTCGGCCGAGGCCCAGTCGGCCCTACGCACGATCTACCCACTGCGGTATCTCGTCGTCCGCTGGGCTGAAGTGTCGGACCGGCAGCTGTGGGCGGCCTGGCTTGCCGCGCGCAAAGCACCGCCCCCGACCCTGCGGTTCCACGGCACCTACGGTACGGTGGACCTTTACAACGTGGTCGCCGAGCCCGACCAGGCAACGCACATCGAGCGCCACGTGTCGGGCGGTTTCCTCCGGGGCCACCGTGGCCTCGAGCTTGAGGTTGCCCCGCTCACTGCCTCGCTTGTGCGTGGGCCCGAGCCGTTCGTGGACGTCCGGCTCAACGACCGCGCAATCGCGCGGGTCGCCCTGGTGGAGACGGGAGCGACCATGCGCCAACGCCTGCTGGATGACGTTCTCCAAGCGGCACCGAACGTGTTCACTCTCGACTACGGTTATGCCTGGCCACTGGCGCACCGAAACCTTCGGCACCGGATCGGCTCGACAGGCGGAGTGAGTCCCGGGGATATCCAGGTCCGGAGCGGCGGCGGCCCCGAGCTCGGGCCGGGGAGCCGGATCGCCCTGAACGGCGTCGATCTGTCGCCCGCCGGACGGGGCTACAACCTGGTGGCGTTCGGTGCCGATGGACAGCCGCCGGCAACCATGGCGTTCGATACCTTTGCCCAGGCCGATGCCTCGGCCCGGCTGGCAGACTGGATCCGCGCGCTCCCTGGCGGGACTATCGTGGCGGGGGCCGTTCGTGACGAGGCGTCGAAGTACCTCGACGCCAATGCCATCGCCGCGCTTCGCAGCCTCGGGGTCGTCGGCGACCTCCGGGGCCGCTTCCGCGCAGCCCACGCCTTCGTGGGCGTCAAGGGCGCGCCGCCCGGCTCCGCGGCCGAATCGCTGGGTCCCGAGGAGGCCGAGATCCAGATCGGAGACCCGCCCCGTGATCCGGGGTTTACGCTGCGCTCCTTCGTCCTACGACCGTGAGCCCGGGGGACCGGAGAGGACCGATCAGCGCCACTCGGAGTAGGTCTGCGGGGCGAGCTCGTCGGCGCCGCGCCCCGCCCAGTCAAACTCGCGCAGGCGGGGCCACATGCGCTCGCCGCCGGCCTGGAGCGCCGCGAGGATCGCCTGCTCGTCGGCGGCCAGGACGCGGCCCGCGTCGACCACGAGCCGCCCGTTGACGTAGACGCGGTCGACGTCCTCCGCGGTCGCGTTGTAGACGAGGTTCTTGACCGGGTCACGCAGCGGCGTCATGCCCCACGACCGCCCCTTCCACAGGACAAGGTCGGCCTTCGCGCCGGGCGCGATGCGGCCGAGGTCGTCGCGGCCGAGGGCCCGGGCCCCGCCGAGGGTCGCCGCGTCGAAGACGTGAGCGGCCGTCGTCGCCTGGCTGTTGCGCTCCACCGTCTTGGACATGACCGCGGCCCACCGCATGGCCTCGAGAAGGCTCTGGGGGTTCGTGTCGGTGCCGAGCGCCATGTTGATGCCGGCCTCGCGGTAGCGGGCGAACGACTCCATCGGGACGCCACGGCGGGCGAAGACCCAGACCGCGTGGGCCACCGAGCAGCCGGCCTCGCCCATGATCCGGACGTCACCCGCCGGATGGTTGGTCCAGGACGATCCCCCGACGATGATCGCGTGGCCCAGGATCGTGCTCGGGCCGAGGAAGCCCAGCTCGCCGAGCCAGGCGACCGGTGTCTGGCCGTGGCGCGCCAGCATCTCGTTGAACTCGACCACGGACTGAGACGCGTGGAGGGTGATGGGGCAGCGACGCTCGTCGGCGGCCCGCTTGGCCGCGCGCAGGAGCTCGGGCGTGCACGTATCGACCTGGGCCGGGGCGAAGCAGGCCCGCACGAGGTCCCCGTGGGCGCCGTGGTAGCGCTCGTGGAACGCGACCGCGCGGGCGAGCCCATCGCGGCCCCGCGCCTCATCCCATTCCCAGTGGACGCGCCGGCCGTCCTTCGTGAACCACCGCCCCGAACGGAACGAGAGCCCGAAGTAGACCCGGAGGCCGAAGTGCCCCGCGCGCTCGACGACATACTCGCCGAGCTGGCCGATCTCGAGCACGGTCGTCACCCCGCCCCGGAGCAGCTCGGCCATGGAGAAGTCGACGCAGGCCCGGCTCGCCGCGTCGTCCTGCGCGCCGTCGCGCACCGGTAATGTCTCGAAGAGACCCGAGTAGTAGAACTGGGGCCGCCCCGTGTCCTCGATGAACGACCGGTCGAGGGGAGAGCCCGCGATGTGGGCGTGGGTGGAGATGAGCCCGGGCGTGAGCACCCGGTCGTGCGCGTCGACGGTCTCGTCGACACGCGCCGCGAACCGTCCGTCGGCTCGGGGTCCCACATGAACGATCCGGTCCCCCTCGAGCAGCACGGCGCCGTCCCGGAGGAGGCGGTGGCCGCGCCCGTCGAAGCCGATGACGTGACCGGCGCGGATCAGGATACGGCGCGGCGTGCTCATGAGGGGTCTCCCTCGCCGAAGAGGCCTAGCTGGCGTCCCTCGGGCCGGTGGATCCCGACGATCGCGTCGAAGTCGGGGGCGCCCAGGAAGTGGAGCAGCGCGTCCGCGATCGGTCGGAGCTGCTGGGTGACGTAGTGATCGTAGTCCGGCGGCGCGGTCGTCTCCCCGGCCGCCTCGGGCCCCGCCGTGGTGACGACGTAGGTCACGATGCGTCCCGGGCCTCCGGCCTGCTTCCGCGCGGCCTTGACGTGGGGCGGCGTGGTCTTCGTGTAGGACTCGAGCGGCTTCCGGATCGCCTTCCGGTAGGCCAGCTCGGCGTCGAACCGGCCGGCCCGGAGCTCGGCGACGAAGTCGCGGATGAACTGCTCGACGGGCTGGTCGTGGAACACGAGCTGGAGGAGCTCGCGCTGGAAGCGCCGCGCCACCGCGCTCCAGTCACGCCGGACCGCTTCCAGCCCTACCAGCTCGAGCGTCTCGCCGCCCGGGCCGATGACCAGTCCCGCGTAGCGCTTCTTGCTGCCGGTCGCACCCCCGCGGACCTCCGGCATCCAGAAGCGGGCGTAGACCTTCTCGAACTCGAGCTCGAGCCAGCTCCGGACGCCGAACTCCGCCCGGAGCGCCTCGGCGACGTGGGCGCCGATGGTCTCGCGCAGGCTTTCGGCTCGCTTGGCCGCTCCCACGGGATCCGCCTCGCCTGCGTCGACGAAGAGCGAGTCCGTGTCGCCGTAGATGACGCGGTGGCCTGCCTGCTCGACGGCGGCGGCCGCGAGCCGGATGACGTGCTGGCCGGCGGTCGTGATCGCGTTGGCGACCGCCGGCGAGAACAGCCGGCAGGCCGACGCCCCGAGGACGCCGAAGAGCGAGTTCATGAGGATCTTCGTCGCCTGGGCGCCGACCGCGTCGCCTTCCCGGCGAGCGTGGGCCCGCTCCTCCCACAGGCGCGCGACGAGCTCCGGCAGGATCCCGGGCTCGTCAGCGCGGAACGCGGCGCCGCTCGGCGTCCGGACGAGCGGCGTGTCCGGCGTCTCGCGCGCCGGAAGGACGTGCGTCAGCGGGTCGATGTTGAAGGTGCGGATGAGGCTCGGATACAGGCTCTTGAAGTCGAAGACGAGGATGTTCCGGTAGAGTCCAGGCACCGAGTCGAGGACGAGGCCCCCGGCGATGACCGTCCCCTCCGCGTCATCGACGTGGACCGAGGGCGCCACGCGCCGGCGCTCGCGGAGCTCGCCGAGATAGAGGGAGTCCACCGCGGCGATCTGGGCGCCGACCCGATCGATCTGCATCCCCGTGAGGAGGCTCCGGCGAACCGTCAGCTCGACGAGCCCCGTGCGCGCGAGGATCTCCACGACGAGGCGCGCGTCGTTGAGGTTGTAGGCGGCCAGCCGTGCCGGGTCGTCCCGCCACGCGGCCTCGATCTCCTGGCCCCGGTGCTCGGCCGCGATGAGCTTGCCCTTGCCCAGGATGGCCTGGGCCGCGGTGTCGAGCCGGTAGTCGTCGAGCTTGACGAACGCGCTCCGGAGGAGCGCGAGACCGTCGAGCACCTGCCGGCCGGAGAGAATGACTCGGGGATCGCGCGTGAAGCCGAGGTCGCGCCGGACCTGAGCCTCCTCGTCCGTGCGGCCGAGCGCCAGGCGCACATGCAGCCGTCGAGCGACCCGCTGTAGAGCCGGGACGTCGAAGTCGCCGATGTTCCAGCCCGTTAGGACGTCCGGATCGGCCGTGCGGAGGTGGCCGAGGAAACCCTCGACGCACGTGCGCTCGTTCGGGACCAGCGTTCCGGTCCCGCCCTCGGGGAGGTCGGGGAGCGGCCTGTCCGCGCCGGGGCGGACCAGCCAGACCCGGTCACCGCCGTGGCCGGCGGCCGCGATGGAGTAGAGGGCCCGCCCGTCCAGGCTCGTCTCGATGTCGAACGAGAGGACCCTGAGCCTCGGCACGAAATCGACCGGCTCGAGACGGGGGTTCCGGTAGACGCGACCCACCCCGGGGCGACGCTCGAACGGGCCGTCGACCGAGAACGCGCCGCGGATCCGCTGGTCGATCAGGTAGCGGTACGCGAAGCGCACATCGGCCTCGAAGCACTCGACCCCCGTCTCGGCGAGCCGCGCCCGGAGCGGAGGGACGTCCCCAGGGAGGTCGACCTCGACCCGGAGCACGGGCTCGCCCGCGAAGGTCAGGTGCGTGGTCTCGACCACGCGGGCCTCGGGGGCCACGCGCTGGAGCGCGTCCCGATCGGCCGTCCGGACGAAGAAGTAGGGCGGGAAGCGGTCGTCCACGACCAGCGCAGCCTCACCGCTCTCGAGGACGGCGTGGAGGTGCACCTCCGCGCGTCCTTCGACGACGCGGTAGGTCGGAGTGAGCAGGAACGCTCGGGTCAGACCTGGACTTCCCGGCGCCTCAGCGCGGGTCGGGCTCCGCCATCAGCTCGGCGACGGCACGGGCCAGGGGGTCGTCCTCGGTCACGAGGGCGGTGCGGACCCGCGCCCGGTCGTCCGGGGACCGGTTCTGGCTGAGCTTGGCCTTGCCCTCGAGGCGGTCGATCCGGATCTCGAAGGCGACGATGCCGCGCAACATGCTATCGAGATAGTCGGCCGGCAGCCCGTCCATCCGCCATGGGGCCGGCCGGCCGTCCTCGAACGTCCGGACCAGGCGGTCGATGAGCGCGCGGACGCGTCCGGCGTCCTCGATGACCCGCGGGACGCCGTAGGCATGGACGGCGACGTAGTTCCACGTCGGCACGCTTGGGTGCTGACCGTACCACGACGGCGAGACGTAGGCGTGCGCTCCGGGGAACACGACGAGCACCGGCCGGTCCGGGGCGAAGAGCTGCCACTGGGGATTCGGCCGCGCCACGTGTCCGAGGAGCGTGCCGAGGGGAGTCGGTGCCTCGTCGAGCAGCACGGGCAGATGAGTGGCGAAGGGGGCGCCGGTCCGGTCGATGCCGATGAGGATGGCGAACGGCTCACGCCGGATGAGGCCGTGACACCAGGCGACGTCGGGTGCCTCGAAGTGCTTCGGGATGTACACGCGTCTATCCTACTGGCCACCGGGCGACCCGTGTACAGGGCCGCTCCGGTCCGATCGCCACAGGACGAAGGCCGTTCGAGAAAGGCGATTCGAACCGTCTCACCAGAAACGCACGCGGCCGACATCCACGTGGACGAATCCGGAGGCGAGGTAGTACCCCACGCCGCCCAGCCGGAGCCCGAGCGCGGCGTCCCGCAGCGCCGCCAGCGGCCGGTCCGGGACGCGCACGTCGATCGCCATGGCCCGAACGTGGAGACTTCCCCGGGCGACGCCCCGGCCCTCGCGGCGGAGCATGGCGTTGGTCGCGGGTGACCGGTAACCCGAGATCACCTCGTATGGCTCCGTCGTGTCGAGCGCGGAGCGGAGGTGCCACAGGAGATCAAGAAGTCGCCAATCGATGGGGCGGGCCTCGCCGGTGCGGAAGTCGCGCAGCACCCAATCGATCTCCCGAAGCGCGTCGCGGTCGAGCTCGCCGTTGGCCCGATAGACGACGTCGACCGTCTCACCGGTGTGGAGATTCCGGAACGCGAGTGCGCGAGGAGCCTCCTCCATCGCCGGCGTCGCCAGCGCGGCGGGTGTGCGACGCGCCCAGGGCAGGGTTGCCGCCAGCGCGGCGAGCCGCAGTACCTCCCGTCGCCCAGGACGCGAGGCGCGGATCACTGGCGGTTGTCCACGCTCGCGCCTTGGCCGGCCACCGGCGTACGCGCGGGGCCGGCGGGGCGGGCGGCGACCGGGAAGCGGGCCAGCGACGCGGCCACCCGGCCGTCCCGGTCATAGAGGTCGTTCCGGAGCTGGAGCCGCCCCTCGTCGTCGACGAACGCCGTCCAGTACAGGAGATAGACGGGCAGAGGACGCGCGACGGTGACGACGCTCGTGACACCGCTCGCCATCGCGCGCTCGAGAGCCTCGCGCCGGCCGACCGCCTGGCCGGCGAGCACGAGGGAGGCCAGCTCCGACGCCCGCTCCACCCGCACGCAGCCGTGGCTCAGCGCCCGGTCGGCGCGCAGGAACAGCTCCGGCAGCGGCGTGTCGTGGAGGTACACGTCGAAGCGGTTCGGCGAGGCGAAGCGGATGCGGCCGAGCGGATTGAAGCCGCCGGGCCGCTGCTGGAGGCGGAACGGGAAGCGATCAGCGGACACCGCGGCCCAGTCGATCGCGAAGCCGTAGGGGTCCTGGCGCCGGTCGAGGATGATGATGTCGTTGTCGGCGAGGAACCGCGGGTTCGTGCGGAGCTTCGGCAGGAACTCGTCGACGACGATGCTGGTGGGGACCGTCCACGGTGGGTTGAAGACGACGGCGCCCACCTCGGCTCGGACCACCGGCGTCGGGTGGAGCTCGTCACCCACGACGACACGCGAGGCGAGCCGCACCCGCCCGTCCTCGACGACCGCGAGCGTCGCGTCCGCCGCGTTGACGACGAGGTGGCGGGACTCGATGCTTCGCGGAAGCCACCGCCAGCGCTCGAGGTTGACGCCGATCTGGCGAATCCGCGCGTCGGCCGGGCCGTCGCCACCGCGGAGACCGGCGCCGGCCCGCTCGGCAGCCGCGTGAAGCGTGCGAAGTGCCGCGACGAGCCGCACGTAGCCCTCGTGAGACGGCGGCAACGCCTCGAGCCACGCGGCGAGCGTGCCGGTCTCGATCGCCTCCGCCAGGTCGCGGACCGGATCCTCGCGCAGGGGCGGAAGGATGCCCCAGTCCGGCTGGACCGCGGCCGGGCGGAGTCGGCCGGCCCGGAGATCCACGGCATAGCGCAGGACGACGTCGGTCAGCAGGAGCTCGCGCTCGACGGCGGCCACCGGTGTCGACGGCTCCGCGCGGCGCCTGAGCGCGGCGAGGCCGTAGTGCGCGGGCACAAGGCCGTGGTCCCGCGCTTCGAGGAGGGCCTCGGTCGCCAGCGCCGCTCGGGCGACGCCGCCCGGATCGGACCCCCAGACCGGCTCGAACCCGACCGCGGCGTAGAACTCCCGCAAGACGTCGGTCCTGAGCGGTTGGCCGTCCACCCGGAGCGCAGAGCCGGACTCGAGTGCAGCGCGTACATCTTCCACCGTGGGTTGGCCGGCCGCATGGGCAACGGGGCCGAGCCCGGAGAGAGTGACGAGGGCGAGGCCCGTCACGACGCGCCGGAGGGCGGGAACGTGCCAGCTCGTGGTCAGCTCCCCGCGTTCTTCACCGGGCGGAGCTCGATGGGCCTCCCGTGAGGCGTGGCGCGTGCGGCGGCGTCCCACTCGGCCTTGCGCCGGTGGAGCTCGTCGGCCGCGACCAGCCCCTTCTCGGCGACCAGCCGCTCCAGCGTGGCGAGCCAGTGGTGGTAGTAGGTGTCGCCGCGGTCGGGATCGCCGGCCGCCTGAGCGCGCTTGATCTCCACGGCCAGCCGCTCGGCCCACTCCGTCCATGTGAAGTGCCCGGCCTCGTGGAGCCGGACGGCCATCGCGAAGGCCTGCGCTTCCCACGGTGCCCGGAACACCGGCGCGCCGGCCTCGTCGCGCGGGAGCGCCGGGAGGTCCGGCGCACGATCAGGAGCCATGACTGGATCGTATCGTGAGTCGGCGGCCCGACCAAGCTCGCCGACGGGGAGGGCGTCCTTCGACCCTACTTGGTGGCTTTGATTCCAGTCTGTGATCTTGATGACCACGCTCGACTCGATGCCGGGGTACCCGTGGTAGCCCCACGGCTCGCACCGGTCACCTTTCGGCGGCCCCCCCATGCTGGAACGTGATCAGCTCCTTGCGGGGGCATGCGTGATGGCCGCGACCACGGGCGGCACGTCCTTGAAGAGGCTGTCCTTACACTCGTCCTTCTCGTGGTGGGCGAGGAGCGTCGGGACCTTGATGTCACTCAGGCGGTGCGGGGGAGTGCCCCTTGAAAGGAGGGGTTCACGACGCTGGAGGTCAGGACGATCCCGTCCGGGCCCCCCTCCCGGATCCGGATGGCGGCCGCCGCCGCAGAGATGGTCCCCAGGCTCGTCCCGACGAGCCACACCGGAACGCTCGCCGGCTGCTGCAGGTAGCGCATCACGGCGGAGATGTCCTGCATGTGGGCGGCGCTCTGGCGGAAGCCGATCAGGCCGCGGCCTTCCTGGCTGTCCGACGGCACGTCCATCACCGCGACGGTCAGACCCTGGCTGAGGAACACGGACCGCGTGCGCACCAGGAAGTGAGCGTCGCCCTGGGTCGCGGCGTCAGCGTCTCGACCTTGATCTCCTCCGCCGGCGTCGCCTGTGCTCCCAGCGTGAGGCCGGCGAGGACCAGTCCTGCCATCAGCGCTGGCTGAGCCATGACTCACCTCCTTTCTCCGCGATGTGACAGGCCGTTTCGCGGCCCTGCCTCCGGTGGCGCCGGTGAGTGGGTTCCGGCCGGGTCAGGCGGGGTCGAGGTAGTCGTCCCAGAGGTCGACGTACACCGCGTCCCGCGGGTGACCGTCCGATCCCCAGAGCTCCCGCGCGGCGAAGCGCACGCTGTAGACGTGCTGGGGCTTCCGGCCGAGCCCCGCCGCATGGGTGTCCGGGAAGATGAAGACGCCGTGGTCGCGGTCGATCACGCCGCGCCGGCCGCGCACGTAGCGCGGCACCCGCGTGTGGCCGGGAGGATTCATACTCCGTCCCACGACCGCATCACCGGCCTTGAACTTTGGCGGGACCGGGTCGTCGAGGCGCGCCGCGCGGCGGTTCGCCAGGAGGCGTGGGACTCCGTCCACGCAGAGCGCCCCCGCCAGCGGCTCGACGGCGCCGGGCCGATCGGGATCGACGCCCTCGCGCACGCGCCGGTCGAGGTCAGCGGGGGCGAGGAAGCCGTGCCGATCCAGGAGTCGCTCGAGCCCCCAGAGCCAGTGCTCGTAGTAGCTGGTCGCGAGGTACTCGGCTGGCGGCATCTGCTCGCGCGCGTGGCGCAACATGTCGAGGTTCCACCGGCGCCAGGCGCCCATCGCGAGGGCCAAGGCGAAGGTCCGGCGCTCCCACTCCGTGTGGAAGACCGGCTCGTCCGGCTCGATGACGACCGGGCCGAAACCGTGCATCCCGCCGAGGTCGTGGACTCCGTTCATCGGAGGGTGCCGGGCGCCTCGACCCGTGCCACGCCGATCATCGCGTCCCGCGTCACGAGTGCGGCCAGCTCCTCCTCGGACAAGCCCTCGGTGCCCGGTGGACGCTCGGGCAGGACGAGGTACCGCAGCTCGGCCGTCGAGTCCCAGACGCGAACCTCCACGTCGTCGGGCAGCTCGACCCCGACCTCGCGCAGGACACCGCGCGGATCGAGGACCGCGCGGGACCGGTACGGCGCCGACTTGTACCACACGGGCGGCAGGCCGAGGACCGGCCACGGATAGCAGGAGCAGAGGGTGCACACAACGAGGTTGTGGACCTTCGGCGTGTTCTCGAGGACGAGGATGTCTTCGCCCTGGCGGCCGATGTAGCCGAGATCCGCGAGGGTCGCCGTCGCGTCGGCGAGGAGCCGCCCCTTGAACTCGGGGTCCACCCAGGCCTTCGCGACGACCCGGGCGCCGTTCCGCGGACCGACCTTCGTCTCGTAGGTGTCGATCAGCTCGTCGAGCGCCGCCGGATCGACCAGACCCTTCTCGGTGAGGAGGGACTCCAGCGCCTTCACGCGGAGCTGGACGTCCGACAGCGGCGCGTTGTGGGGGTGCGCCGGGTCGTCCGTCGCGTGTCCCCCGTGCTCGTGGGCGTGGCCGTGCCCGTCTCCATGCTCATGATCGTGGCCGTGCTCGTGCCCCTCTCGACCGCTCATGCGAGCCTCCGTGCTCCCGATGGTAGCGCGAGCCGGGCGGCGCATACCAGGGCGCCGGACGGGGGTCCGCCCCGTGTCTCCGTCAGATCCGCCTGCGGTGCGCCATGGCTTCGCCGCCAGGGCACGCTGCGGAGACGCAGCGGCCCGCTGCCTCGTGGTGGGTTCGCCAACGCGCGCTGCCGCGTCAAGATGACGCAGACGCGCCGAGATGACGTGGAGGCCGAGAATAATCCCTCATCACCGCGCGCGCTGGCGCTAGATGCGCCAGACATAGCAGTGGCATGGTCCTTGCCCCATCCGTGACCGGATCTGGGACAGCGACGGGACGCGGCATGATCCGAGGGTCCCGTCGGAAAGGGGGAGTCTGGCCATGGGTCGCATGATTTCCGGCCTTGTCTCGATTGTCGTGGTGACGGTCTTGGTGGCGGGCTGTGCAGGAGGTATCGGCGAGAACCCGAAGACCGCGATCGGCGCAGCGGGCGGCGCCGCCGCTGGCGGTCTGATCGGCGCAGTCGCGAGCGGAAGCCCGGCGGCCATTGCCGGCGGAGTCATCCTCGGCGGCCTGGCCGGAGGGGCGGTCGGCAACCTGCTCGACCAGCGCGACCACCAGCTTGCCGCGCAGGCTGCCCAGCAGGCCCTTGAGAAGGCACCAACGGGGACGGCGGTGCCCTGGACGAATCCAGACAACGGACACGCGGGCGTGGTTACTCCGGTCCGGACCTACCAGGTGGCCGACGGGAGCTACTGCCGCGAGTACCAGCAGACCGTGACCGTCGGCGGCCAGCAGCAGCAGTCGCACGGCACCGCCTGCCGGCAGCCGGATGGAAGCTGGCGGATCGCCAATTGAGGTTCGTGGTCGGTCACCAAGCTTTCGCGACGACGCGGGCGCCGTTCCGGAGGAGGACCTTCGTCTCGTAGGTAGCGCGAGCCGGGCGGCGGCTACCAGTGGAGCCGCATCGGGAACGTGTCGAGGGGATCGGTGCCCGTCCCGGCCAGATGGACGATCCGCTCGGTCCGGAGGCCGCCGACGCCGGGGACCGTGATCGTCGCCTTCAACGTGAAGACCATGCCCGCCACCAGGCGCGTCCGGTTGCCGGGACCGATCCACGGGCTCTCCTCCTCCGGGTCCATGCCGGTGCCGTGGCCCGTCCCGTGGCCTCGCGCCTCGCCCGAGTGGCGCTCGTAGCCCGACTCGACGAGCGCCCGCTGGATCACGGCGTTCAGCTCGGTCGCCAGCATGCCGGGTCGCGCGGCGGCGAGCCCGGCCTCCACGGCCGCCGCGGCAGCCTCGACGATGGCTCGCTTGTCGGCGCTCACTGGCCCGTAGGTGAAACCCCGGCCACCGTCGGCGACGTACCCGCGATAGCGGGCGCCGATGTCGGTCATCACGAGGTCACCGGGCCGGAGCACGCGGTCGGTCGGCCGGGCGAGGTTGAACGCCGAGCGCGGGCCAGCCTGGATCATCGAATCGTATGCGGTGCGGTCCGCGCCGGCGCCGATCATGGCCGCGTCCGCGAGCCGGGCGAGCTCCCGCTCCGTGTGAGGCAGCCCGTCCGCGAGCGTGTCGCGGATCGTGGCCATCGCTAGGTCGGTGAGCTCGGCCGCCTTCCGGAGGAGACGGAGCTCCGCGCGGCTCTTCACGGCCTTCAAGTCCGCCAGCGCCGTCGTGGGCTCGAGGGCCGCGCCGCCGAGCGCGCCGAGCAGCCGGTCCCGGACGCCGGCCGGGACGTACGCGGCCCCCGCGAGCCCGACGCGGCCATCCGGATCACGGGCGAGGGGGGCCAGAACCGGATCCAGGTCCCGAAACGGGCGGACCGGGAAGCCCGTGACACTCGCCGCGTAACCCAGGCACTGCTCGGAGACGACGAGTGTCGCCTCGCCGCGGACCGGGAGGACGACGAGCGCGTTGGCGATGTCGGAGACGCCGTCGAGCGGCCGGAACTCGGTGAAGTAGCCGACGTTGGCGCCGCGCCAGCAATCGCCGAACGCGATCAGCCCGACGAGGCCGGCCGCCTCCACCGCGGCGCGCGTCCGGTCGAGCCGGTCCCGGTACTCGGCGGCGCTGATGCCCTCGGGCTCGGCGCTCATGAGGGGTCCGCGGATCAGCGCCGCGCCGGGACCACGACGTCCCGCGGCCGGCCCGAGAGGAAGTGCTGGATGTTCTCCACCGCCCGCAGGAGCCCGGCGTCGATCACCTCGTGGGTCATCCCGCCGTTGTGCGGGGTCAGCACGACGTTCGGGAGTCCGAGAATCGGATCGCCCGCGGGGATGGGTTCCTCGTGGAAGACGTCGAGCGCCGCCCCGGCGATGCGACCCTCGCGCAGGGCGTCCACCAGTGCCGCCTTGTCGACGAGCCCGCCGCGGGCCGTGTTGACGAGGAACGCGGTCGGCTTCATGAGCGCGAGGTGGCTCCGACCGAGGTAGCCCTGCGTGTCCGCGCTCAGGCGCAGGTGGAGGCTCACGATGTCCGACTCTCGGAGGAGCGTCTCGACGGGGACGTGGCGCGCGCCGACCGCGGCGGCGCGCCCGGCATCCGGCCCGTACGTGGTGGCCAGGAGGCGGACGCCGAACGGCTGGAGGAGCTGCGCCACGCGGCCGCCGATCGCGCCGAGTCCGATCAGCCCCACGGTCTGGCCCTCGAGCTGGACGAGGAGCCCCCGGGGCCACTGATTGCCCCGCACGTCGCGGTCCATCGCGGGGATCCGGCGCGTGATGGCGAGCATGAGCGCGACCGTGTGCTCGGCGACGGCGTGGGCGTTCACGCCCGGCGTGTTGGTCACGGCCACGCCGCGCGCCCTGCAGGCCTCCAGGTCCACGTTGTCCGTCCCCGTGCCCCAGATGGAGATGAGCCGGAGGCGCGGGCACCCGGCTAGGACTCCATCTGTGAAGCGCGCGTGCGCGCGGATGTTGACGACGACCTCTGCGTCGCCGATCCGGCGGATCAGCTCCGCTTGTTGGTCCGCCCCACGCTCGGTGTGGACGGTGACGTCGCCGATCGCCCGGAGGCGAGGCTCGGCGGCGGAGCCGGTGAGGGCGGGGGGAAAGTCGTCGGGAACCACGATCTTGAGGCTCATCGGAAAAGGCCCCTCCGGTGGCGTGGGTTCAGCGCCGTCACTCCGCGTCCGGCCGGCCGGTATCCGGTCCCTCGCCGGGAAGCGAGGGCGTCCGGCCGTCGAAGCGGGCGGGGTCGAAGAGCGAGAGATCCATGGACGGGCGACCGTCGACGATCCACTCGGCGACGACACGGCCGGTGGCCGGCGAGTGCTGGAAACCGTGCCCGCCCCAGCCGACGGCGAGGAAGAAGCCCTCGACCCCCGGCGCCCACCCGACGATCGCGTGGTCGTCGGGCGTGAGGGGACGGAGTCCCGCCCAGCCGCCGGCGATCCGTGCCCGCTCGATCACCGGGACCCGGTGGACCGCCTTCGTCACGGCCTCCTCCATGATGGCCCAGTCCACCGGCGCCGCCTGGTCGTCGCCGATGTCCTTGACGTCCCCGGGGCTCAGGAGTAACTGCTGCATCTCCTTGCGGAAGTAGAAGCCACTGCCGGTGTCGGTCGTGATGGGGACCGGTCCGGGGATCTCCGGGAACGGCTCCGTGTAGAAGATGTGCCGCCGCCGTGGGTACACGGGCAGCGCGAGACCGGCGAGACGGCCGGTCCGGGCTGCCGCGGGGCCGGCCGCGTTGACCACGACCGGCGCGGCGATCGCCCCGTCGGTGGTCAGGACGCCGCGGACGCGCCCGGCCTCGAGGGTGAGACCGGTGGTCTCGACACCCTCGAGGATCCGCGCGCCCAGCTCGCGGGCCCGTCGGGCGAAGCCGGCCGTCACCTCGGCCGGCCCGGCGACCCCATCCTGCGGACCCCACACGGCGGCGACGAGGTCGTCGACGTAGAGCGCCGGGACGATGGCCTGGGCTTCCTTGGGCGTGATCACGCGCACGTCCACGCCGAGCCGACGCTGGAGCGCGATGCGCGTCTCGAAGCCGCGGAGGTCGGCGGGGCTCGAGATCAGGAAGAGGTAGCCGATCCGCTGGAAGCCGGGATCGCCGCCGAACTCCTCCTTGAAGGATTCGAACACGCGCTGCCCCTCGAGGGAGAAACGGATCTCGGCCTCCGTCCCGAACTGGGCCCGGATCCCGCCCGCGGCCTTGCTCGTGGTGCCGCTCCCGACCGTCTCGCGCTCCAGCACGACGACGTCGCGGACGCCCCGCCGGGCGAGGTGATACGCGATGCTGCAGCCGACGGCGCCGCCGCCGATGACGACGGCGCTCGCGGTTCGGGGGATCATTCGTGACCCCCCACACCCCCTGACCCACCCCGAGGGGGGAGGGGGAGGGGCGCCGAGACTCCAGGGCGAGCGGCGCCGACTGTGTTGGTGCGCATCACAAGGCGCGGGCGGCGCGCGTGCCGTCGAGCAGCGCGTCGTGGATGCGGCGGGGCGAGACGGCGTCGCCGACCAGCAGGAGCTCCGGCACCCGCCCGTCAAGCTCGTGGTACAGGCGGTCGTTCGCCTTGCCCCCGAAGGAGAGGACGACCGTGTCGGCCTCGAGGGTCGCCTCGGCCCCCGAGAACGTGTGACGCGTCCGGAGCCCGCCGGGCAGGATCGCCGTCGCCGCCGTCAGCGGCTGGAGGACGACGCCCTGGCCGAACAGGCGGGCGTAGAGGTCTGAGCGGAGGCCCTCGTCGATGTCCTCGCCCACCATGAAGTACCGGGTGATCACCGTGACCTGGCAGCCGCGGCCGGCCAGGAGGTCCGCCGTCGTCGGCGCCGCGTAGTGGCCGTCCTCGTCGACCACGACGACGCGCCGGCCCGGCGTCACGTGGCCCAGCAGCACGTCCACCGTGGTGGCGACATGCGACAGGCGGGCACCCGGCAGGTCCGGAACGCGCGCCGTGGCGCCGGTGGCGACGATCACAGCGTCCGGGGCATGCGCGAGCACGTCGGCCGCCGACGCGGGCGAGTTCAGGCGCACGTCCACGTCGAGCTTCCCGACCTGACCGGCGAGCCACGCGGCGATCACCGCGTAGTCCGCGCGCTTCGGCGCCCGCGCGGCCGCGAGGACCTGGCCGCCCAGGTCGTTCGTCGCTTCGAGCAGCGTCACGCGGTGGCCACGGATGGCCGCCACGCGGGCGGCTTCCAGGCCGGCCGCCCCCCCGCCGACCACGACGACGCGCTTCGGCCGCGTGGCTGGCCGGATCTCGCCGAGCTCGGCCTCGCGCCCAATCACGGGGTTCTGAACGCAGCCGATCGCCTTGCCCTGGCGGAGGCGGCCGATGCATCCCTCGCTGGCGCCGACGCAGACCCGGATGTCGCCGAGCCGTCCCTCCGCGGTCTTGCGGGGCAGCTCGGGGTCGGCGATGAGCGCCCGGGTCATCCCCACCAGGTCGCACACGCCCGCGGCGAGGGCCGCCTCGGCCTGCTCCACTGTCGAGACCCGGCCCGCCACGATCACCGGGACCCGGACGACCGAGCGTGTGAGGGCGGCGAGGTCGTTGAAGAGGCCGTGCGGGTGGTAGAGGGACGGGGTCACCATCGCCTCGTACTTGAGCGTTTCCGTGTTCGAGCCGCTCACCATCCAGTAGTCGGCGATGCCGAGGCCGTCGACCAGACGGGCGACCTCGAGCAACTCCTCCCGGCTGAGGCCGCCCGGTACGAAGTGGTCGCCGCTGTGGCGGACGCCGATGATGAACTCGGGCCCGACGGCGTCCCGCACGGCGTGGAGCACCTCGCGCGTGAGGCGCGTGCGGTTCTCGAGCGAGCCGCCGTACTCGTCCGTGCGCGTGTTCGTCAGGGGCGAAAGGAAGTTCTCGAGGAGGTGCCCGCCGTAGAAGGGGATGTCGCAGCCGTCGTACCCGCCCTTCTGGAGCCGCACGGCGGCGGCGACCCAGGCGTCGATCACCTCGCGGATCTCGCGCTTGGTCATGACGTGCGGCCACTCGCGGTGCCGCTCCTCACGGGTGTCCGAGGGTGCCCAGAGCGGCACCCCCGAGTACCAGGAGTGGCCGCGGCGCCCCCGGTGGGAGATCTGCGAGAGGCAGAGCGCGCCGTGCCGGTGGATCGCCTCGCTCATCCGCTGGAACTGGGGGATGATGCTGTCGTCCCAGTTGTTCACCTCGCCCCAGTCGTTCACCGAAGTGGGATGGATGCTCGACGACCCGAACATCATCACGACGCCGCAGCCACCCTTCGCCTTCTCCTCGTGGTAACGGATGTAGCGGTCGGTGATGCCGCCCTTCTCGCCGAACGCCGCGCCGTGGGGCGTGGACACGATGCGGTTCTTCGCCTCGCGGCGGCCGAGCTTCACCGGACTGAACAGCCGTCGAAACTGCGTGGTCATGGTCTCTCCGTCGAGATTGGTGTCCCGCCGCGCCTGACGCCGGAGGCAGGGCAAGCCGGTGGCAGCCGCGGCGGTTGGCGCACGATCGTGCCTACTTCAGCTTGGCGTCGTAGAGGAACAGCATGTTGTCGATCCAGGGCGTCCAGTCGAGCCGGTTGCTGATCCCGAAGATGTGGGCCTGCTGATACGCCTTGATGATCGGCGCGTCCTCGTAGATCATCTCCTGCGCCTTCCAGTAGAGGGCCTTCCGCTTCTCGGGGTCGTTCGATCCCTGGGCGTCCTCGAGGATCTTGTCGAGGGCCTCGTTCTTGTGGATCGCGAGCGCCGACTTTGAGTGGAGCGAGTTCACGAGGAGGTCGCCGTCGAAGATCCCGGCGCCGCCCCACGCGGTCATGTAGACGGGCAGGAGCTCGCGCCGGCGCCACTTCTGCGTGTAGACGCTCTGCTCCCCGACCTCGACCTTCGCCCTGATGCCCACTTTGCCGAGCATCTGGGCCATGGCCTGGACGACCTCGATGTCGTTCATGTACCGCCGATTCGGCACGTGCATGGTCATCTCGAAGCCGTTTGGGTGGCCCGCTTCGCGGAGGAGCGCCTTGGCCCGCTCCGGATCGTACCCGTACCACTTGATGTTGGGATTGAAGCCGAACGCCTCCTTCTCCAGCGGCACGCCGAGCACCTGGCCGTAGCCCTCGAGCACGGTCTTGATGATCGTGTCCATGTCGATGGCGTAGTTGATGGCCTTCCGGACGCGCGCGTCCTGCCACGGGCCCGGCATCAGGTAGTTTGTGATCTTCATCATGATGATGAAGCCGCCCAGGGTGGACACCTCGATCTTGGCGACGCCGCTCGCCTTGACCTTGCCGACTTGATCCGGCGGCACGTCGCTGACCAGATCCGCCTGGCCCGAGAGGAGCGCGGCGACGCGCGTGGTCAGCTCCGGAATCGGGCGGAACACCAGGCGGTCGATCGCCGGGGCGCCGCGGTGGTAGTCCTTGTTGGCCTCGAGGACGAGCCGCTCGTCCTTCACCCACTCGACGAACTTGTAGGGGCCGGTGCCCACGGGTTTGACCGCGAACCCGGCGTCGCCGACCTGGGCCACGTACTTCGGGGGCAGGATGCCGACGGTCCCGCAGTGGCCCGGGCTCATGCGGACGGGCAGGAGTGGGAACGGTGTCTTGGTGATGACGTTCACCGTGAGCGGATCGACGATCTCCACGCGGTCGATCGTGGCGATGCTGGTCCGGCCGGGCGCCGCCTGCTGCGGGTTCAGCATTCGCTCGATGCTGAACTTGACTGCGCTCGCGTCGAAGGGCTCGCCGTTGTGGAACTTCACGCCGCGGCGGAGCTTGAACTGCCAGGTGGTGTCGTTGACCAGCCGCCAGGACTCGGCCAGGTTGCCCTCCAGCTGGAGCGTCTTCAGGTTCCGGCGCAGCAGTGTGTCGAAGATCTGACGGTCCGGCTCGTGGGCGTTCTTGTCGCAGTGCATGTGCCAGTCGAGCGTCGCCGCCTCGCCCGACTGCACCACGACGACTGGCCGCTGCTGGGCGGGCGCGTCGCGCCCGGTCAGCGTGAGGACCGCGAAGAGGGCAAGGGCCCCCGCGAGTCCCGGGCGAGAGGGTGGAAGCCGTCGGGTGGTCTCCGATCGCGTCATCGCAAGGCTCCTCTCTACAGGCGGTCCATGGAGGTTCGGGTGTGTCGGGTCTGGAGGTACGGGTCGAGGGCGTCCCGGAGCGCGTCGCCGAGCAGGTTGATCCCCATGACGGTCACGAACAGGGCCGCGCCGGGGAAGAGCGCGAGCCAGTAGCGCGTGTCCACAAACTGCCGACCCTCCGCGAGCATCCCGCCCCAGGACGGAATGGAGAGGGGCACACCGAGCCCCAGGAAGGAGAGACCGGCCTCGGTGAGGATGGCGCCCGCCACACCGAACGTCGCCACGACGATGAGGGAGGCGCTGACGTTGGGCAGCACGTGGCGCCACACGATCGACGCGAGCGGGACGCCGAGGGCGCGCGCGGCGTCGACGAAGGACTTCTCGCGGATGGCCAGCGTCTCGGCGCGCACGACCCTGGCGTAGGCGCACCAGTTGCTGAGGCCGACCACCAGGATGATGTTGCGGACGTTCGCGCCGAGCACGCCGATGACGGTGATGGCCAGGAGTATGAAGGGGAAGGCGAACTGCATGTCGGCCAGGCGCATGATGGCGTGGTCCCACAGGCCCCCCCGCATCCCGGCCACCAGGCCCAGGCCGGTCCCCATGGCACCGGCGACGAGCACGGCGGAGAGCCCGATCAGGACGGACGTCTTCGCGCCGTGAACCACCCGGCTCAGAATGTCCCGACCGAGCTGGTCCGTGCCCAGGACGGCCAGCGTGCCGTCGGCGGTGCGGCTCGCCGGGCGCGTGAAACGACCCAGCAGGTTCTGCTCGTTCGGGTCGGCGGGGGCGACCCAGGCGGGCGCGGTCGCGCAGGCCGCGACCACCAGGAGGATCACCGCTCCGATTCGCGCGCCGCCCGACCCGACCAGAATGCGCGCGCGCCGCCACGCGCGGCGCGGCGTCGGTAAGGAAGGGCCCGCGAGGCGGACCGGGAGGGCACTCGCGTCAAGCCGCATGGCGGTGGCCCAGTCGCACGCGCGGGTCGAGCACCGTGTACACGAGGTCGATGAAGACGTTCAGGAGCAGAAGGACCGCCGCCACGGTGAACACCACGGCCTGGATCAGTGGCACGTCCTTGTTGACCACCGCTTCAACGGCCAGGCGGCCGACCCCGGGGTAGGCGAACACCGCCTCGGTGATGACCGCCCCTCCGAGGAGGTTCCCGAGCTCCAGCCCGAGCGCGGTCACGATGGGGATGGCCCCGTTCCGCAGGGCGTGTCGGAGGATCACCGACCACTCGCCGATGCCCTTCGCCCGCGCCGTGCGGAGGAAATCCTGGTTGAGCACCTCGAGCATGCTCGACCGCGTGATGCGCGCCGTTCGCGCCATGGCCCAGACGCCCAGGGTGACGGCGGGCAGGATCAGGGTCAGCACGCCCTCCCCGCCGTAGACCGGTACCCAGCGAAGGTTCACCGCGAAGGCGAGGATGAGGAGGATGCCGAGCCAGAACGTGGGCATGCACTGGCCGGCGAGCGCCAGCGCCATTGCCCCGGAATCCAGGATGGAGCCCCGCCGCACGGCGGCCAGGACGCCGAGGGGCAACGCCAGGAGGATCGCCAGCGCGAGGGCCGACACCGCCAGGGTGGCGGTCGCGGGGAAGCGCTGGAGGACGAGCGGCAGCGTGGGCTGGCGGTGCCGGAGGGACCGCCCGAAGTCGCCCTGGAGCGCGCGCACGAGGAAATGGCCGTACTGCTCAGGGAGCGGGCGGTCGAACCCGAGCGCGGCGCGCAGGATCTCGTAATCCTCCTTGGTGCCCTCCGGTCCCATGTAGAGCGCGGTGGGATCGCCGGAGAGATGCACCACCAGGAAGACCGCGAGCGAGATGCCGACGAGGACGGCGATCGCCCAGACGAGCCGCTGCCCGAGATACGCGATCACGCGCGACCGGGGGACGGGGCAGGGCGATGCGGCACACGATCCCGCCGCGCTGGTCGATCGGTCGTCAATGCGCCTGGCACGCGTCGGTCCCGGGGCCGCGCCCGTGACGCCAGCGCGGCGTTCCGCCCCAATGCTAGTTAAGTACGCCGAGAAGGGCCAACTCCACTACCCTCTCGGCCCTGAGTGAGACGTGGTGCGTATTATACGTCTACGACCAGATCGTGACGACGTGCCGGCGGGCGGTGTTCAACCTCCGGGTGGGCCGGAAAGGGCGCGGGCCGTTGCGGGCGATCGCAGCGGCTCCGCCCCCGTTCCGGCACCGTGTGTCGGCGATGAGCGTGACTCGCCCGGATCAGGTCCGGATCCCCGTCCGATGGCGTCCGACCATCACTTCGTGAAGGAACCCTCCGTGATCGTCTGGTTGCCGCCGGCCTCGATCGCCAACACCTCGAACGGATTCGCCCCAGAGGGGAGCGATGCGACGAACTCTGGCGAGACCGTCACGCTGAACGTCGTGGCCGGGACGGTGACCTGAAACGTCCCGACGATGACCTGGTAGCCGACGATGTTGATCGGCTTGGCCGGAAAGCCCGGCGGCGGACTTGTCACGGCGCTCCAGCTGATCATGAGAAAGTTGCCCGAGCCCAGCGAGGCAGAGACCGTGGGCCCGGCAGGAATGGCGTGTGTGAGCTTCCCCGTGCCCGAGATGGGGTCCCCTTCGACCGTCCGGCCCGAGAACCTGTACGCTCCTTCCGGGAACATGGCCAAGAGATCGCCGAGCGGAACGTCGGCGAGGTTCGGCTCCGCGCCTTCGAAGAACAGCTCGGTCATGCCGAGATCCGTGTACGGCCCGCTCCCTTCGACCTCGAAGATCGTGAGTCCCAGCGGGTTGATGATCTTGAGCTCCTTCCAGTCCTCTCCATCGAGGAACACGTGAACGCCCAGATCGTTGGCCGTGGAGTTGAACTCGAAGTAGACCCTCGAGATGGAGAGCTTCTTCTTGGCCGCCCACGCCTCCGGACCGGTCAATCCCACGATCAGGGCGACCATGGCCACCAGGGAACAGGTCACCAGGCGCATGGTATCTCGTCATTGTCGTCACTCCTCCTCGCTCGTCGGTATGGGATGATGTGCTGCCTTGGGCCCTTGGAGACTGGCGTGCGCAGCCCACCCTTCCAAGGCCAGCCTTCTGCTCGCGGCTCCGCCATTCGTTGAATGCCGCGGGCGCTTGCCACGCGAGTCCTCCGCCACCTTGGTCACCTGCCTCCTTTCCCAGTTCCGGCTTCCTGCGGGAGGTGCATCTTGCTCCCGCGGTACGTGGGCAATCTGAAGATTTCCTGAGGACCCCGTTCCTATTTGCGCCGGTGTTCCGGGGCACGCTGTCCGCCGTCGTCCTCGACGAGGGAAGCCGCAGGGCGAAGCCTGTGAGCCAAGGCGGAGAGGGTGAACGACCGGAGAAACGAGGCCTGGCGAAGGCTCAGTGGGTCGTGCCGAGGGGCCCTACGCCGATTCGGCCGACACCCCGAGGGGGAAAGAGTCGCGCGATCTCGGACCTCACTCGCGACCGGGAATCAAGCTCCTCTCTCGGCGGCTCGCCCGTACCGGATCGGTCCGGCCCGGTTGAGGCGGACACCCGCCGGATCCTGGCCGAGGACCGGATGCAAAGCGGGACGTTACCCGACGTGCTGGCGGAAGAAGGCGAGCGTCCGCTCGCGCGCCAGACGAGCGCTTCGCTCCTCGTAGCTCCCCCGCGCGTCGCAGTTGAAGCCGTGCCCCGCGGGATAGACGTGGACGGGAAGCGCCGGATGGAGCCGCTGGACCTTCTCGTAATGCTCCTTCGGGATCGAGGCGTCGGTCTCCCCGAAGTGAAGCATCACCGGGCACCGGGGCGATTCCGCGGCCGCGTCGGCGATCCCGCCGCCGTAGTAACCCACGCTGGCGGACAGCCCGTCGATACGCGTCGCCGCGAGCCAGGCCATGGTGCCGCCCCAGCAGTAGCCGACCACGCCGACCCGGAAGCCGGTGCCGACGAGCTCCCGGACGGCCGCGCGCACGTCGCGCACGGCGTCATCGGTCGAGATCTTGCCGCGCAGCTCGCGGCCCCGCTGGATGTCGTCGGGCCCGTAGCCCCATTCCACGTCCCGCTCGACCCGATCGAACAGGGCGGGGGCGAGCGCCACGTACCCGTCGGCGGCCCACCCATCGGAGACTTTCCTGATGTGGGAATTGACGCCGAAGATCTCTTGCACCACCACGAGGCCGCCCCGGGGGGCCCCGACGGGCGCCGCCCGGTAGGCGGAGAGCTGGTGTCCGTCTTCGGCGCTGAGCGTCAGCGTCTGTCCCATGGCGGATCCTCCTTGTCGTGCGTCGAGCAGCTTGCGGCATCGGCTGACCGAGACGGCGCCAAAGGCCGCGCGGAGCGGCGGCGTTCAGCTGCCAGTCTAGCAGGGCCGGTGACGCTGCCAAGGGCCGCGTCCCGAGCGACCGCGACGCCGACGATCGCGTCGCCGCGCCGTTCGCGGCGGGGCCGCGCGAAGGCTAGGCGTCCGTCCTTGTCCCGTCCGGCGGATAGGGGATCGGTCCGGCATAGTCCGCCCTGAGCGGTGACCAGCGGTCGGCCCACTCTCGCGTCAGCGTGCCCGCCAGCTGGCGGAGGTGCAGTCCGTCGTGCGTGACCCAGGCGGCGAGCAGATCGAGTCCCGAGAGGCGGAGGCCGGACGGGCTCTCCCCCAACGCCGCGAAGCGCGCCGGCACGGCCTCGGCCAGCAGGGCCACGTTTGCGGCCCGGTGCCCCCGGAACGCGGCCAGCGCGTCAAGTGGATCCGCGTCGCGGTAACGTCTCGCCGTCGCCCAGCCTTCCGGGTCGATGGGCGTGAACCGCGTGCCTCCCTCCAGGATGACGCGGACGCGGGCCCCGAAGTCCTCAGCCTCCTCGTCGCGCAGGTGGCACACGATCTCGACGGGCGCCCACTCGTCGGAGGCCGGCCGCGCCCGCCAGCGCGCGGGCGCGAGTTCGGCGACGATCGCGTCGAGCAGCGCCGGAAAGCGCGCGAGCTCGCGTCGAGCCTCGCTCAGGAGCGACGAATGGTTCACCATGGGTTGTTCCTCCTCATCGTGGCACGCGGCCGGCGACGAGCCGCACCTTCCGAGGCGCCGCCAGCCACATCGCGGCCACCGACACCACGCTGCACGCGATCGCGATCCAGAACGCCGGCGCGTAGCTTCCGGTGCGGTCGTGCACCAGACCCGCTACCCAGGGACCCGTCCCGGCGCCGGCGTTCGAGGCGAGGTTCAGCACCGCGAAGATCGAGCTGTAGCGTGCCCCCTGGAAGAGCTCTATCGGAATCGCCCCGAAGACCGACGCGAGCCCGTATCCGAGGAGCCCCTGCGCGGCGACCATCAGATACACGAGCCATCGTTCCGGATGTGCCGGGAGCGCAAGGAGCGCGAGGTAGCAGAGCGCAAAGCCCGCACCGCTCGCCGTCCACGCCCACTCGCGGCCGATCCGGTCCGAGAGGTGACCCCAGACGACCTGGCCGGCGATCCCGGTGAGACCGACGAGGCCAAGCGCGTATCCCGCCAGCTCGGCCGAGAAGCCCAGCTCGAGGAGGTACTTCGTCTGGTGGATCTGGACAGCGTACCAGGCGAAGAGACCCGTGAAGTAGCCGAGGAACACCCACCAGAAACGGGTCGTCCGGACGGCCCGCCCGAGCGTCCACTCGGTGGCGGCCCAGGCGTGGTCCACAACACGGACGGAGGCGGGGCCGGCCGTCACTCCCGCCGCCACGTCACCGTCGGGGCGAAGGCCCAGCTCCTCCGGGCGCCGTCTGGGGACCAGCGCGTTCAGGGGTAGGACCACGAGCGCGATCAGGGCGACGAGCACCCAGCAGGCGCCGCGCCAGCCCACGCGTCCGATCAGCCCCTGGAGCCAGGGCAGAAGCAGGAATGAGCCGACCCCGACGCCCGAGAAGGCGACACCGAGCGCGAGACCTCGCTTCCGAACGAACCAGTTCGGCAGGAGGAGGGAGTGGCCCATGTAGCTCACGAAGACGCTCGCGCCTGCCACGAGGACACCCAGGGTCAGATGGAGCTGCCAGGGCGCACTCACGCCCGTCGCGAGCGCGAGTCCGAGGCTCATGAGGCCGAGGCCGATGGGGAACACCACGCGTGGCCCCACGCGGTCCATGAGGACGCCCAGGAAGGGCGTGAAGGCATTCGATGCGAGGAGCCCCGTCGTGAAGGTCGCCGCGGTGAGTGCTCGCGACCATCCGAACTCGTCCAGGATCGACGGGAAGAAGAGGGAGAAGGCCGTGCGGGCGTTCACCACGATCCCCATCGTGACGAAGGCCGTCGCGACCAGCACCCAACCGTAGAAGACCGGAAAGCGCCGGAGGCGGCCGGCGCCTGCGTTCAACGCGCCGTCCGGAGGCCCGCGGGCGGGGCTAGAGGCCGAGCGCGACCCCGCCCGGGCGCGGGTCGCTGCCCCCGCGCAGGACGCCTCGCGCGGCGTCGATCTGGATCAACTGGGTCGCGCCACCGCCCGCCCAGGGCCCGAGCGTCTCGACGACATGCCCCCGCTCGGCGAGCTCGCGCCGGGTCGCCTCGGGGAGGCGCTCCTCGACCCGCACCACCGCCGGGAGCCCGAGGTTCGCCGGGTCGGTCCCGGGGAAGCTGAACCACCGGGGCGCCTCCACGGCCTCCTGGGGCGAGAGCCCGTGGTCGATCATGCTGGTGAGCACCTGGGTGTTCCACTGGGTCTGCTGGTCACCGCCCGGCGTCCCGCCGACCAGCCAGGGCTGCCCGCCCTGGCAGACGAGGTAGGCGTTCAGCGTGTGCATCGTCCGCTTACCGGGGGCGATGACGTTCGGATGGCCCTCGTCCAGCGTGAACCCGCGGCCAGCCCGGTTGTTCAGCGTGATCCCCGTGTCGCCGGCCACGACGCCCGAGCCGAAGGCCGCCGACAGGCTGTGGATGAACGAGACCGCGTTACCGTCCACGTCGACGACGGTGAAGTAACTGGTGTCCGCCGCGTGCTCGGGGACGAGCGTCGCCTCGGGCAGCCGCGCCCGGGCCAGGTCGATCTCGGTCCGGCGCCGGGCCGCGTGCTCCTTCCCGATCACCTCGGCGAGCGGCCATTTGACGAACGCAGGATCGCCAGCGTGGCGGTTCCGGTCCTCGAAGGCGAGCTTCTTCGCCTCCACCAGTAGGTGGATCCGGTCCGCGCCGACCAGCGGGAGGCGGCGGAGGTCGAAGCCCTCCAGGATGTTCAGCTGCGAAAGGAGGAGGAAGCCCTGGGAAACCGGGGCGGTCTCGTACACGCGGAAGCCCCGGTAGTCGGTGACGATGGCCGGGTAGACGAAGGTCTCGTCGAGCTGCCGCGCGAAGTCACGTCGCTCGAAGAGGGCGCCCGCCCGCCGGAGGAAGGCGAGGAGCCGCTCGGCGAGCTCTCCCCGGTAGAAGGTCTCGGCGCCGTCGGTCGCGACGGCGCGAAGGCTCCGCGCCAGATCGGGCGCCGCCCAGCGCTCTCCCGGGGCGGGCGGGCGCCCGTCGGGGAGGAAGAGCCGCGCGGACTCGGGGAAGCGTCGGAGGACGTCGGCTCGCTCGGCCATCCACCGGCTCACCCACGCCGTGATGGCGACGCCGTCCTCGGCGAGCCGGATCGCCGGGGCCCACAGGTCCGCCCACGGGAGGGTACCCCAGCGCTTCCAGATCGTCTCGTAGAAGGCGACGGCTCCGGGGACGGCGACCGAGTGGACGCCGTCGAGCGGCATCAGGCGGCGACCCTGGGACGTGTAGTACTCCCGCGTCGCGCCGGACGCCGCGACGCCGCTCCCGTTCAGACCGAGGACCTCCTGCCGGCGGGCATCGTAGATCACGGCGAACCCGTCGCCGCCGAGCCCGCACATCATGGGGAGCAGGACACCCTCGGCGGCGGCGACGGCGATCGCCGCATCGAAGGCGTTGCCTCCCCGCTCGAGGACCGCGGCCCCGATCATGGCGGCGCGGGGGTGCGCGGAAGCGACCATGCCGCGCAGGCCGAGGGCCTCGGGGTATCGCGTGGGGGAGGAGGCGGAACGCCAGGCGCCGTCGTGGGAGGAGCTCGGTTGGCTCATGGCGGTCATCTTACGCGACCCCGGGTGTCTCCGCGAGGTGCCCGACCTCGCACAGCGGCTCCCCGGCGGTGACCGGCGGCGTGGCGACCACGTACACGACCTCGCCGGCGAAGGGCGCCCGCACTTCGTGGAGGACGGTGCCGAACGCGTCGGTCAGCCTCCCGAGGAGCCGCCCCGTCGCCACCGACTGCATCTTCTCGACGACCGGATGCCAGACACCGGTCACGGGGGCACGGAGGACCTCCGCACGGTCGATCCAGACGGGGTGCGCCACGCGCGCCGAGGGCCCGTCGAGGATGTGGAGGTGCGCGAGGAGCGAGCGCGCGCCGGCCTCGTGGGCCGCCACCGACGGCTCGTCCGTGGCCCCGAGGCCTCCCGACTCCGCCGTGATCGCGGGCTTGCCCCGGGTGATCGCCGCGTTGGCGGTGAAGAGGCTCGCGCTTGGGTCCCGGGGACGCCTGTGGTCGACGAGGATGTGATCGAGACCGTAGGCGAGGGCGAGATCCCGCGACTGGGCGTTGACGGCGGCGTCACCCCCCACGATCCAGTACGTGTACGGGCGGAGCGACTCGTTGCCGTCGCCGCAGTGCATGTCGACGAGGTGAGTGCACCGATCGATCACCTCGCGCGTGATGGCGAACGCCATCCGCTCGCTCACCGTGCCCTCGGCCCGGCCGGGGTAGACGCGGTTCAGGTTCTTCCCGTCGGGGCCGTAGTAGACCCGCCGTCCGTAGAACGCGGGTGGGTTCGCCATGTGGACGAGAATGGCGGCGCCCCGCATCCGCGCCGGCTCGAGCAACGGCCGGAGCCGCTGGAGGGCGAGGATGGACGTGTACTCCGAGCCGTGCGTGCCGCCGACCAGCGCGAGCACGGACCCCGGGGCCGCGCCGTTCGCCACGGTCACCGGGATGCGCGTCCCGGGATCGACGCCATCCGGGACCTCGATCCAGCCGGACACCAGCTGGCCGGGCCCCGCGGTCACGCTTCCGACGGTGAGGGGAGTGGACATCGGTTGGCTCTCCTTCCATTCGGCCGGCTATCCGGCCGGCGCGGCTCGGGCCGGCCGTCGGACAGTCTTCAGCCTGGGCGGACGCGGCGACCTGTGAGTCCATTTGCGTGGCCGCACTCGCGCGCATCATGCGCGGCAACGCCCTCCATCCTGCCTCGACCGCCAGGCGCGTGCCAGA
>Ga0114129_10001421_pt1 | contig 32301 bp, 29 predicted proteins | sample RhiMetdeltSRZDD1_FD_80071 | JGI IMG/M metagenome (GOLD analysis project Ga0114129, IMG submission 80071) | Populus rhizosphere microbial communities from Tennessee, USA - Rhizosphere MetaG P. deltoides SRZDD1 (version 2) (version 2) | ecosystem: Host-associated > Plants > Roots > Rhizosphere >...
CCCCTTACGAGCAGCCGCTAGTCGAGCCGCAGTTCAGGCATTTGTAACAGGCTCCGTTTCGCACCATGAGGGAGCCGCATTCGAAGCAAACGGGGGCATCACGGTCTTCAATGTCAACGAGCGAACCTTTCTTCGCAGGGCTGCTCGAACTGCTGATCGACGGGGCTACAGCCGGTCGTGTGTGCACCGTCAAGGGTGTGAGCGACGGCTCGTCTACCTGGACGCCGAGGGCCCTCGCCTCGTCGGACGGCAGGAACTTTGAGGCGAGATATCGAAAGATATAGTCCATGATTGATTTGGCGTATGGCACCTGTGGATTGGATGTGAATCCGGACGGCTCGAACCGGGTGTGGCTGAATTTATCGACCAAGACTTTCAACGGCACGCCATACTGCAGCGCCATGGAACACGTTGTTGCAAAGCTGTCCATAACACCCGACAGCGTCGAGCCCTCTTTCGCCATCACGATGAAGATTTCACCAGGCGTGCCATCTTCATACATGCCGATCGTGAGATATCCTTCATGCCCTGCGACCGAAAACTTGTGAGTTATGGAATGACGCTCCACGGGCAGGTGCCGTCGTACCGGCCGGCTCTCAACCACCGGCGCTGCTTTCTTTTCCGACGAGCTGGTGCTGAGCGGCTGTGTCCTCTTCGACCCATCACGATAGACGGCGACCGCTTTCAGTCCCAGGCGCCAGCCCTCGATATAAGCCTGTTCGATTTCCTCGACGGTGGCCGCCGAGGGCAGATTGACTGTCTTCGAGATCGCGCCGGAGATGAACGGCTGAACGGCGCCCATCATTTTCAAATGTCCCATGTAGTGAATGGAACGCAGGCCGTTCGTCGGTTTAAACGCGCAATCAAATACTGGAAGATGATCCTGCTTGAGTCCGGGAGCGCCTTCGATCGTTCCCTTATCGTTCACATATTCAACGATTGCCTTTACGGATGGATCGTCGTAGCCAAGCTTTCGTAAAGCGGGCGGAACGGTGTTGTTGACGATTTTGATCGTCCCGCCGCCGACAAGCTTCTTATATTTCACGAGCGCGAGGTCCGGCTCGATTCCGGTGGTGTCGCAATCCATCATGAAGCCGATGGTCCCAGTAGGAGCCAACACCGAGGCCTGGGAATTACGGTAGCCGTGCAGAACACCAAGATCGACAGCCGCCGACCAAATATCCAGCGCAGCGTCGTACATGTCTGTTGGAACATTGTTGCGATTGATCCGCTTCACAGAATCGCGATGCATCCGCATAACGTCGAGGAACGGTTTCCGATTCACCTCGAAGCCGGCACACGGCCCCAACTCGCCAGCGATTTTCGCCGATTGCAGGTACGCTTCACCCGTCATCATCGCCGTGATCGCAGCCGCATAATCACGGCCGTACTCACTATCGTATGCGATACCTTGAGACATCAACAGCGCTCCAAGATTCGCGTAACCTAAGCCAAGCGGACGATAGTCGAACGAATTGAGCTCGATCTTCTTCGTCGGATACGAAGCAAACCCAACAATGATCTCCTGCGCCGTTATGGTTATAGCCACCGCATTGCGGAAGGATTGAATTTCGAACCGGCCATCCTTATCTGCAAACTTCATCAAGTTGAGAGAGGCCAGATTACAGGCGGAGTCATCCAGGAACATGTATTCCGAACAAGGATTCGATGCCGTAATAGGTGCCGTGTTCTTTGATGTGTGCCAGCGATTGACAGTCGTATCGTATTGCATGCCAGGGTCGCCGCAGATATATGCGGACTCTGCGATCATGCGCATCAGATCCCGAGCCTTATACGTGTCCAGCGGCTCGCCAGTCACGATGGCTTTCGTTTGCCAGTCGCCGTCATTGATAACAGAGTGCATGAACTCGTCCGTTACGCGCACGCTGTGATTCGCATTTTGAAAAAAGATGGAGGAATACGCTTCGCCGTCGACGCCACCGGCGTACCCGTTGTCCAGAAGCACCCACGCCTTCTTCTCTTCATTCGCTTTGCTATTGATGAATTCCACGATATCGGGATGGCCGGCGTTAAGGATCACCATCTTGGCAGCCCGGCGGGTTTTGCCTCCTGATTTGATCACACCGGCAAACGCGTCGAAGCCCTTCATGAAGGACACGGGCCCCGAAGCGATTCCGCCCCCCGAGAGCTGTTCCCTGGACGAACGGATGGGAGAAAGATTGCTTCCTGTACCAGACCCCCACTTGAATAACATTCCTTCGGTCTTGGCCAAGTCCAGAATTGAGCTCATCGTATCTTCGACCGAGTTGATGAAACACGCCGAACACTGGGGTTTTACTTCGACGCCGCAGTTAAACCACACCGGCGAGTTGAAAGCCATCATCTGATTCAGCAATAAGTGCACAAGTTCATCATGAAAGACCGCCGCATCTTGCTCGCTTGCAAAGTACCCACCTTGCCGGCCCCACCCGGTAATTGTCGTTGCCACTCGCCCGACGAGTTGGCGCACGCTGGTCTCACGCTCGGGGCTACCTCTTTTTCCATGGAAGTATTTCGAGGCGACAATATTCGTCGCCGTCATCGACCAGGCCTTTGGGACTTCGACATCCTTCTGCTCGAAAATGACGTCTCCGGATTCACTAGTGATCGCCGCGGTCCGGTACTCCCACTCGACCGTGTCGTACGGCGAGATCCCTTCGCGGGTAAAGTAGCGGCGAAATTCGAGACCTTTTTTTGGCAGTGCTGATTTATGGGTTTCAGCGGCTTTGACGTCCAGGACTTCCTCTTTCATTCGTGTGCTCCCTCCCTATATTGTGCTTTTTTGGATAGGCTACGCAAGATACTGTGGGTTCGGGACACAATAGGTCCACGAAAAAAGAGGAAAAATCTATTCGACGAGGCCTTCTTTGATGGCATACCGGGTCAGCTCGGCATTATTTTTCATGCTCAGCTTTTCCAGGATGCGGACTCGGTAAGTGCTGATCGTTTTCACGCTCAGGGTGAGTTCATCGGCAATCTGAGTGACGGTCTTGCCCGAGGCGATCATACAAAGAACCTGATATTCGCGGTCGGAGAGAATTTGGTGCGGAGCTTTTGTCGCATCGGAGTCCAGGTCGAATACGAGCTTTTCAGCTAGAGTCGGACTGACGTATTTCCCCCCCCGGACAACTTTACGAATGGCTTGGACTAGTTTCGCCGGAGCACTTTCTTTGGTGAGGTAGCCCGCCGCTCCGGCCCGCAGAACTCTAACGGCGTACTGATCTTCTGCATGCATGCTCAGAACGAGCACGGGCAACCGGGGAGACTCGGAGTGCAGTTGCTTGAGCACATCCAGCCCGTTCTTGTTCGGCATCGTGATATCGAGCAGCACGACGTCGCATGGTTCACTTTGAATGATTTTTATCGCTTCGTGACCGTCGCCGGCTTCTGAGGTGACAGCCATGCCGGGATTCTCGGCGATAATTCTTTTCAAGCCCTCGCGAACGACGGCATGATCATCGACGACACATACTTTGATCATTGTTTGACGAGCCTTATCGGTTGTTTATCGGTTACGCTAATCGGAAGCATATCACCATTGGAGCTCGTAGGACGCGGGATTAAAATTTCGAGCTAATCCTGAAGCAAGGGTACGATGATTTCGAGGCGGGTTCCTTTGCCGGGTCCAGAAAGAAGCCTGAAATCACCGCCGATTCTCGAAATCCGTTCTTTCATCCCCACGATGCCCAAGGAGTTGAATTCGCCTTGCTCCGTTTGGCTCATACCGATTCCATTGTCCGAAATGGAAATCCGGAGAGCGTAGTCGCTGAGATCCAGCCGGACCTGCACTCTCGAGGCTTTCGCATGACGCATGATATTCGTCAACGCCTCTTGCACAGCGCGAAAGACCGCGACTGAACCTTCCATAGAAATGTCTAGTGAGTTTGCATTCGAGAGCAGCTCCGTCCGAATTTGTGTACGCTTTCGGAATTCCGAGACTTGCCATTCGATGGCTGGTATAAGTCCCAGATTATCGAGTACAGAGGGCCGTAGCTCCGACGCAATTCGTCGGACTGTTTCAAGAGTGTCATCGACGTGCCTAATCATTGACTTCAATCTTTTTTGGCTTTCTGATGACCTTGAAGTCCGACTACGAAGCCAAGAAAGATCGAGTTTCAGTACAGTCAACGCCTGTCCTAACTCGTCATGAATCTCACGAGCAACCCGCGTTCTCTCCTCTTCCCGGACGGCCTCCAAGCGAGCTGCGAAATCGCGCATTTGCTCTCCCGAGACGCGGAGTGTCTCTTCCGTGCGTTTATTTTCAGAAATCTCTCTGATGACTACAGTCGTCGTCGTCAGGCCGCGCCCACGATTGAGGCGGTAGCTGTGCGGGGAGCCGAAACTGAGTTGGTACCACTTGGCCCAGTCCCCATTGATACCGCTGATTTCACACGCAGTACGTTTGCCCCGACGAAATGCCTCGTCGAGGCATTTCTGTAGCTTCGGTTTCTCGAGATCCCCAATATAGTCAAGAATGCTGGTACCGACAAGCGCAGTAGCGGAGTAGCCCCAAATGGGCTTATTGATAAAGGAAATCCGCCCCCCCGTCTCAACTGTCATGATGGTATCCGGCGCGCTATGCACTAACGAACGCCAGTTTGCCAGTGCTGCTTGAAGAAGCTTCTCCGTGTTTTCCACCTCCGTACGATCGATGACTATCAGGCGATGAAACACCGAAGAACCTGCCACTGATGTTGTCAACGATATTTGTACGGGCTGCCTTCTGTTTTCGACGATTAAGTCGATTTCGATCGTACGCGTTTCCGAATCGCGAATGGGTTCTCTCAAAGAATCAAGAAAACGCTGGAGGTGTGATTTCGCGACGAAAACCACGAATGACCGGCCGATAAGCCAGGCGGGAGGGAAACCCAAGAATTGCGCGCCGGTTGCGTTCAACTCGCAAATGCGGGCTCGCCGATCCAGTGTGTAGAAGGCGATGGGTGCAAGATCAAATAATTCTCCATACGGCTCTTCTACCGCAAGACTGGACTGCGATTTGGCACTCGTCCCCTCTTCTGCATTGGGGCTTTGTTTGACGGCGGGTACCGACAGGCGCGGCCGTCGGGAACGCCCGCGACGTTGCGGACGTACGGTGGAGATCTTCTTCATTGCTGAGGTGGATGGAGTCGTGGATCTAGATCTAACAGCACGATAATAACTCCATCGATTTTGTTATCCAGCGTGCGATAAGGGAGTATTCTCATCGAGTACCACTTGCCGTTCTGATCCTCAACTTCATTCTCCTGGATCTCGAGAGAGTCGACGACCCGGTATACAAGTTGGCGGAGATCGGACATATGAAGATTCTGGACCTAGCGGCACCAGCCTGCGCCTTACGTTCAACGGGAGCGGCGCTATTCTCGATTTCCGCCCGCCAGGTTTTGACCGGCTCCCTTTTCTTCGTTGCCATTGATTCTCCGAAACAGCCGGCAAAATTATGTCATGCCTATGCCATTTCATTGGCTTTTTCTTCGGATTTTGCCGGGGATAATGCCCAAAACTCTCGCACCATAAGCGCGAGCGGCCGTACGGAACAATGGATCGATCGCCGGCCGATGCCGGTTCTTGCGCGGGCCGCGCGTTAGGCGCACGTATCCGGGTTCCACCAGGAAGTGCAGGTCCGGCTGAGCAACGTATAGAGAGGGTTGAATCGGTTCACCATCGACGGCGGCCGCGACTGTTAACGTGCGGCCGCGCTCAAGATTTTTCGGCAATACAGAGGGACTCGAAGGCGAAATGTGCATCACGACAAATACGGCGGTCTTAAGATCGGGCGGCAACGCGCGAACGTGTCTCCCAACGGATCAAGGCCTCCGGCGGAGGCACCAATCACAATGATGTTAGGCACGATTTACTCCTAATTTCACATAGTCGCCAGCTATTCGCGCGGTTCTTCGATCCGATACCCCGGCTTCAGAACGTCATAGATGAACGCGACGCGCTGTCTATAGGGAATGAACGCGCTTTTCATCGCATTGATCGTGATGCGCTCGAGGTCCTCGAGCGTGAGCCCGAATGTCTGGGCTGCTGTGTGGAATTCGTCCGTCAAAGTGATTGCACTCATCAAACGGTTATCCGTATTCAAGGTCACACGAAAGCGATAGCGATAGAAAATATGAAACGGATGTTCTTCCAGGCTCCGCACGGCACCCGTATGTACGTTACTCGTAATGCAACTCTCTAGAGGGATTCGCTTATCAAGCACGTATTGGGCGAGGCTACCCATGCTGAGGACGACATCGTCTTTGACTCGCATGTCTTCGATCAATCGGGTGGCGTGACCGATTCTATGGGCCCCACACCACTGAATGGCTTGCCAAATCGATTCCTTACCGAAACCTTCACCCGCATGGATCGTGATATTGAAGTTTTCCCGCTGAATGTAATGAAATGCCTCGACATGTTTCTTCGGCGGATATCCGCCCTCTTCGCCGGCCAGATCAAACGCGACGACCCCATGAGGACGGAAGTCCACCGCAAGTTCCGCTACTTCTTGTGAAACCTCGGGCGGCATGCTCCGGAGTCCACAAAGAATGACTCCGTATTCAACTCCAAAATCACTCTTGCCGCGCTCCAGACCGCGTATGACAGCACGCATGATGTTTTCAGGGTGCAGCCCTTTCTGAACGTGAAGCATGGGAGCGAATCTGGTCTCCACGTAAACAACGCCGTCCATCTTCATGTCTTCCAGCATCTCGTAGGCCACACGTTCCAGCGCTTCTTCGGTCTGCATCACGGCAATCGTGTGCTCGAAACCCTGAAGGTACAAAGGCAGGCTTCCTCGTGACGCCGTCGTGTGGAACCATTCCGCGAGATTGTCGGTTTCCTTCGCCGGAAGGTGCTGATATCCACTTTCGCGGGCGAGCTCGACGATCGTTTGTGGCCTCAACCCACCGTCGAGATGATCATGGAGGAGAACCTTCGGCAGTGCTTTTAAGACGTCCGTCGTTAGATTCATGACGCCGATTGTACAGGCGAAAGATACTGCTCGATGTTAGGAATTGCGATACGCTAGGCGCCTTCTAAGCGGTACAAAAGGAGCAAGTATGCGAGGCAATCCATTGGCACGGTTTGGCCTGATAACAGTGCTGCTGGCGTTCATGCATGTGGCGACCATCGGAACAACATCAGTACGTTGAAGTGCCGGGCGGAACTCACGCCAGTATTGTGGGACCGAACCTGAAGACGATGTTTGATTTCTTCGACAAACATCGCAAGACGCAGTCGAATTAAGATTTAAAATTGGACGATTCCTGCATCTGAAATTCGAAATTCGAAATCGCAGATTGGACTGCGGTAGCACGAGCGCCAGACTCCAATTTCCGATTTCGGCTTTCGAATTTGAGGTGCAGGAATCGTCCAATTTCAAATCTCTTTCGGTTGGGGAGCAACACTCGACCCGCTTCGGCCACACAACCTCAATTCAAAAATCCTCGTATCCGCGCCAAAGCCTGTGCGGCAGGAGTGTACTCTTTGTTCTCCTCCAGAGCCCGTCGGTATTCCTCTTTCGCTCGAATCCAATCGCGCTTCGCTTCATACACACGGCCGAGATTCATGTGCGGGTAGCAGTAACTTTCATATCGCGGGGCTTGCAGGGCGCGTTCGAGCCACGGAATTGCGTCGTCGTCTTTACCTTTCATGATCAGGTAAGAACCGATGTCGTTATATGGATTACCGAAAGTTGGATCGACTTCGATGGCCTTGAGGCATTCCGCGATCGCGTCATCAATACGTCCCATCCAACTGTATGTCCAACCAAGAAACGTATGTGCTTCCGCGGTCGGATAAGCTGCGATCGATTTACGATACAGTTCGATCGCCTCGTCCAGCTCTTTCTTCATTTGATGTTCGTAAGCTTTCTGAAAAAGCTGGATGGCGCGTTGTTGTCGAGTCTCTTCGTTCATCAAACAAAGTCTAGGTCGACTCGTTCGGGAATGATTTTCTTTTTGTATGCTTCCTGAAGAAGTCTTCGGACGGCTTGTCTTCCCTCTTCGCCGTAGTCGAGGGTGAGATCATTCACATACATGCCGATAAACCGGTCGACGCGCTGCGTGTCCAGGCCGCGAGAAAACTGGATTGCGTATTCCATGGCCTCTTCGCGATGCTCGAGGCCATACTGAATGCTTTTCTTGATATCGAGTGCAACCCGCTCTATCGTTGTTTTCCCGAGATCACGTTTTATGACGTTTCCTCCCAACGGAAGGGGCATTGCGGTTTCTTTCAGCCACCACTCTCCGAGATCCAGCACTTTGTGCAGCCCCATCTCGCGATACGTCAATTGACCTTCGTGGATTAGAAGCCCGGCATCGTATTTCCCCTTTTGAACCTCGTCCAAAATTTTGTCAAACGGCACCACATCGTAATGAATTTGAGGCTCGAAGAGGCGTAGCACAAGAAAGGCTGTCGTCAGAGTGCCCGGAATCGCGACTGTCGCGTTGATGAGATTGTTGGCACGCAGCGGTTTTCCGGACACGACAATTGGCCCGTAGTTCTTTCCCATGCTTGCGCCACACGCGAGCAGCGCATACTTGTCTGCCAAGTACGCATACGCGTGGAAAGAAATAGCAGAGACCTCATACTCGCCTTCCATGGCCTTTCGGTTCAGAGTCTCGATATCGTTCAGCGTGTGAATGTAATTGAGGTCGCCGGTATCGATCTTCTTTGTCGCTAACGCATAAAACATAAACGCGTCGTCCGAATCCGGACTGTGCGCCACATGAATGTCCTTCTTCATAGGAACCTAAGGATAGCAGAGAAATCAGTACGCTACTCGGCAGTAACATTATCGATTAACCGAGTCGTCCCAAGCCATATAGCACCGGCGATTCGGACTGGTCCTCGAATGTCTGTTACCGGCTGCAGCTCGAGTGGATCGACTATCTCGAAATAGTCGACTCGAATCAACGGAGAGGCGGCCAATTGATCTAACGCCTCCTGACGAACCTTCGCACCGTCGTGTTCACCCGACGCAATTCTCGAGGCCGCATTTTGCAAGGCACCGTAAAGTACGGGGGCCGCTTTCCGTTCCTCTGGCTTGAGATACTTGTTACGGGAACTCAAAGCCAGGCCGTCGCTTTCTCGAACCGTAGGCACGCCGACAATTCTGACAGGAAAATTCAGATCCGCCACCATCCTTCGAATAACGGCGAGCTGCTGCATATCCTTTTCGCCGAAAAACGCATAATCCGGTCGCACGATATTAAACAGCTTCATCACCACTGTGGCGACAGCGCGAAAATGGCCGGGCCGAAATTTGCCGCAAAGGTGCTCGCTCACACGTGTAACATCAATGAATGTGAGTTGCGGTGTTCGATACATTTCATCGTTAGCGGGAGCAAAGACGAAGTCAACAGCGTGTTGCCGGCAGATCTCGAGATCCTCTGGCAGCGTCCGCGGATAACGGGCGTAGTCCTCACTCGGACCGAACTGCAGCGGGTTAACGAAGATGCTGACAACCAGCGAATTACATTCACGGCGGGCCGTTTCGATCAGCTTCTCGTGGCCGGCGTGCAAGGCGCCCATAGTGGGGACTAAACCGATCGTTCCCGCCGATGCAAGCGCGTCCCGAATATCCTTAACGGTGTGGACCGCCTGCACGTATTTCCTCGATATACGCGCGTGCCGCCGAGAGAATCTGATCTCCCATACGCGCGTATTGCTTAGCGAAAGGCGGAGGGGTATCGGTCAGACCGAGTGCGTCATAACTGACCAGGACCTGTCCGTCGCATTGGTTCCCCGCGCCGATTCCAATCGTTGGAATTTTGATACTGGCCGTAACCCGGCCCGCGAGATCGGCGGGAATCGATTCGAGGACAATGGCGAACACACCCGCTTTCTCGAGCACCTCGGCATCTTTAACCAGACGGTCGGCTGCTTCAGAGTCTCGGCCCTGAGGACGAAATCCGCCCAGTTGATGGACAGACTGCGGTGTCAATCCAAGATGTCCCATGACCGGAACACCGATGTCGACGAGTCGCTTTGCCGTGTCTACGATCTGGCGTCCGCCTTCAATCTTCACGGCAGCCGCGCCACCTTCCTGAATTAGCCTGCCGGCGTTGCGCATCGCCTCTTCCACGCTCAGCTGAAACGTGAGAAACGGCATGTCCGCAACGATAAGCGCGCGCTTGGCGCCGCGGCTGACCGCTCTCGTATGGTGAATCATCATATCGAGCGTGACCGGCAAGGTGTTGTCGTAGCCGAGAACAACCATACCTAAGGAGTCCCCGACCAGGATCACGTCGAATCCGGCGCGGTCGAGAAACCGAGCCATCGTGAAATCGTAAGCAGTCCAAACGGCTATCTTCTCGCCGCGCTCCTTCATCGCCCGCAGATCGGGCACTCGCACTGGTTTCATAATCTACCAAGCCTTCCGAAGGAAGTAGTTCTTGGGAACTTCCGAAAGCATCGCTCTATAAGAGTAGCGCAAGCTGTCATGAATGAAGCAGACGTGGGTGCACCAGCATTGGTCGCAGGCGATTTGCTGAGGTTCGCTACGGCGTGCCTCACTCTCCCAGAACACATTGAAGTTCATACCGAAGTCGCGCAGATTGCCGAGCGGCTTCCGAAGTTCGCAGGCGCGAACTCTGCCGTCATAGTCGATGACTGCAGACGTCTCGCCTGCCGTGCACGCCATTGGCCAGCGGACCGAGCCCTCGAGATTTTGAAATTGTGTCCGATGATGAAAGGTTAGCGTGCCGACATACACGGCTTTTTTGATCCATTTCACAACGCGATTCCGGTCGCTAAACATGCCGTCGGCATAGGTCCACTGAATGTCGGGGAGTGCCGAATAAATCTTCCTCAGCTTTTCCCGATCGACTTTCTTCAACCCTGGATCTTTGGCGTCCCCACGAATCAAATTGAAGTAGTGCCCATCGGCGATTCGCTCCGCTCGGATCAATTCGGCCAGTGGAAGGATTTCATCCAGATTGTCACGCGTGATGACGGTATTGACATTCACAATCAGCCGAAGTCCGAATGCGCGTTTCAACTTACGGAGAAGCCGCGCGCTTTCCAGTGCCTTTTCAAAATTGCCTGGAACGCCACGCATGAAATCATGCGATTCTCTGAGACCGTCAAGCGCAATATTGATGTGAAGCTCGAGATCTTGGTTTCGTGACAGGGAATGCCCTGCAACCTCGTAGATGCGATGCGGCTTGAGGCCGTTCGTAGGCAGATTGATGTAGCGCACGCCGTTGTTGCGGACAAACAGATCGATGATCTCCGGCAGTTCCCTTCGCAACGTCGGCTCGCCTCCACTGAACCACAAATCCGTGATGCGTGGAGTGTTGTCTGAAAGCCGTACGATCTCATCCCAGGAGAGGTCGCCTTTCTCGTTCAACTCGTCCCAATAGAAGCAAGTCTCGCACGTAGCGTTGCAGTGCGACGTTACGAAGAAGATGATCGTGTTCAGTTTTCTCTTGCGACGGAACCACCGAACACGTGTGTTTCGTTGGGGGAGACCAGCTTGTAATGTATCTGTCGCCATATGATTTCACTGCTGAGCGCCGATACGACCATATTGTATAGGTACAGCAGCGCCACGAGCGGCGAACACAGAATATAGAACCAGCTGTACAGCGACAAGGCCGACGGCGGAAGTACTGTTTGAACTGCCTGATAGCGAACCCGGGATTTTGCTACCGAAAGCATGTAAATGCTCAACCAGAGCAACGGATGCGCAAACGGCAGGAGAAAAAAGGCAGCGTTGAAGATCAAGTGTCCCGCAAATCCGACCCGCCACAACGCGCGATGATAGACACGAGTAATTATGATTTGTCGCGTGGTGAATTCAATGAGTTCCTTGAAGCTACATTCACCGTACGAAGGGATGAGGCACTCTGGAACAAAAATGATTTTTGTGCGGGTGCGCTGGGCGGTACGTGTGATCGAGTAATCGTCACTGACAGAACCCTGCCAGGATTTGAGGATATCGAGTCGCTCAAATGTTTCGCGACGAATTGCTGTTGAACCGCCCCACACAAAGTTCCGGTCATGATTTCCCAGAATTCCGACAGATGACGCATTCCATGCCGAGCGCATCAGGGTCGGAAAATGGAAACGCTGCGGCACATACCAACGATAGCCGGTCGCGATTTTGCCGGAATTCAAGGGGGCCAGAAGTTTGGAAAGCCAGTCCTTCGGAAAACGCGCGTCGGAATCGCAGAAAACATAAACATCTGCGGAAGAGCCAACGTGTCTCACGGCGCACGACAAGTTATGAACTTTTTGACCTTGATCCGTGGCTTTGCCGGCAATGAGGACGTTCTGCTTGAGGTGGCGCAGCGTGGCGCAAGCGGGATCGTCCTCGGATTCGACGATGAATTGCACCTCAAAATTCGAATAATCCTGGCCGAGGATCGATTGAATATTCTTTTCAAACTCCGAGTCTGTTCCTTTGCAAGGACAAAACACCATGACGCGCTCACTGCTGAGGCGTCTCGGCCGAAAGGTGCGAATGTGGCGTGCCGCCCTTATGCCATCGACGAGAGTCAGAATGCCTTGAAGAATGGCGATGCCGGCAAGTATCGTTAGTCCCATATCCGACTGAACAGTGATGACGGAGCGTAACGCAGCGCAGTACCGAACAGCGGTCGCGCCCGCCTCATCGCGGCAAACGCGACACGCCGGGGTCCCCAGCGTCGCTTCCATCGCGATTCATATTCCCACTTCATTTCTGCATAGCTCGTCCGGCGCCGAAGACCGCGCGCAACCACCTCTGCCGCCAACACACCCGTTTCGAGAGCATGCCTGATCCCCTCTCCACAAAACGGATCGACCATGCCTGCAGCATCGCCAATCGCGATGAAATCTGCCGGCAAGCGATCGTACGCGATCGGGCCCGTTACGAGACATCCTTCCCGCTGCAGGTATCGACGCAACGCCGGTTTTTTCACGAGAAAACAGAAATTCGACCGGCCGCCCTCGACCGACACACCGCCTCCATAGCCATCGTCGAAAAACCAGAAGTCTAAAACGGAATTAGAACCGCCGGGTGTGAAATACTGAATTCCGAATTCGTCCACCTGCCGGCGCGGACTAAAACGGCTCAACTTGCCGGCCGCATCAATAACGACTTTGCAAAACACATCGTCAACGGCAAATCCGCAATCGCGTGGCTCGACGCGATGCACTGCACAACCCTGAATCACACGCGCCCCATGTGCAAAAATTTCATCCAATGCGATTCGCGATATACCTAATCCCGTACGGTCGAAAGGAAGCTCGACTTCAACGGCATCTACTCGTACCCGTGCGCGAGTAACCTCAACACCTCCAGCCCTCCGAACCTCATCGAGCAGACCCAGGCGATCGACGCACTCCACAGCGCCGGGAGATAAAAATCCGCCGCACACTTTGGGACGCGGGAACCGGTCGCGCTCGAAAGCGACGGCATCTATGCCCAGTTGCTGAAGCCTGCGGACGCACGCCGAACCGGACAAGCTACCGCCAATGATGACAACATCGCTCTTGGTCATTTTCGGGCAACCAGGACCAGCCTGTACGGAAAGCTACGATGGATTTCGGCGGGAATTCCTGCCTGACTCGCGATGTCCTGCAACTCCATCGGGCGAAACGCTCGCCGAACCGAAACAGGCGCGTCATGTCGAACCATTCTGCTGCGACTAAACATCAGGGTAAGTGCTCGAATCGAGAAATACGCGAAGGCGTGCCTGTGCAAATCATTCACAATCACGATTCGTTTTGCGATCCGCCACATCTGTTCCAGGACGCGCACGCAGCTTTCGCTGGGAAGATGATGGAAAAACAGCGATGACATCACGACATCGAAACTGTTGTCGCGAAAGGGAAGATGGAGAGCATCACCGACCACCGGCAATACGTTGCGCGAACGTTTCAATCCTTTCGCGTTCAAGTCCAGAGCCACTATTGTGCAGCGTAGTCTTTGAACCAATGCATCGCCTATGTCGCAGGCACCTGCGGCAATATCGAGTATCAGCAGGCTGGATTCGTGCGGCACGAATCGTTGGATCGCTCGGACGCCACCGAGCCAGCGGTTAATCAATTCCAATTCCCGATATGCCGCAGCAAATTCGTCCACAGGCTCGCTCAAGTCATCCATGATCTCGTTTTCTTCGGCACGGCGGGCAAGGTTACCGAACATTGCCGAGGACAACAGCCGAGTTTTTCGATCCGAAGCCGATGCAATTGCCTAACGCATATTGCACATGAGCGTGTCGTGCAACGTGAGGTACGTAGTCGAGGTCGCATTCCGGATCGGGGTTGTCGAGGTTCAGCGTAGGAGGAATGAGTTCCTCTCGCAACGCGAAGAGAATGCTGCTAATGCCTGACGCGCCACTGGCACCTTGGGGGTGACCGACCATCGACTTGGTCGAGCTCATCGGAATCCGATAAGCACGTTCGCCGAAGCACCGCTTGATGGCCCTCGTCTCGATACGATCATTCAGAGCTGTCGACGTTCCATGAAGATTCACATAATCAATGTCATCAGCAGTAAGACCCGCATCTTCGATTGCAAGCTGCATCGCACGGGCCGGTTCGACGCCGGATTCGTCCAAACGGACGCGATGATGAGCGTCGCAGGTCGAAGCATAGCCAAGCACTTCCGCATAAATCGGGGCGCCACGTGCTTTAGCGGAGCTTTCGGTTTCGACGATATAAATCCATGCTCCTTCGCTTAAGACAAATCCGTTGCGATCTTTTGAAAACGGCCGAGATGCGAGCTCAGGACGATCATTCCAAGACTCCGTCAAAATGCGCATCATACAAAATCCCAAGAGAATTCCGGGAGCGAGGGGTGCGTCAACGCCGCCCGTAACAACAATATCCGCACGGCCGCCGATGATCGCATCACAGGCATAGAACAGCGCATCGGTAGAGCTCGTACATCCGGTGGATACAACGTGACTCGCACCGTGTAACCGAAACGCCATCGAAATCTCGCTACTCAGAGTGCCGATGGTTGACGTGGGAATCGTGTAGACGCTGGCTTTCTTCGGTTCGCCTCGAAACCAGTGCGTGTATTGCCGCTCTGTAAATTCCTGCCCGCCCCCGCCGCTGCCGAGTACAACGCCGATCCGGCGCCGTTCCTCCAGAGTGAGGAGTTCCGTGTTGAGTTTCGCGTCGGCGAAGGCCTGACGGGCAGCACTAATCGTTAATGCCGCTGCACGGGAGACGTGTGGACGCTCCTTGAGATGAAAGTACGCAAATGGATCGGTACCGCGGACTTCGCCGGCAATTTGCACGGGATAGGGAGACGGATCAAACGCCGAAATTCGGCGGATTCCGCTTTTCGCTTGGCGAAATCCGGTCCAGAGTTCTTCGCGAGAGTTTCCCAGCGGAGTCAGACAGCCAAAACCACTAATCACGATGCGATCAGATCGCGGAGTGCGGCTGGATGTGAAAGGCACAATCAAATCATACACCTCTCACCGCATGAGATCTGACACTGCGGGAGATCCCGTTAGTCGTTCGGCTGAATATTCAAAGACCACATTGACCATTAGTGTAGAATTTTTTTTGGAGGGACCATGGGCGGAAACACCGTTGAGATCACGGACGACAACTTCGAAAACGAAGTTGTGAAATCGGCCACACCCGTACTAGTGGATTTTTGGGCAGCCTGGTGCGCGCCATGCCGCGCAATCGCACCCACCGTTGATGCTATCGCAGAGGAATACAAAGGCCGGGTTAAAGTAGGTAAACTCGATGTCGACGCAAACGGCGCGACAGCTGCCAAATTCAACGTTCGCGGCATTCCAACTCTTCTCGTCATCAAAGATGGCCAGGTTAAAGAGCAAATCGTAGGCGCGGTCGATAAAGGCGTCATCACCAAAGCTCTCGATAAACATCTGTAGTGAATAAGAATCTCGCAGTAATCGGACTGCAGTGGGGCGACGAAGGGAAAGGTAAGATCGTCGATATCCTTTCGCATTCGTATGACTGCGTGGCACGTTATCAAGGGGGCCATAACGCCGGCCACACGGTGAGTGTCGGTAACCAGCGACACATCCTTCACTTGATCCCATCCGGCATATTTCACCCCGACGTCAAGTGTGTTATCGGCAGCGGCGTGGTGCTTGACCCGCTCGCTTTTATTGAAGAAACAGAAGCGATCGGCCAAGCGGTGGGTGTATCGGTTGACGGACGACTTTTTGTCTCGAACCGTTGTCACCTCATCCTTCCCTATCACCGCCTCGTCGAGGTCGCGACCGAGAAGATTTTGGGTGAGCGCCGTATCGGCACGACATCACGAGGCATAGGACCTGCTTACGAGGATAAAATGGCGAGGCGCGGCCTCCGCGTTTGCGATTTGATCAGTCCCGAGACCCTTGCCCAGAAAATTCGTGTCCAGGTCACGGAGAAAAATCGGACGCTCGAGGCGTTGAAGTATCCGGAGACGATCGATCCGGAGCCGATCTGCGATTCGTATACCCGGTACGGCGAGAAGATCAAACCGTTCGTCGTGGACACTTCAGTGATGCTCAACGAGATGATTCGCACCGGCAAGTCGATCCTCTTCGAAGGAGCACAGGGTACGCTGCTGGACGTTGACCACGGCACGTTCCCTTTTGTCACATCCTCGAGCGCGGCCGCCGCTGGAGCTGCTACCGGCCTTGGAATCTCACCAAAGCATATTCATAGTGTCGTCGGAGTCTCCAAAGCATACACGACACGCGTCGGCGGCGGCCCTTTTCCGACCGAATGCCTGGACGCGTCGGGCGAACAGCTCCGCACTCGCGGATACGAGTACGGCGCTACTACCGGCCGGCCCCGGCGCTGTGGATGGTTCGACGGCCCCGCAGCGCGTTACGCAACGATGATCAATGCACTCGATTCCGTCGTGATCACAAAGATTGACGTACTCGATACGTTCGACGAAATTCCGTTCTGCGTTGACTACAAATACAAAGGATCGATCTTGAAGGAATTTCCTGCCGACACCGCGGTTCTCGGCGCTGTAACGCCGGTCTACAAGAACATTCGCGGTTGGAAGAAGCCACTCGCGGGGCTTAGAGAATGGGCTGATCTACCCGGCCTCGCACAGGATTATCTAAAGTTCCTGTCGGATTTCCTGGACGTTGCTGTCAGCATGGTTTCTACCGGACCCGGCCGAGACGAAACGATTCATTTGTAGGTTCAGGAACCAACAAGGGTAGATCGATCGTGAAGGTAGCCCCATATCCCCTGCCCAGGCTGTCGACGGCAATGTTTCCGCCGTGCAGTTCCACAATGTGACGCACGATGGCCAATCCCAGTCCGAGGCCGCCTTGGGCGCGCGTTGAGGACCCATCCGCCTGGCGGAACCGATCGAACACGTAAGGCCGGAACTCCTGTGAAATTCCCACCCCATTGTCTGCAACGCTGACACGGGCGTGCTGGGGAGTATTTTGCAATCGCACCAGGATCGAGCCATGCTCCCCTGTAAATTTCACCGCGTTTGACAAGAGGTTCCAGACGACCTGCTGGAGCCGGGCCGCATCGCCACTAACGCGAGGGAGGTCGGCGGGCGTTGAGAATTGAATGTTGATGTGTTTCGCTTCAGCAGCCGGCCGGATTACGTCGATAGCGCTTTCGATAATCGGTTTCAGCATGATTTCGGAACATTTCACGGCGAACTTGCCGGAAACGATCCTCGAAACGTCCAGTAGGTCTTCAATCAGGCGCGATTGCACGCGCGCATTCCTCTCAATTGCCTGCAGGGCGGACCTCTCGCGCTCCGTCGGCAGGCGCCCTTGTTGAAGCAATATCGACCAACCCAGAATCGAGTTGAGAGGCGTGCGGAGTTCGTGAGAGAGCGTCGCCAGAAACTCGTCCTTCATACGACTGGCCTGTACGAGTTCTGCGGTACGTTCCTGCAGGGCCCGCTCCCGTTTTTCGATCTGAGACAGCATTTCATTGAATGCATCGACCAGTGTTCCCATCTCGTCTTCGTTCCGTTTCTCTGCGCGGATGGAATAATCTTTGCGCCGCGAAATTTCCTTCGCCACTGTTGCCAGATCGAGAATTGGTTGCGAAATGACTTTGTGCAATCGAAAAGAGAGTGCAAACGCAAATAAGGCCGCCATGCTAAGGACGGCGCCCATCGTAAAAAGCTGAACTTCGAGGTACTCGAATGCAGGAGCAAGTGTAGCGCGCACCTGAACGACGCCCACTTCCCTGCCGTTCAATTGGATCGGGCTAGAGACGAGCAATTGTCCGGCATTACTGCTCTTGGCCGCCGGCTCCATCGGACATTTCTCAACGCCTGGGTTGACGCGCTGGGCAAACAGCCCATCAGGCGTGTAGATACAGGAGGCGATGACCGAGGGCTCCGCTACTAGCGATTCGAGTGTGTTGATAGCGGCAGCTTGGTCGTTGAAAGACACCGCAGCAGCCGTGTTCGCGGCAACAATCCGGGCTACCACCGTAGCGTTTGTCACTAAACTGCGGCGGTTTGCGCTCAAGTCGTAAACAGTTAATGCACCCGTCGCGAGCAACAGCGCCGAGCCGCTAATGATCATGCTGATTACAACGATTTTTTGAGGGATCGAAAAATTGCGAAACGAGATCATCTACTGTTCTTGTACTTCGCGGACAAATCGAAAGAAAACGTTAATCGCTCTCTCAATACCAAACGCGTAACCGTTCGTTGACACGTGTACGACCGCTCGTTATGATGCGCGCCGGCTAATGGACGGAACGCTTATAAACTACAACTACGAACTGCAGGAGCGAGAGCGGCTATTTCATACCATCTTCGACAATTCCCCTGATGCAATCTTTGTCGAGGATCTCGACGGCAACGTCCTGGATGTAAATCCGTCAGCATGCGAGTTACACGGGTTGAGAAGAGACCAGCTGATTGGTAAAAATGCCGCCGAACTGGTCCCTCCCGAATATCGCAGCTCCGTCGTGCGGCCGGACAAAATAATCGACGGCGAAGTGGAGGGCTTCAGTCTCTCCGTAGATGGACGCCGAATTCCGGTCTCGATTCGATCCTGTCCTATTCCGTACATGGGTACGACGGCCATACTGCTTCAGGTTCGAGATATCAGTGAGCGGCGCCGGACTGAAGAGGCTTTGCGTGAATCGGAAGCACGGTACCGGTTGCTTTTCGAGTCCAATCCGCAGCCGATGTGGGTTCACGATCTCAAGACGTATCGTTTCATCGCAGCGAACGACGCTGCACTGCGCTTGTACCGCTACTCACGCGACGAATTTCTGCTAATGGACAGCATCGATGTAATCCTCGGTCCACGTGCCGAAGACCCGGATCTACCCAAACTTCCCAATCTTGTAGAAATGAGTACCGCGAGACACCGACGGAAAGACGGCACAATGCTGACGGTCGAACTTACACAGCACACGATGAGGTTGGATGACCGCATGGCGGCATTTGTGATGATCAACCGCGTGATCTCGGCGAGCCGCTAACACCAAATACAACACCTCTTTTTTCAGGGCCGACTGAAACCACAACTGCGGTGCTTGCGAAAACAGCAAGCGCGGTTAAGGCCATTGCGGTCGAGTAACTCGTCGCACTTCCGAAAAGAGCCTGCAGATAAGTAATCGTACCTGCCAGAAGGATGCCGCACTGGTAGGCGAAGCCGGGCATAAAGCCGCGGATCTGATCAGGCACGAGTTCCGAAATGTGCGCCGGTACCACGCCCCAGGCACCATGCACGCCGAATTGAATGAGAAAAGCACCAAGCGCCAACATCGCGGTAGAGGGAGAAAAGACCCACAACGGAATCACTAAAATCGCAATCCCTAGGCCGCACACGATGGAGCGGCGCCGCCCAGCGCGGTCCGAAATCATCGCCACGAGAACGCCACCCACCAAAGCTCCCAGGTTTGCGATCATCGTCATGACAGCCGCGCCTTGAGCGGAGAATCCTCGCTGCGTTTTCAAGAATGTTGGATACATGTCTTGAGTGCCGTGACCGCAGAAGCCCATGAATGTGAGAAACAAGACAAGATAGAAAAATGTAGTCAAGTTGGACTTGATGACGGTCCAAAGCTGACTCCACTCCTTGCGATGAGTTCGTTCCCAAACCTCCGACTCTTTGACTTTGCTTCGGATAAAAAGCGCCAACAAAGCCGGCGCTCCACCGAGGAAGAAGAGGGCACGCCAACCGAAACGGGGAACAATCAGGAAATACGCGAGAGACGCCAGCAGATTGCCGGTCGTATATCCCTGTTGGAGAATGCCGGACAGCAGCCCTCGCCAGCGTGGTGATACTTTTTCCATGACGAGCGATGCACCTGCTCCCCACTCGCCACCCATTGCAATGCCAAATAATGCGCGCAATACCAGGAAAGTTGTGAAATTCGGCGCCAGACCCGACGCCACAGACAAAGTGGAGAAGGCAATCACATCGATCATTAATGGAAGACGCCGTCCATAGCGATCCGCCATCAGACCGAATAGAAAAGCGCCCACCGGCCGGAATGCCAACGTCAATGTGATTGTGAGCGCAACTTCTGCGTTTGTGCGGCCGAACTCTTTGGCGATTTCGGTGAGAACCATGACGACCACAAAGTAGTCGAAAGAGTCCAGCGTCCAGCCAATAGTTGAAGCGGCAACTGCATACCAGTGGTCACGCGTGGTGCTTAGATTGTCCTTAATATTCGCCGTCTTGGGTTCGAAGGTCTGGCTCACCGGGCGTTGCACGGGGTAGGATTCCACCCGGTAGCGTCCGCTTGCTTCCGAAAGTGGGTGCTCCGGATCAATGTTCGATTGAGATATTCGGGATCTGCGATGATGCTTTTCACGACGAGCCACTGATCGCCGTTAGGCTCCTTGACCACATCAAAATATTCGATCATCGATGCATTCGAACCGTAAGGTACGCCATTTTTCTGCAAATAGCCCGGCCTCATCCGTGTCGTCGTGATCTTGAGAGAACCACCCGAACCGCCCCTACTCGCGGGCGGTTGCCACTCCGCAATGGAAAAGCCCTGCCAATCCGGCATCCCTGCCGGAGGCTGGGGCTTTCCAAAACGGAAGAGCCGCGTTTGCGTTCCGGCATCGGTTTCGAGCTTCAGCGTTGTGTCGTTTGCCCATGTGATATGCAAGCGTGTCGGAATGCGCATAATGTTCGCGGCACCATAGCCTTTGCATTGCAGGCCGGCAGCTTGATCTTTTGCAGGGTCCCACGCATCGGCGATTTTCTTTCCCGCTTCGTTCAGCGGCGTGATGTCGGGATAATCGCCTCGTGGGGGAGTAACCATCCTAAAACGCCAGTCTTCACTGACGATCGCAACCCAGTAGCCGGTCAGATCGATCGGCGCACCATCTTTAGGAGTGCGAGGGGCGACACCACGTTCTTGCGTTTGGGCCGGCAGCGACATCGTCATCAGAATCAGCAGCAACGCTCCTGCCCTTCGGGAGTTGCCTCTCCCAAATTTCATCCCGGCCTCACTTCTTTAGAGTCTTGTAAACCGCTTCGACGAACATGTCTGTAGTCCACCCAGGAACTGAACCGTACAACGGATCATAATCGCGCGTCGGGCGGGCTGCTTTTACTTGCTCCAGAGTCATGCCCTTCTTGATCATGTCCTGGACACGATCGCGAATAATAATTGTCATCTCGCGGCAGTTGATGACGTCGCCTAAATCGGACAACCGTCCGTGACCTGGAATAACAAGAGTCCCGCCCTCTTGCCCGTATACTGGAATGATCATATCCACGAGGCGGTTCAATCCGTCGATAAGTCCTTGGATCGTACCTCCCGCAGCGACATCGATTACGGGATAGCTACTGGTCGTAAAAATATCTCCCGCACTAATGACGTCGGAGCGACGGAAAAAAACGATGCTGTCACCATCGCTGTGCGCGGCCGGCTGATGAATGATTTCGATACCTTCGCCATTGAAGAATAACTTTTTCTCGTCGCTGAGAAATGTACTGGTCGGCCAAGCGCCGGATGGAGCCTTGGTCAAACGCTGCAGCACATTGTCGTGCGCGATAATCTGTGCGCCTTCTGCCGCGTCCTTAATATCTCCCGCTACATTTCCGCCGGCGATCGTGCTTCCTGCTTTCCGTATCGGTTCGTTTCCGCCCGTGTGATCGTCGTCGAAGGTTGTATTAATAACGTAACGAATGGGACTCTTCGAAAGGGTCCGTATGGCTGCGAGAATCTTTTCCGAGAGTGGCGCATATTGCGTATCGACCACCAGGACTCCATCATTCCCGGTCTGTACAGTGATATTGGCACCCGCCCCCACCAGCATGTAGATGTTTCCCTGCACGGGAAGAATGCGTATCTCAACACTATTCAAGTTTTGGGTTTGTTGTGCGGCCGCAAGCATTGACAAACAGAGGACTAATGCAATCACCGCCAGGGTTCTCGTCATCGCTTGATCTTCGACTGATATTCGGGGTACATCGTTTCGGCGCCCCCGCGAGCTCCCTCGCGTGGAAGCTTGTGCGCATCTGCAAATTCTGTGAGAAACGGATTGGTACCCGGCAGGTGATGCGGGATTACACCTTTAGCCCTGACAATTTCCTCGACGGGCTCGCAAGGATAGGGACCGATCTGGCCTCCAATGACATACTCGTACTCGCGAGTGCGAACCATCGGTTCGGTTAAATAGACAGGATCCGTAATGACAGTCATCAGTGTCATTCCGTCTCCGTGCCGGATGAAGTGCTCAACGACCGTGGCACGATCGCTTCGAGGGACGCCGTTTCGCCGAACCCAACCTTCCTTCAGGTGTGTGGTGTACACGGTCAGGATGTCCCCTTCCCACTTGCCGGTGGAAAAACCTTGCGCCGTGTGCAGCGCATACTCCGGTGGATGTGGACGGTCATCCATCCAGATAGTTCGTTCCGTGCCCCATGCGAAATGATGCGTATGTATGGCAATCAGCTGTTGGGAGTCTCTGTCGCGCTCCTCCCAGATACGCATGCCCGCAAAGCTGGGAACGTAGTCCGATGGATGTACCCTGCATTGATATTCCGGCAATGCGATCAATGAGGCATCCCAAGAGTCCGCACGCATCCGCGCTTCGTCGGTCAGAGGAATTCCAGTGTAATCGCCAAGCTCCGGACCAAACAGGCGATCGGGCCAGTCTTCATGCAAGATGTCCAGGTTGTCCCAAACTCCTGAGAGATTTACTTGTGCAGAGGCGGATGTGGAGAAGCAAAAGACCGCAAAAAACAAAGCCAACGGAGACGAAACGCGGCGAAGCATAGCCACGAAATTGTATGACATCTAGACTCCGGGTCTGTACTTCTTACTAAAGCTGTTGCGTGCATTCGTCACAGTGAACGTGCCGTCGCGATCCGCCGTGACCTTAATCCAATATGCCGTCCCGTTATGGACTGGCGGCGGTGCAGCTGTCGTTCCAGGAAGCGGCGTGACGAAAGGCGCAACAGGTATCGAGGCCGGCGCGTCGTCGACTGTATTTGCGATAAACATTCCAGGAACCGTGTATTCCTGGCCGCTAAGCTGAGAGAAATGCAATTGCCACAGGTCCTCCAGACCGGGGGCCAGATGGATAATCCGCATCGCTTCGGGCTGTCCACCCTTGCGCGTGCCGTTGTTCATGATTGCCGCGCGTGCTTGAATAGCGTGCGCCAAAACCTCGGAGTTGGAGATCGCCTGTCCGTGGTGCGAAACAATCCAGAGATCGACCGTACCGAGCCTGTTTTGCGGGCACATCAAATCGAATTCTTTGTTCCACGTCAAATCCCCAAGATGCAGAGCACGGAATTTGCCGAACGTGATGTGGCTTCCCACGGACTGGGCATTTTCCGACTTGTCAACCTCCTGAGGCTTGAACGTGGTGCAAATCGGATTGGGCTTTCCCGCGCCAGGCACGGAAGAGCTGATATGCTCGCCCGCTGATGTCACGATTCTCCAATCCATGTCTGAAATGGATACGCGGTCGCCAGGCTTGACGACCGTGTGCTTGGCTTTCCCGTACAACTGCGGATACGTCTTCTGTAAGAACTCATCCGTTGGAGGGGCCGGCTCGACGTTTGCGCCATGATCGATGAACTCCTTGATCGTGACGTTTGCAGCAAGCTCGCTCATACCGCCGAAGTGATCGCCATGCCAATGCGTAGTTATGAGATGGTCCAGCTGCGTAATTCCCGCGTCCTTCATAGCAGCCATGATGCGGCCCGCATCTCGCGCAGCCGCGGCACCTCCGTTGCCCGTATCGATCAATACGGATTCGCCTGAAGGCGATACAAAGAGTGTCGCGTTGCCGCCCTCAACATCGATCAGGTAGATCTCGAGCGCCTTCGATCCCGCACCGAGAACCGCAAAACTCAAGAGCAGAATAAGAAGTAACGATGCACGCATTTCGACCTCACAGTCCGGCAAATTTCGGAAACTATTATCGATTATCAGTTCCTATTGCAAGCGGCGGTACTTGCGCTTTACAAAGCATCAGCATTCATTTCAATCCGAAGAGCCAAACGACTCCGCCCTGCGGTACTTCCGGAAACTCTCCGGGACGGCCACGATTGAGCACGCCCTGCATACCGGCGGGATCCACTCCCCAACCGGACTGAACCGCGATGTATTGTTTTCCATCGACCATGAATGATGTCGGTTGGCTCGTGATTCCGGAGTTCGTCGGAAACTGCCACAAGAGTTTTCCGCTCTTCGCATCAAAGGCGTGAAACATACGATCATTGGTTCCGCCGCTGAAGACAAGGTTTCCGGCCGTTGTCAACATTGGTCCCCAATTCATTGAATTCGGGTACATGTGCGTCCACACCTTCTTACCGGTATCGACATCCCAGGCCTGGACTTCACCAACGTGATCCGCGTTCGGAAGGAGGTAGGTTCTTCCACGAGACCCTGTGTATCCACGGCCGGGCGAATACTGAACTTCCACACCGATGGACTCTCCGCAGATGTTCTCGTTCGCCGGAATATAAATCATCCGAGTCTTTGGATTAAACGCGATCGGCGGCCAGTTCTTACCACCCCACAGTGAAGGGCAAAAATCCGCCATCTTTCCCGTACCGGGCTTCCGATCAGGATCCACCTCAGGTCTTCCTGTTTCGGGGTCAAGGCTTTTATAGACGTTTTGCCGAACAAACGCCTTGCCTTCGACGAAACCGATTTTGCCGCTCGAGCGTTCGAGAAACCACAAGTAGCCATCCCGTCCAACATCGATCAGGCCTTTGTAAGTTCGACCGCCCCGCTTGTAGTCGACAAGAATTGGTGGAGAAACCTCATCCCAATCCCAGGATTCGTTCGGATCGTATTGGAAATGTCCTTTGATCTGGCCCGTGCCTGCGTCGATGGCTATGGTTGACGACGTATAGAGATTGTCGCCCGGCCGTTTGTCTCCCATCCAAGGACCACCATTACCTGTCCCGACAAATATCAGGTTCGTTTCCGGGTCGTAGTTGGGAGTGACCCACACCGAGCCGCCACCGTTCTTCCATTGATCTCCGCCCTTCGGCCAGGTTTCGCTTCCCGGTTCCCCAGGAGCCGGAATGGTATAAGCTCTCCAGAGTTCTTTTCCAGACTCCGGATCAAAAGCTGCAACGAAGCCGCGAATGCCGAACTCACCGCCGGATGCACCAACGATGACTTTTCCGTCTGCAACCAAGGGGGCCATGGTTGTGTAATAGCCATTTTTGTTCTCTTCAACTTTCGTTGCCCAAACTTCCTTTCCAGTCTTTACGTCAATCGCGACGAGTACCGCTTCGCCCACAGCGAAGAAAACTTTGTCGCCATATAACGCAACGCCACGGCTTGTCTGATGCGGAATGCTGGCACCTTCCGGAGCCGGCCTTCTAAAGCGCCACAGGACCTTTCCGCTCTTGACGTCAATGGCAATGACTTGATTGCTTGGGGTTGCCACAAACATCACTCCGTTGCTCACCATCGGCGGTGCTTCATGACCGCTGATAACGCCCGTCGAGAATCCCCAAATGGGCTGCAGTTTGTCGACATTCTTTGTCGTGATCTGCTCGAGAGGGCTGTAACCCCAACCATCGTATGTCCGGCGCACCATCAGCCAATCTCCATCTTCGGGCTTTTTAAGGCGCTCGGCAGTAAGTGGCTTGTAGTTCTGCAGAACGCTAGGCATGGGTGCCGGTGGCTGTTGCTGCTGCGGCTGCTGTTCTGGCGCGGCGACTGCCGGCGCCTGCTGTTGCGCGACCATTGTTGAGACGATCAGGACCAGAGCAAGCGCTGCTGCAATCATTGCGGCCTTTAGAGTGTTTTTCTGAAACATACGTGGTCTCCTCGAAAAGATCTTCGGGAATGGGTGTTGAGGTCCGTAATGGTACCATCGCGTTGAGTGATTCGAGATTATGAAAAGAAGGATTGCGATCATTGCGCTGCTCATGTTGATTGCAGCGGTGACCGAATATTCGATGGGACGAAAGCCGTGGGGCATCAGCGGCACACCGGGATTGTGGTCCCGCGATATCTGGAGTTCTCACAACTCACAATTTGTATTCGACCCCTACACGTTCACGCACATTTCGCACGGAGTTTTGTTTTATGCAATTCTCAGCGTCGCAGGTAAGCGCCTGCCTGTCGGTGCAAGGCTCGTTGCCGCCGTTGCGCTCGAGTCCGGCTGGGAGATCTTGGAGAACTCGAACCTAATCATCGAACGATACCGGGCGCAAACCATCTCACTGAACTACTATGGCGACAGCATCCTCAATTCGATGGCTGACATCGTTGCTTGCGTCTTCGGATTTACTCTGGCATCCCGTCTGCCGAAGCGCGTCACTATCATCGGAGTCGTCCTTTTCGAAATTGTCCTGGCGTTATCCATCCGTGACAACCTGGCTCTCAACATCATCATGCTGTTGAACCCCAGCCCTACTATTCGCCTGTGGCAACTGATGGGAAGCCCGCCGTCATAGACCGCTTCTATCGAGACGAATCGGATTTTGTTCCGCGGATCCGCGATCCGCAATCGGCGATCGGCTGATGTGGAATATCTTTAGGAGATTTCTGTGTCTCTGCACATTTGCGTTCATCGATATCGATAAGGGTATTTTGTATCGATATTCCAAATTGGCGATCGGCGAGTGCTGATTGCTAATCCGCGGGAACCCGATCTCCGCTGTGAGCGCCCGCTCTTCGCGAAATCAATCTTTACTGCGCGGGTTCGATTCTGAGCAGCGCGCCTGGATCCTCGTCCGTCAACAAATAAAGTAGACCATCCGGACCTTGGCGGACATCTCGAATGCGTTGTTTGAGGTCCGTGATCAGCGATTCTCGACGCTGTTCACCTTTATCGTTAAAGACAATCCTCTCCAAGTGGCCGGTCCGCGGAATTCGACCCACCGTCATGGAACCAACGAACAAGTTTCCTTTCCATGCCGGGAAACGATCGCCGGTATAGAAAGCCATGCCTGACGTTGTGATGGACGGTACCCAAAACACCACTGGCGGCTCCATTCCTTCCTGCCACGGCCGCTCTCCGATTTTCGAACCGTCGTAATCACGACCATAGGACACCACCGGCCAACCGTAATTTTTGCCCGGTAAGATGATGTTGATTTCGTCGCCACCCTGCGGCCCGTTCTCCGTTTCCCAGAGCGCGCCGGTTTGCGGATGGAATGCCAAACCTAAGATTGTCCTGTGCCCATAGGAATAGATCTCCGGCTTATGGCCTGGCTTTCCGACGAACGGATTATCTTTAGGAATACTTCCGTCATCATTAAGGCGAAGAATTTTTCCAAAATCCTTGCCGGTGTCCTGCGGTCCTTCGGGCTCTCGCCGGTGGGATGAAGCAAAAAACAGCGTTCCGTCAGGCGCAAAAATTACGCGTGAGCCGTCGCCTCCGGGCAGCGTGCCGTACGGTTCCGCGGCAAACACTTCGCGAACGTCAGAAAGATTGTGACCATCGAGGCGGGCGCGCCCGAGTACGGTTGTAGCCCAATATCCGGAACTGCCGTCAGGCCGTTTTGCCGACTTGATATACGTAAAATAGATCAGCTGATTTTGTGAGAATTTCGGGTGAAGTGCCACATCCATCAAGCCGCTTGTTCCACCGGCTTGTACTTGTGGTAACCCGGCGATTGGCTGCGGGTCCAGAGCTCCGTCACGGACGATTCGAAGGCGGCCGGGCCGCTCCGTCACGAGCATGCCGCCATCAGGAAGGAACGCAAGGCTCCAGGGGTGCGATAGTCCTTTGGTCACGACGGATACCCGAATGCGCGTTCCTCGTTCAGCTGTGTCATAAACCCATGGTCCGTCACCGAGGGGTGCAACAGCCGCAGGTTGTTGGCCAACTATCACCGAAGCAAGCCCGATTGCACCAACACACAGAATGAAGCGCTTCATGATGCCTCCCGTTCAGCTTTAAAATAGCGGTTTGTACACAACCGAAGATGCTGCAGTATATTGAGGTTTTTCGTGGAGGTTAAAGTGTCAAATCGGTTGATTCCAGCTTGTGTCGTTCTGGCGGCTCTGGTGTCGTTCTCGGTGCTCACGTCGATGGCTCAGAATCCTCAGCGCGGACAACAGCCGCCTGCCGGTCCGGCTCCACGTTGGCCGGATGGCCGAATCAATCTAGGAACGATTCCCGGCGAGAAAGGTGTATGGCAAGGCGACGGCAGGCTCGTCATTAATCAGAAAAGCTACGAACCGCGCACGACACTGAGTGCATGGATCGATATCAAAGACGTTCCGCTCCAGGATTGGGCGAGAGCACTCGTGGATGCCCGACACGGCGATGTTCTTAAATATGAACCGCACGCCCGGTGCAAAGCCTCAGGTGGCCCACGAGAGTTTGTTACACCTTACGGATTCGAAATCGTCGACATGCCCGAGCAGAAGCGTGTGTACGTGCTCGATATCGGAGGACCGCATTCGTTCCGCATTATCTATATGGATCGAAAAGAACACCCTGCTAACCTTCTTCCCAGTTATTACGGAGACTCCGTCGGTCACTGGGAGGGAGAGACGTTAGTGGTCGATACAATCGGATTCAACGAAAAATTCTGGATGAGCCGAGATGGACTTCCTCATACGGATCGTCTGCATCTGGTTGAGAAGTTTTCGCGACCCGATGCGAGAACGTTGAAGTACGAAGTCACTATCGACGACGCCGGTGCTTACACGGCACCGTGGACAAGCGGCTTCAACTTACGCTGGACCGACGGGTTGGAGGTATTCGAGTACGTTTGCCAGGACAACAACCACTTTCCCGAATCCGTTTTCGACGATCCGACACGTATCGGCGGGCATAGCCCAATCGCGCCTTAAGCGAAATGGGCTGTGCAGGACTTGAACCAAGTGGCTGCCAAAAATAGCCACCGCAATCGCGCTTTCCGACCTGGGCAGTGTCTCCGTTTGAAACTCGCCGGCACAAAGCCTTGGTGCGACTGTACAGACGCAGCTACCCGACGGAGGTACCAGTGAAGCTCTTGCTTCTTTCAATGCCGGATTCCTTTGAACACATGCCGGAGCCAGTGATTCGGATGCCAAATGGCGCGCTCACATCCCTTGCGGGAAATGTTGATGCCCACCATACAGTGGCCGTCGCGGATTTGATTGTTGTTCAGCGGCTGGTACGGAAAACGGTGGAACGTCTTGTGGGCGAGATCAAACCGGATGTGGTCGGGCTTTCGGTGATGACATTTCAGCGCAAGACGGCGAAGAAAATCATAGCCCTTGTGCGAACTCTACATCCTGCCGCGCGAATCGTTGTAGGTGGATATGATGCGAGCCTCGCGCCTGAGGCTTATACAGACAATTCTTCGAGCGCAGTGGATTTCATCGTACGTGGGGAGGGCGAGGTCACCTTCCGCGAACTCCTGCGTGCACTCGAAAATGGTAGAGAGTACAACGACATCGCTGGACTTTCCTATCGGTGTGGTGAGCAATTCCACCATAACCCTGAACGTTCGGCGAACCGGCTTGAAAACGGTGAAATAAAGCTCCCGAACAGGAAAGCGCGCATACTGAGCGGCTACACGATGCTTGGCCGACAGGTCGATGTACTGGAGACGTCACGCGGGTGCACGTTCGATTGCAGCTTCTGTTCGATCATCGAGATGCGCGGCCGCAATTTTTACACTTACTCGTTCGATCGTGTTCTCGCTGACATCCGTGATGCCCGTGATCATGGCGCGCGTGCGATTTTCATTGTGGACGATAACATCACTCTCAATGTGCCTCGCTTCGAAGCTCTGTGCCAGGCGATCGTCGACGCCGGTCTGAATTCGATACACTACACCGTCCAGGCCATGACGTCCGCGATTGCGAACCATGGCGAGCGCCTTGCTCCGCTTATGCGCAAGGCCGGATTCCGGTATGTCTTTTTGGGTATCGAGAACATTCTCGAAAATGATCTTGCTTTTCTGCGTGCCGTTTCGAAGAACACAAAGCGCGAAGACGGTCAAAAGAGCAACGCAACGATTAAAGCCATCGATTACATCCATCGAAACAAGATGTACGTCGTCGGTGGTCTCATCGTTGGAAATCCCGACGACACGCGCGAATCGATCGAAGCCAACTTGGAATTCGCTCGGCGCTATGTGGATTGGCCGTACATTCAGCATCCAACTCCATATCCGCGAACCCCGATGACAAAGGATTTCCGTAATCGCGATCTGATTATCAACGAAACACTCGAAGAATATGACGGAACGACCGCAGTTGTGCGGACGGAACATATGGCGGCTAAAGAGGTGGAGTTCATGAGATGGAAGGCAGAACGGTGGATGAAAACTCGCCACATGCCGTTCGCCCTCCTGCACAGTCCCGTTTTCATGCTAACCAACTGGCGGCGTATATTAGCCCACACATATCGTGGGAGCACGATCAAATCGTTCGTCGGACTTGAAGACGAGCGCCTGGTATTCGAGCGTTTTCGGGACATTCGCAGCGTCGAGCGCACATACATTTGATCCAAGGCCGTCGCGGCCTGTCGATTCAATCCTGACGTAGTGCTCGCTGCGGATCCACGCGCGCCGCGCGCCGCGCGGGGACTGTAGCAGCCAGAAGTGTAATCAGCAAAAGGCTCAACGGAATCCCGATGATCATGGAAGGATCAAAGGATGAAACTGGTCGTCCCATACTGACTAAGAGTAGAGGACGAACGACGACGCTGAGGAAGAACCCGCTACCGATCCCAATCCCCGCGACAATCGCAGCCTGTCTCAGAATCATTCTCAGCACATGTCCACGTTGCGCGCCCAGCGCGATACGGACACCGATTTCACGCGTTCGCCGGGTGACTTGAAACGCCACTACGGCATACAGACCCAGTACGGCCAGAGCAAATCCCATCAGGCTCGTTCCGCCGAATATGAGATAGAAGACACGCAGCTGCGTGACAGGCCCGTGCTCGAAGATGTCTTCCAATGTGCGCAGAGAGAAAATCGGCATGTTCGGATCGATTGAGCGGATCAGGCTCCGAATGGGTCCAGCCATTGCCACCGGATCCCCGGACGTCTCGGCAATCAACGTCATACGCGGCTGGAAATTCTGGCTGAATGGCAGGTATACGAAAGACGTTGGGGGCTCCGTGATGACGTTGTATTTCCCGGTCGATGTCACGCCCACAATCTCCGCCCACTCGCCGTTTGCGTCGTCAAGCCGGATGCGTCTCCCGATCGCATTTCCCTTGAAAACGCGCCTTGCAAATTCCTGATTGACGACAGCCACTCGTGGCGATTTCGCGTGATCCGACGGCCAAAACCCGCGGCCGGCGATGATTGGCACGGCTAATGTCGAGAAATAGTTTTCATCGACGATGAGCCCACCGACCCTCAGATTTTCCTGCCCGGCGGGAAATTCATAACCTTCCGGCGCCAAGGTCACGATCGCGCGTTCAGTGGTGAGTGGATGACCGCTAGCCAGTGCGGCCGACCGGAAGCCGGAGGCACCGGCAGTGCGCTCGATCAAAGTACGGTAGAACTGCTCGGCCTGGGTCTGCGTGTAGTTGGACAGTGTGGGATCGAGACGCACGGCAAGCCGGTGATCTTTGAGGAAGCCGGGATTTTCTGTCAGCACCTTGGTCATGTTCCGATACATTTGCGCGCCGGCCATTAACATGGCTAGCGATCCAGCGATTTGCACTGCCACTAGAGCGTAGCGCCCCAAAAACCGCTTACGGGAATGGATCAAATCTCCGGCCTTTAGCGCGGAGGTCAGATCCGTGCCGGTAACTTGAATCGCGGGGACCAGTCCAAAAAGAATGGCGCTGACAACGGAAACAACGAGAGTAAATACAAGGACACGAGTATCCAGTTCGAACGCGAGCGTGACTGGAGCGTCTCCAGGAACTTCGAATCTGGAGAAAACTTGAAAGGCTGCCCCCGAAATGAACAGACCGAGTGCGCCGCCCGTCAGTGCGATGAGCAGACTTTCCGCCATCAATTCCCG
>Ga0114129_10001422_pt1 | contig 32288 bp, 27 predicted proteins | sample RhiMetdeltSRZDD1_FD_80071 | JGI IMG/M metagenome (GOLD analysis project Ga0114129, IMG submission 80071) | Populus rhizosphere microbial communities from Tennessee, USA - Rhizosphere MetaG P. deltoides SRZDD1 (version 2) (version 2) | ecosystem: Host-associated > Plants > Roots > Rhizosphere >...
AGTTTCGAGCGTGGGGATGTCGCCGCAGCAGGCCATGACCACGTCGGGCTCCCCGCCGCGGTCGTTCGAGGCCCATTCCCAGATCCCGATCCCGGCCGTGCAGTGCTTGACGGCCGATTCCATGTCGAGGTACTGGAGCGCGGGCTGCTTGCCGGCCACGATGACGTTCACGTAGTTCTTGCTGCGCAGGCAGTGGTCGGCGACGGACAGGAGCGTGTTGGCGTCGGGCGGGAGATAGACCCGAATTACCTCGGCCTTCTTATTGACGACATGGTCGAGGAAGCCGGGATCCTGGTGGGAGAAGCCGTTGTGGTCCTGCCGCCAGACGTGTGAGCTCAACAGGTAGTTGAGTGAAGCGACCGGCCGGCGCCAGTGGATCTCGTCCCTGGTCACCTTCAGCCACTTCGCGTGCTGGTTGAACATCGAGTCCACGACGTGGACGAATGCCTCGTAGGTCGAGAAGAAGCCGTGCCGACCGGTCAGGAGGTAGCCCTCGAGCCAACCCTGGCAGGTGTGCTCGCTCAGGATCTCCATGATCCGCCCGTCGCGCGCGAGGTGGTCGTCGTAGTCGTACGTGATCGCGTCCCAGGCCCGCTCGGTGACCTCGAAGGAGGCGGCGAGCCGATTTGAGGCGTGTTCGTCCGGCGAGAACATTCGGAAGTTCTTGTGCTCGAGGTTCTTCCTCATGACGTCGCGGAGGAAGTCGCCGACCACGCGGGTTGCTTCTGCGAACGACTGGCCAGGCCGCTCGACGTCCAGCGCGTAGTCGCGGAAGTCGGGCATGCGGAGCTCGCGGAGCTTGAGTCCTCCGTTCGCGTGCGGGTTCGCGCCCATTCGGCGCTCCCCCTCAGGTGCGAGCGCCTTGAGCTCCGGGATGAGAGTGCCGTTCTCGTCGAACAGCTCCTCGACGTGGTAGCTCTTCATCCACTCCTCGAGCACGCGGATGTGGTCGGGCTTCGTCGCCAGCTCCGCCATGGGGACCTGGTGCGAACGCCAGTAGTCCTCGGTCTTGAGCCCGTCGACTTCCTTCGGGCCGGTCCAGCCCTTCGGGGTCTTCATGACGATCATCGGCCACTGCGGTCGGTCGGTGTTGCCGTTCTCGCGCGCTTCGCGCTGGATCTGCTGGATCTCGAAGACGACGGCGTCCATCGTCGCGGCCATCTGCTGGTGGACGTCCGTCGGATCGGAGCCTTCGACCCAGTAGGGCTTATAGCCGTAGCCAACGAAGAGATTCTCGAGCTCCTCGCGGGGGATGCGGGCGAGAACCGTCGGGTTCGCGATCTTGTAGCCGTTCAGGTGGAGGATGGGGAGGACCGCGCCGTCGGTGGCGGGGTTCAGGAACTTGTTCGAATGCCAGGCCGTCGCCAGCGGCCCGGTCTCGGCCTCGCCGTCGCCGACCACGCAGGCGACGATCAGGTCCGGGTTGTCGAAGGCCGCACCATATGCGTGGGAAACCGCGTAGCCGAGCTCCCCGCCCTCGTGGATCGAGCCTGGAGTCTCGGGAGCCGCATGGCTGGGGATGCCGCCCGGGAAGGAGAACTGCTTGAAGAGGATGCCCATGCCCTCCTCGTCCTCGGTGATGTTGGGATAGATCTCGGTGTACGTCCCCTCGAGGTAGGTGTTGGCAACCATGCCCGGTCCGCCGTGGCCGGGGCCGCAGATGTAGATCACGTCCAGGTCGTGCGCCTTGATCACGCGGTTCAGGTGCACGTAGATGAAGTTCAGGCCTGGAGTCGTCCCCCAGTGGCCGAGCAGACGCGGCTTGATGTGCTCGAGCTTCAGCGAGTCCTTGAGCAGGGGATTGCCCATCAGGTAGATCTGGCCGACCGACAAGTAGTTGGCGGCGCGCCAGTACTTGTCCATGAGCTCCAGTTCCTCGGGCGAAAGGACCTGGGCGGTTTCGGGTGCGGCAGTGGTCATTCGGCTCCTCCGTTCGGCTGCAGTCGCCGCGATTATGTCGCGCTTTGGCGCGGAGTGGAAGTCAGTTAGGTTACGCGCGATGCCCACGGACCTCGCCCTCGTCGAGAGCGCGTCCCGGCTGTCGCTCTTCGCCGACCTGGACCGGGACGAGCTGGAGGACCTGCTGCCGCGGATGCGCGAAGTCTCGTTCGACGAAGGGGAGTGGGTCGTGCGCCGCGGCCAGGTCGACGTCGGACTCCACGTGATCGTGGACGGTGAGGCCGGGGTCGTGCTGAACGACGAGGAGCTGGCGGTGCTCCCCAAAGGCAGCTTCTTCGGGGAGATCTCCGCGCTCATAGGCGAGGAAACCGTCGCGGACGTCGTCGCACGCGCCCCGCTTCGCTGCCTGTACGTCCCGCCTTCGGAGGTCACGAATTTCCTGCTCGCGAGCCCGCGCGTGATGCTGCGGATGCTCGAGACGGAGGCGCGCCGGCTGCGCACTACTGACGAGCTCAGGACCTAGTGGCCGCTTGACGACCCGCGAACTGCAGACCATCGGCTGGCGGACGACCGCCCCGTCGATGGACTACCTGCCGATCGCCGAGCACGGGATCATCGGCGACCTGCACTCAATCGCCCTCGTCGGCACCGACGGGCGGATCGACTGGTACTGCTGCCCGCGTTTCGACTCCCCGAGCGTGTTCGGGGCCATCCTGGACAAGGAGAAGGGCGGCTTCTACCGGATCGCGCCGGTCGTCGACGACTGGGTGCCGAAGCAGCTCTACCTCCCGGATACGAACGTCCTCATCACCCGGTTCCTCACGCCCACCGGTGTGGGCGAGGTGCAGGACTTCATGCCGATCGCCGGAGGGGCCTCAGAGCACCGCCACCGCCTGATCCGCCGCGTACTGGGCGTGCGCGGCGAGATGCGCTTTCGCGTCGACGTGCAGCCGCGCTTCGACTATGGGCGCGAGCAGCACGAGACGATCTTCCACGAGGCGGGCGTCCTCTTCCGCTCGCCGGAAGTCTCGCTCGCGCTCGAGACCCGCGTCCCCATGGACTTCGCGCAGGACGGGGCATTCGGCGAGTTCACGCTGCGCCCGGGCGAGACAGCGACGTTCGTGCTCGAGCAGGTGCCGGAGACCTACGTGCCGCGCAAGTACTCGGAAGCGGAGACGCGGGAGGCCTTCGAGGAGACCGTCCGGTACTGGCGCGGCTGGCTGTCGCAGTGCCGCTACCAGGGGCGCTGGCGCGAGATCATCTATCGCTCGGCACTGACGCTCAAGCTGATGACCTACCGCCCGAGCGGCGCGATAGTGGCCGCGCCGACGACGAGCCTGCCCGAGCAAATCGGAGGCGTCCGCAATTACGACTACCGCTATACCTGGATCAGGGACGCGGCCTTCTCGCTGTACGCCCTGCTGCGGCTCGGGTTCACTGAGGAGGCCTCGGCGTTCATGGACTGGCTGACCGACCGCTTCCGCGAGCCGCGTCCGGCGGAGGCCGGACCGCTCCAGATCATGTATGGGATCGACGGGCGGGCAGAGCTCGAGGAGGAGATCCTCGACCATCTCGAAGGTTACCGCGGCTCTCGACCGGTCCGGATCGGGAACGCGGCAGCCGACCAGCTTCAGCTCGACATCTACGGCGAGCTGATCGACTCCGTCTACATCTACAACAACCATGCCAATCCGATCGCGCATGCGTCGTGGATGGAGCTGACCCGGATCGTCGACTGGGCGTGCGAGAACTGGGACCAGGCCGACGAGGGCATCTGGGAGGTCCGCGGCGGCCGCCAGCACTTCACCTACTCGCGGCTGATGTCGTGGGTGGCGATCGAGCGCGCGATCCGGATCGCGATGCAGCGCGGGCTGCCATCCAACCTCGACCGCTGGCGCCTGGCGCGCGACGCCATCTACCACCAGATCATGAACCGGGGCTGGAACGAGGAGAAGCACGCGTTCGTCCAGCACTACGACACCGACACGCTCGACGCCAGCGTGCTCGTAATGCCGCTCGTCAAGTTCATCGCGCCGACGGACCCCCAATGGCTGTCCACCCTCGACGCCATCACGCGGTCGATCGTCTCCGACAGCCTCGTCTACCGCTACGACGTCGCCCTTTCGCCGGACGGGTTAGAGGGCGAGGAGGGCACGTTCTCGATCTGCACCTTCTGGTACGTGGAGGCGCTGGCGCGCGCGGGGAGGGTGGACGAGGCGCGGCTTGCGTTCGAGAAGATGCTGACGTATGCCAACCACCTCGGGCTCTACGCCGAGGAGATCGGGCAGACGGGAGAGGCGCTGGGCAACTTCCCCCAGGCGTTCACCCATCTGGCGCTGATCAGCGCGGGTCACTTCCTCGACCGTGCGCTCAGTGACCGCGGCGGCTCCGTCTGGTGAGAGAGCTTTAGGTTCGGCGCGATTTCTGCGTCGTGGCGAAGTAGACTTGGGCGCGACACGAGCCGACCTCCTGAGCTAACACGGTGATCAGAGAATGAGTCCTCCCCCTCTCCACATTCGGCGGTTTATCCCGGGTCGGCCCATTCCCGTGCTGGCCGTGCTCGTCTCGGTCGCGGCGCTGCTGGTGTCGACGGCTGCCGGGGGGCAGCAAGGCTTGACGCAGGTCGCCGTGATCGGCGGTGGCGGCGGGCACGTCCTCGCGGTCAAGAAGAACGGCACCGTATGGGGGTGGGGGCACAACGCCCACGGTCAGGTAGGCATCGGCCAGGTCGGCTCGCCGGTTCTGAAGCCCGCAAAGGTGCGCGGGATCACCGACCTGACGCAGGTGATCGGGGGCGAGTTCCACTCGGTCGTGCTGAAGAAGGACGGCACCGTCTGGGCCTGGGGCGACAACGAGTCGGGCCAGCTCGGCACCGGCAGCTCGGGTTCGGACGAGCCCTCCCCGGTCCAGGTCCGGGGCATCAAGGGCGCGATCGCCGTCGACGCCGACGGCGACCACAGCTACGCGCTGCTCTCCGACGGGACGGTGCGGGCCTGGGGCGAGAACGACGAAGGGCAGCTGGGGAACGGGACGACGAAGGAGAGCAATTCGCCGGTGCGCGTCTCGATCAGCGGCGTGGCGGCGCTCGCCTCCGGCAAGGGCCACACCCTGGCGCTTACCAGCGCCAAGTCGAAGCTCGGCAAGGGGGTCGTGCTCGCCTGGGGCGACAACCGGCTGGGTCAGCTGGGGCTCGGCACCGCCACCGACTCCAATCGCACGACCCCGGTCAAGGTGAAGGGGCTTCCCGGCAAGGTGATCGGGATCGCGGCGGGAGTCGGCGGCGACTACAGCCTGGCCTTGCTGGCGAACGGGACCGTCTGGTCGTGGGGCCTGAATGCCCAGGGCCAGCTCGGGAATGGGAGCTTCGACACGAAGGGCTGCAAGTGCCGCCCCACGCCGGCGAAGGTGAACGGGGTGAAGGGCGCGAGCGCGGTCGCGGCGAGCGGAGGGGCCGGCTACGCGCTGCTCAAGAACGGCACCGTCTGGGCGTGGGGCAACAACGAATTCGGGCAGCTCGGCAGGGGCAAGATCGGTGGCAAGAGCGCGCAGCCGCAGCAGATGCAGGGCCTCACCGACGTGAAGGCGCTGACGGCAGGCGGCGGCTACGTCGTCGCGCTCAAGACGGACAGCAAGCCGGTCGCCCTGGGGATGAACACCTTCGGCCAGCTCGGGATCGGGACGACCAAGGCAAGTGCGGAGCCCGTGGCGGTCGGCGTCACCTCCTCGGAGGAGAGCAGCTCGTTCAAGCTCGGGCCGTTTTCGGCGGTCACCCTGGTGCTGGTCATCGTCGGAGCCCTGGTCGCGCTCGCGGTGCTGCTGTTCTTCGGCTTGCGACTGCGCCGCCGGGCGGCAACTCGGCGCCCTGCGGCGGCGGCGCCCGAGGGCGCGGCGCCCGTGGGCGCTGCGCCGGCCGGCTTGCCGGTTCTGTCGCCGGGCGCAGCCGGCTTGCGCGCACCGAGCGCGGGCGATTCGCCCGCACCGGGCGCGGCCCCTGCCCAACCTCCCGAGCGCGACCGGGTTGCCGACGCCTACAGCCGGCGCATCCAGCTGCTGAGTGGATCGGGCCACTTCGCCGAGATCTCGCACGACGTGCTGGCGCAGGTGGCGACGCTGCTGAAGCCGCTGACAGTCCCGGCCGGCGGGATCGTCTGTCGCGAGGGAGAGCCTGGCGACCACTTCTTCCTGATCGAGACGGGCACGCTGGCGGTGACAGCGGACGTCGGCGGTCAGCCGCGCGAACTCGGACTGCTCGGGCCGGGAGAGTTCTTCGGCGAGACTGCGCTGCTCGGACAGGAAAGCCGCTTGGCGACAGTCCGGGCGACGACGGATGCCCACCTGTGGGCGCTGTCGGCGGAGGACTTCGAAAAGCTGCGCACCCGCCACCCCGAGATCGAGACGGTCGTGCGACAAGCAACTGCGCGACGCGACGCGACGCGCATGGCCGTCGTCCAGGTCGCACAGGGGACGATCGCCGCAGGGCAGCCGAGCGGGCGCGTCCGGATCGGCCGGGCTTCCGACAACGACATGGTCTTCTCGTCGTCCCTCGTCTCGGGGCATCACGCCGAGATCGAGTTCGACGGCGGCGTCGCCCGCGTGCGTGACCTCGACAGCACGAACGGCACGTTCGTCAACGGCAACCGGATCCAGACCGTCGACCTCAACGACGGCGACGAGATCCTGATCGGCGACCAGCGCTTCACCTTCGACCGCCGCGCGATCCAGGCCCCCTTGTCTCCACCGGCGTAGCCGCAATCGCCCCGCTAAGCGCGCCGAGCCCGCAGTACGACGTCGACCCCTCCGGCGGGTGGCTCGCCTCGAGAACGGGTGCCGCAGACCGACCTCCTGAGTTAGAGTCGCTTGCCGGTTTTGGGAGCTAACACGGTGATCAGAGAATGAGTCCTCCCCCTCTCCACATTCGGCGGTTTGTCCCGGGTCGGCCCATTCCCGTGCTGGCCGTGCTCGTCTCGGTCGCGGCGCTGCTGGTGTCGACGGCTGCCGGCACTCTGGTGCTGGTCATCGTCGGAGCCCTGGTCGCGCTCGCGGTGCTGCTGTTCTTCGGCTTGCGACTGCGCCGCCGGGCGGCGACTCGGCGCCCTGCGGCGCCCAAGGCGGTGTGGGGTCCGGGCGCAAACCCCCACGCCTCCTTCGGCGCGTGGGGTGAGGGCCCAGACCCCTCCTTCGGTCCGGGAGGAGCCCCCGACGTCCCGATCGTGACGCCGGGCACCGCGGTTCCCCCCGACGGCGACCCCAACAGCCGGCGCATCCAGCTGCTGAGTGGATCGGGCCACTTCGCCGAGGTCTCGCACGACGTGCTGGCGCAGGTGGCGACGCTGCTGAAGCCGCTGACAGTCCCGGCCGGCGGGATCGTCTGCCGCGAGGGAGAGCCTGGCGACCACTTCTTCCTGATCGAGACGGGCACGCTGGCGGTGACAGCCGACGTCGGCGGTCAGCCGCGCGAGCTCGCGCTGCTCGGGCCGGGGCAGGCGTTCGGCGAGACGGCGTTGGTCGGACAGGAAAGCCGCAGGGCGACAGTCCGGGCGACGACGGATGCTCACCTGTGGGCGCTGTCGGCCGAGGACTTCCAGGACCTGCGCACCCGCCACCCCGAGATCGAGACGGTCGTGCAACGGGCGACTGCGCAACGCGACGCGACGCGACCGGGCGTCTTCAATGTCGAAAAGCCGGCGATCGCCGCTGAGCAGCCGAGCGGGCGCGTCCGGATCGGCCGGGACCCCGACAACGACATGGTTTTCGCGTCGTCCCTCGTCTCGGGCCATCACGCCGAGATCGAGTTCGACGGCGATGTCGCCCGCCTGCGCGACCTCGACAGCACGAACGGCACGTTCGTCAACGGCAACCGAATCCAGGCCGTCGACCTCAACGACGGCGACGAGATCGGGGTCGGCGACGAGCGCTTCACCTTCGACCGCCGCGCCGTCCAGGCCTCCCTCGCGCCACCGGCACCGGCGCCTGCGTCTGCGTCTACGCAGATCCGGATCGGACGGGCCGCCGACAACGACATCGTCTTCGAGTCCCGACTCATCTCCGCGCACCATGCTCTGATCGAGTCCGTCGACGGGGGATACCGCCTGCGCGACCTCAACAGCACGAACGGCACGTTCATCAACGGCGCTCGGATCCGCTCCGCGGCGCTCAACGACGGCGACGAGATCTGGGTGGGCGACGAGCGCTTCATCTTCGACCGGCGTGCCATCCACAGCACGCCCGAGTCGAACGGGATCCGGATCGACGCAACGGAGCTGACGAGGGAGGTACGCGGCGGCAAGCGACTGCTGAATGACATCAGCTTGTCGATCCTGCCGGGTGAGTTCGTCGCGATCGTCGGGGGCAGCGGTGCCGGCAAGACGACCCTGATGGATGCGATGTCGGGCGTGCACCCCGCGACGAGCGGCCGCTTGCTCTACAACGGCCGCGAGTACTACCAGAACCTCGCGTTCTTCCGCAACGTCCTCGGGTACGTGCCTCAGGACGACATCATCCACACGGGGCTTCCCGCCCGCGTCACGCTCCGGCACGCCGCTAGGCTGCGGCTACCGCTGGACACCTCGCCCGCGGAGCTCGATCAGGCAGTGGAGAAGGCGCTCGCCGAGCTCGAGCTGACGCAGCAGGCGGACCTGAAGGTCGGCATGCTGAGCGGCGGCCAGCGCAAGCGCGCGAGCATCGGCGTCGAGTTGCTCACGGAGCCGCGGATCTTCTTCCTGGACGAGCCGACTTCAGGGCTCGACCCGTTCACGGACGCGCAGATGATGGGTCTGCTGCGCAGTCTGGCGGACGGCGGGAGCACCGTCATCCTGACCACGCACGCCACGATGAACGTGATGCTTTGCGACAAGGTCGTCTTTCTCGCGCGCGGAGGCTACCTCGCGTTCGTCGGGCCGCCCCAGCGCGCGCTGGAGTACTTCGAGGCCGACTCCTTCAACACCATCTACCAGCGGCTGGCCGAGGAGGCGACGCCGGAGGAGTGGAGCCAGCGCTTTCGCGACTCGTCCGACTACCAGCAGGTGGTCGCCGACCAGCTCAGGCCGCCGGAGGCCGATCTGGAGGGTGGGCCCCCCCAGTCGCTCGCCGAGAGTGCGCCGTCGTTCGGGCTGGACAGGGCAGTGCGTCAGTTCACCGTGCTCAGTCGTCGCAGCTTCGATCTCTTCCGCTACAACCCGAGCAACCTGCCGTCGCTCGTCCTGCCGCCGGTGATCTTCAGCCTCCTCGCCCTTGCGCTCTTCGGATCGAACGTGTTCGGAAGTAACGAGAACTCGGCCGCTGCGCTCCAGATCGTCTTCCTGATCACGTTCAGCGCCTTCATCTTCGGCCTGCTGTTCGCCGTGCAGGAGATCGTCAAGGAATTCCCGATCTTCCGTCGTGAGCGTCTGGTGAATCTCGGCGTTGTGCCGTACGTGCTGTCGAAGACGACCGTGCTCGCGCCGCTTCTGGTCGTGCTCCTGATCGTGATGGTGGGGATCCTTCGCGTTACAGGTCGGCTGCCGGATGCCGGCTTCGACCTGTACGGGAAGATGATGCTCACGCTCGTCCTGACCGCCTTCGCCGGCCTCGCTCTGGCGCTTTTCACCTCCGCGCTCGTCGTGACCTCTCAGCAGGCGACCGACATGCTGTCGGTGTGGATCATGCCGCAGGTGCTCTTTGGGGGCGCACTTGTGGCGGTTCCCCTGATGAACGTCGTCGGCCAGGCCTTCAGTGCCGTTGCGCCGGTCCGCTGGTCGTTCGAGGCAGTCGGACAAATCGTCGACCTGCCTGGGCAGTTCGACAGCGACACGTCGCGGATCGGGCCCGGCCTCGCGATCCAGTACGAGGGCAGCTTCACCAGGGACCCGGCGCAGAACTGGCTCATTCTCCTCCTCTTCATCGTGATTCCGCTGGCGCTGACCTGCGTCGTCCTCAAGCGCAAAACGACGCCTCGCTGAGCCTGTTGCTTGCTTTTGCCCGCGGCCCTCGGACTTTCTTCTTTCTAGACCCTGTGCCCCATGTGCTGAGCCTGGCCCTTGAGGCCGAGCCGGCCTAGTGCCCGTTTCCAGATCTGGTCGCGAAGCCTGCATGCGAGCGGGCTCTTCCACTGCGCCATCGATCCGATGCGGCGCGCGAGCTTGATCATGCCCGCGGTGCGTTCCTTGCGCTCCTCCTCGTAAGAGCGTAGGGCGGCAACGGGATCGGGCTCCGCGGCGAGCCGGCGGGCGAGTACGACCGCGTCCTCGATCGCCTGGCACGCGCCCTGGCCGACGTTGAACGTCATCGGGTGGATCGCGTCGCCGACGAGTGTTACCCGCCCTTCGCGCCACCGGTCGCTCGGATCACGGTCCTCGATGTCCATGCGCTGGACCGCCCGCTCGTCGGTCGCCGCGATGATCTCCTCCACGGGCTCCGTCCAGCCCCGGAACCGCTCGAGCAGCTCGGCCCTTCGTCCACCCTCGGCTTCGGGCTCCCGCCTGGGAGCATTCGCAACCGCGACCCAGTACAGATTGGCATCGTCGACGTGGTAGAAGGCGAAGCGCGAGCCCGGGCCCCATAGCTGCTGGAAGACGTGCGGGGGAACGCGATCGTGCTGGAATGGAACGAGGCCGCGCCACGCCGTGTAGCCGGCGTAGCGGGGTGGATCGGGACCGAGCAGGCCCGCGCGCACTGCCGAATTGATCCCGTCGGCTCCGACCAGCACGTCCGCGTGTTCCCGGCGCTCGCCGTCGAACCGTACGTCGACACCGGTCGCGTCCTGCACGAAGCCCGTGCACCGGGCGTCGTAGGTCACCGTGCCGTCGTCCAGCGCCCCACCGAGAAGCGCGTGCAAGCGCGCTCGCGTGAGGTTGACGGTAGGAGCGCCGAACCTGCGGCCGAGGTCTCCGATTGGCCACGTCGCGAGCAGCTCCCCCTTCCAGTTGCGCTGTTCGAAGTACTCCATGTGCGGGCCGGCGTGTTCGATTTCCTCTCCGAGACCGAGCTGCCGGAGTGCGTGGACGGCGTTGCTCCAGATGCTGAGACCGGTTCCGAGCGCCACGTCCTCCTCTTGCGCGCGGCGCTCGAAGATCCTGGCCTCGATTCCCGCACGGCCCAGGGCGATCGCAGTCGACAGACCACCGATTCCGCCGCCGACGACGATGGCTCTCACGCTAGCCGGCTCGCGGACTCATCAGAAGCGGTACGCGGCGGCCTTCTTCTGGCCGCGAAGGGCAACCGTTGGGAAGACGATGCTCTGGACGCGATCCCTGAACCGGACGGCTATGGGATTCTTCCATCGCCCCATCGAGCCGATCATCCAGGAGCGGTTGACGAAGTCGGCCGTTCGCTTGATCCGCCGCGTCTCGTAAGTGCGCAGCGCGCCGACGACATTCCCGTTCGCGCTCAGGCACTTCGCGAGCACGACGGCATCCTCGATCGCCTGGCAAGCCCCTTGCCCGAGGTTCGGCGTCATCGGGTGGGCCGCGTCGCCGAGCAGCGTTACTCGTCCGGCGCCCCAGTGCTTGACCGGCTTGCGATCGAAGATGTCCCGCCGGAACATGAGTGACTCGTCGGTCCTGTTTATGAGCTCGCCGATGGGCTCCGGCCACCCGTCGTAGATCTTCAACACCTCCGACTTCGAGGCGCGGTAGCCCTCCGTCTCGCCCTGCGGCGAGACGTAGATCGCAGACCAGTACGTGCGCCCCTCCCCGACGGCGAAGTGAATGAAGCGGGCGCCCCGGCCGGCGAACTCGCGGAAGCGGTTCACCTTCAGGAGCTCGTGGTCAAGCTCGACAATCCCGAACGTCAGCGCGTAGCCGGCATAGCGGAGCTCGTCCTGGCCGCGCTCGTGCTGGCGAGTGAGGGAATAGATCCCGTCCGCGCCGATCAGCGCGTCGCCGCGCTCCTCGCGACCGTCTGCCAACCGGGCAGTGACCCCTTCGCCGTCCTGCTCGAACCCGGTGCATTCGACACCCATCTGGACAATGCCCTCCTCGAGGGCACCCGTCAGCACGGGGTGGATGTTCGAGCGGGTGATGCCGATCACTGGCACACCGGCCTCGCGGTTGAGCTCGTCGATCGGCCAGGACGCGATCTGCTTGTTCGAGGAGGTGAACCAGTGCATCTCCTGCAGCGGCGCGCCAACCGTGATCATCCGCTCGGCGAGGCCGACCTCCTGCAACCCGCGGATAGCGTTGTGCCAGAGAACCATGCCGCCGCCGGAGTGCAGCTCCTCGAGCTCCTTGCGGCGCTCGAAGACGACTGCCTCCATTCCGGCTCGGCGCAGGCCGACTGCGAGCGTCAGCCCCCCGATGCCTCCGCCTATGACGAGCACCTTCATCGCCAGGCGGCGACGATAGTCGAATCCGCGGGCGTAGACAAGAAGTGGCGTATCACGCCCCGAGCATTCGCCTTTCCGGGCGCTCGGTGGGATAATCGAGCGGCGCAATGCGACCAGGAGGGTCTAATGAGTGATTGGGAACGCGCGGAAGTACGGGGCATCGAGCTGGAGTATCAGGTTCGCGGCGAGGGCGAGCCCGTCGTGCTGATCCACGGTGGACTGCTCGCCGATGAGAACACGCCCCTTCTGGATCAGTCCGCCCTGACTGACCACTACCGGGTCATCAACTACCACCGGCGGGGCTTCGCGGGCAGCAGCCACCCCGAAGGGAAGGCAAAAATCGACGATCAGGTCGCCGACTGCAAGGCGCTGCTGGAGCAGCTGGGTGTCGGGAAGACGCACGTGGTTGGCCACTCGCTCGGCGGCACGATCGCGATCCAGCTTGCGCTCGACAATCCGGACCTGGTGCACACGCTGGTGCTGATGGAACCGGCGGTGATGGCAGCCTTCGCGAAGGCGCAGGCGAGCCCCGAAGAGGCGAAGGCGTCTCAGGAGCAGTTCATGGAGGGGATGCGAAAGGTCGGCGAGATCTACGAGAGCGGCGACCGTCGCGGTGCGCTGCTTGCCTTCCTCGAGACGAGGGCCGGCCAGGCGTTTCGGGGAGTGCTGGACTGGCTGACGACGACGGGCGAGTTCGACCAAGCCGTCAGGGACGCGGACACGTTCCTTCAGGTCGAGATGCCTGCCGCATACGCCTGGAGCTTCACGCCCCAGGACGGCGCGCGCCTGAAGCAACCGGTGCTGTCGATCCTGGGGGCGCACAGCCCTGAGCGCGCGCAGGCCGTGAACGAGATCTTCAAGAAATGGGTGCCTCAGACGGAGACTGCCGTCCTTCCGGAAGCAGAGCACGCTCTGCCGCTGATGGATCCGCCCGGGATCGCCAAGGCCGTCGCCGACTGGCTTGCGCGGTATCCGATGCCTGTTCCGGCATAGACGTTCAGGTGGATCTGCCGAGCGCGTCCGTGAGGCGCGCTCGGCGGCCGTCCTTGACCTGGGCGCCCGCCGCACTAGACTCGGCGATGTGACCGGGAGCGACGAGAAGCCGAAAGGACGGGTCGTCTTCATCCTCGATTTGAAGCCTGGGATGGGCGAGCAGTTCCGGCAGGCGTATGAGGGGCTCCGCTACGACGTCGCGCAGGGGGTCAAGGGGCACATCGTCGACCAGGTCTGCCGCTCGCCGGAGGACCCGGACAGGTGGTTGATCACGAGCGAGTGGGAGTCACTCGAGGACTTTCTGACCTGGGAGGCGACGGACGAGCACCGCGAGCTCGCGAAACCCCTGCGCGAGTGCATCGAGAAGGGCACCTCGCTCAAGTACGAGGTCGTGGAGGAAACGCGCGGAGGCGAGTCGGGCTAGACGCCAATCCGCAAACCTCTTATGCTCACCGTCCCATGGCACGACGCGTGAGACGCGGGGTGATCGTCGCCAAGATCAAGCCCGGTGCGGAGGACCAGGTCGCCGAGATCTTCGCCGAGTCGGACAGCTCGGAGCTTCCCGCGTTGGCCGGCGTGACCCACCGAAGCCTCTTCGTGCTCGACGACGTGTACATCCACTACGTCGAGATGGAGGAGGACTTCACGGAGTCGGTCGACCAGGTGCGTGAGCACCCGCTCTTCAAGGAGATCAGCCGCAGGCTCGACGACCACATCACGCCGTACGACCCCGAGACATGGCGCTCGCCCAAGGACGCGACGGCGCGCGAGTTCTATACCTGGGACGCAGAGGAAGAGTGAGCCTCGAGGAAGCAAGGTCCAGTCTCGAAGAAGGCGATCTCGAACGAGCCCGCGAAGCGCTTCAGCGCGTCCTCGAAGCGGATCCGCACGACTCTTCGGCGTTGGTTGACCTGGGCTACCTCACGCTCGGCGCGGGGAGCGCGGACGAGGCGACGGCGCTCTTTCGCCAGGCGCTCGAGCGCGAGCCCGGCAACATCGATGCCCTGCGCGCGATCGCGACCATCCACGGGCGCGCTGGGAGGGCGGAGGACGCGTTCGACGCAGCCATTGCCGTCGCCGAGGCGCAGCCGCAAGATTCGCTTGCGGTGCTCGAGCTGGCCGAGCTCGCCCTCGACCTCGGGCGGCTCGACGAGGCGGCGGCGGCGTTCCAGCGGCTCCGCTCGGTCGACGACGATCCCTCGCACGAGGTGTACGCCTTCCACGGGCTGATCGAGGTGGAGCTCCATCGCGAAAACTGGCGACGTGCCCTCGATCTCGCCGTCGATGCGACCCGCGTCGACCGCGCCGGTCGCACCACCGACATCCTCGCCTACGTCGTCGCACAGGTCTTCGGCCAGGCCGACCGCGAGGTGCCCGAGCGCTCCGACGTCGAGGCGGCGCTCACCCGCTCGCGCGACGAGCACCGTAGGCTTCACCTGGAGGCATGGTGACGGGCGACCTCTCGACCTTGCGCGCTCGGATGCACGATCTGGTGCATCTGGGCCGCTCCCGCCTCTTCTCGGCCGGCGAAGCCGGCCTTCAAGAGGCGTCCGCTTCGGGCCGGGCGGCTGGCCCCGATGCTTGGACCAGCATCGCCGCCGTCCCGCCGGCGCGCCTCAGAGTGACCAGCTCGCGCCCCGAGGCGTGCGATCTCGTGAGGCCGACCGTCCGGTGACCCAAGCGGCTGCCCCTCCACGGTCGGGGACCGACGTCCAGTGGACGCGCTGTCCGTCCTGCGACGCGTTCGTCTATTTCAAGCGCCTGCAACGCAACCTCGGGGTATGCCCGGAGTGCAACTACCACTTCCGCATCCCGGTCGCCACGCGCCTTGAGCAGCTCCTCGACGAGGGCAGCTTCAAGGATCTGAGCGGTGATCTCGAGCCGCTCGACGCTCTCGTGTTCGCCGATTCCAAGCCGTACTCGCAGCGGATCGAGGAAGCCCAGCGCAAGACCGGGCTGCGCGAGGGCGTCACTTTTGGGACGGCCACCGTCGGCGACAACCCGCTCGTCGTGTGCGTCATGAACTTCAACTTCATCGGCGGCTCGATGGGGAGCGCGGTCGGCGAGGGAGTGACGCGTGCGGCCGAGCTCGCTCTCGAGAAGCGGATTCCGCTGCTGGTCGTGTGTACCTCAGGCGGCGCGCGCATGCAGGAGGGCTGCATCTCGCTGATGCAGATGGCGAAGACGAGCGCCGCGTTCGCGCGGCTGCACGAGGAGGGCATCCTTGTCGTCTGCCTGCTGACCGATCCGACGTACGGCGGGGTGAGCGCTTCGTTTGCGACGCTGGGCGACGTCCTGCTCGCCGAGCCCAACTCCTACATCGGCTTCGCCGGCCCGAAGGTGATCGAGCAGACGATCCGCCAGCAGCTGCCTGACGGCTTCCAAACGGCCGAGTTCCTGCTCGACCACGGGATGCTCGACCTGGTCGAGCCGCGCGAGAACCTCCAGGGCGTGCTGCGCAAGCTGCTCGAGCTCCATACGCTCGAGGACGGGAGCCTGCCGGAGACGGACGGAACTGAGCCGGTCACCGACGCGGACGCGCTGGGGAAGCGCTCCGCCTGGGACATCGTCCAGCTTGCCCGCAACCTCGAGCGCCCCAACACGCTGGAGTACGTCGGTTTCGTCTTCGACGACTTCCAGGAGCTGTACGGCGACCGGCTCTTCGACGAGGACGCGGCCATCGTCGGCGGCGTCGGGCGGCTCGGGGACCTCGCGGTCGTGGTCATCGGCCACCAGAAAGGCCACACGACCAGCGAGATGATGGAGCGCAACTTCGGGATGCCGAATCCCGAGGGGTACCGCAAGGGGATGCGGCTGATGGAGCACGCCGCGCGGTTCGGAATGCCGCTCGTCACCTTCGTGGACACGCCGGGCGCATACCCCGGGCTGGGCGCGGAGGAGCGCGGTCAGTCGGTCGCGATCGCGGAGTCGATCATGAAGATGATCCGGCTGCCCGTTCCGGCGGTCACACTCGTGACCGGAGAGGGCGGCTCGGGCGGCGCGCTCGCGCTCGCGGCTGGAGACCGTGTCCTGATGATGGAGAACTCCTACTACTCGGTCATCAGCCCCGAGGGCTGCTCGACGATCCTCTTCAAGGACGCGGCCCAGGCGCCGCGCGCGGCCGAGGCTCTGCGTCTCAACGGGGCTGATCTCCTGCGCCTCGGGATCATGGACGCCGTCGTCCCCGAGCCCGAGGGCGGCGCGCACACCGACCCACCGACGGCGGCCGCAAACGTCAAGAGCGCAATTGTCTCCGCGCTGCGCGAGCTCGTCGGAAAGCCCGTCGACGAGCTGCTCCAGGGCCGCTACGAGCGCTTCCGCAAGTTCGGCGCTCCCGGGCGCCAGCCAACCCTTCCGCCGATCGAGGAGAGCGAATGAGCGATTCGAACATGGATCTGATCCGTTCCGTCTGGGAGGAAGCCCGCGACCTGGTCAAGCGTCTCGAGGGCTCGACCGTCCGCCGCTTCTCGGTGCAGGCCGGCGAGACGAGGATCGAGATCGAGCGGACGGCCAGCGGTGTCGCCGTGGCCCCGGCCGCCGCTCCGGCCGCCGCTGCCGCAGCCGCGCCCGCGACCGCGGAAGAGGCCGAGCTGGACGGCCGGCACCCGGTGGTGGCGCCGCTCGTCGGCACCTTCTACCGCGCCGCTCAGCCGGGGGCCAAGCCGTTCGTCGAAGAGGGCGACGTGGTCGACGAGGGCCAAACGGTTGCGATCGTCGAGGCGATGAAGCTGATGAACCAGGTCAAAGCCGAGCAGGGGGGCCGCGTCGCGCAGATCGTTTGCTCGGATGGCGACTGGGTCGAGTTCGAGCAGCCGCTGATGTACTTGGAGCCGGTGGAATAGCGCGTGTTCGAGAAGGTCCTCATCGCCAACCGCGGCGAGATCGCATTGCGTGTCGCGCGCGCCTGCCGCGAGCTCGGGATCAAGTCGGTGGCCGTCTACTCGAGCGCGGACGCGGAGTCGGCGGTGGTCAGGTTCGCCGACGAGGCGGTGCACATTGGACCGCCGGCGACGGGACGCTCGTACCTGCACATTCCGAACATCATCGGCGCCGCGCAAAAGACGGGCGCTGACGCGATCCATCCCGGCTACGGCTTCCTGTCCGAGGATCCTTATTTCGCCGAAATCTGTACCGACGAGGGCATGACATTCATCGGCCCCAGGCCGGAGGTGATGGAGCGGGTTGGCGACAAGGCGACCGCGCGCGACCTGATGTCGAAGGCGGGTCTCCCGCTGCTCCCCGGCACCGTCGACCCCGTTGCCACGGTGGACGAGGCGCAGCAGATCGCCGACGAGATCGGCTACCCCGTGATCATCAAGGCGGTCGCGGGCGGGGGCGGCCGCGGAATGACCGTGGTGTACAAGCGCGAGGATCTCGCGAGCGACTACCGATCCACGCGTGCGACGGCGCAGGCGGTCTTCAAGGACTCGAACGTCTACATCGAGCGCTACCTCGAGGCCCCGTTCCACACCGAGGTGCAGCTCGTTTGCGACACGTTCGGAAACGGCGTCTACTTCGGCGAGCGCGACTGCTCCGTCCAGCGTCGTCACCAGAAGCTGATCGAGGAGGCACCGTCCGTCCATCTCACGCCGGAGATGCGGAAGGACATCGGCGAGAAGGCGGTCGCGGGAGCGACGTCGATCGGCTACTCGGGCGCCGGCACGATGGAGTTCCTTCTCGACCACGAGGGCAATCTCGCCTTCATGGAGATGAACGCGCGCATCCAGGTCGAGCACCCGGTCAGCGAGATGATCACCGCCTGCGACCTGATCCAGGAGCAGATCGGCGTCGCGGCGGGCGAAAAGCTGTCGGTGTCGCAGGACGATGTCGTCTTCAAGGGGCACTCGATCGAGTGCCGCATCAACGCGGAGGATCCAGACGCGGATTTCGCTCCCACCGCCGGCCGCCTCGAGACGTACGTGCCGCCGGGCGGCCCGTGGACGCGCGTCGACTCGCACTGCTACCCCGGCTGGATGATCAGCCCCTTCTACGACTCGCTGATCGCCAAGCTGATCGTCTGGGCACCCGACCGGGAGCGCGCCATCGACCGGATGTCGCGCGCGCTGGACGAGTTCGAGATCTCCGGCCGGGGCGTCAAGACGACGATTCCGTTCCATCAGAAGATCCTGCAAAACGAGCAGTTCCGCTCGGGCGACGTGACGACCGACTTCGTCGAGCAGTTCATGGCCGAGGAGCGCAAGGCGCTGGCGGCGGCCGGATGATGTCCCGGCCGGTGCTGCTGCGCGGTCTCTGGCGAGCGAAAGCCGCACCAGGCAAGGACGCAGGGAGCGCGCGTAGCGGAGCTACGGGCGCGACTGAGGACGCAGCATGGCGCGAGCTTGCAGCCGTCAGAGGCCCCGCCGACAGGGCCGGTCGGGACAGCAACTAAGGAGGTTCGAGAGATGGCTGAAACCCAGACCGACGCGGCGACCCTCGAGCGGCTGCTCGAGATCTCGTCGCACCTCAACTCGACGCTGAAGCTGGACGAGCTGCTCGGCGAGATCATGGGCGCCGCCACCGAGCTCACTGGGGCGGAGACGTCGTCGCTCCTGCTCGTCGAGGAGGAGGGCGGCGACCTGACCGTCGAGGTCGCGACGGGGGCGCCCGGGCAGGCCGTCGAGCGTGCCCGCGTTCCGGCCGGCCAGGGCATCGCTGGCTGGGTGGTGGAAAACGGTGAGGCGGTGATCGTGGCCGAGCCGAAGTCGGACGACCGCTTCTTCGGCGACATCGACGAGAAGAGCGGCTTCGAGACGAAGAACATCCTCGCCGTGCCGATGGCCTCACGCGACCGGACGATCGGCGTCATCGAGGTGATCAACAAGCGCGACGGCTCCTTCGACGAGCGCGACCAGAGGGTGGCGACGGCACTTGCCGGGCAGGCGGCGGTGGCGATCGACAACGCGCGGCTCTACGGGCGGCTCGCGGACGCGGTCGTGACCACGCGCATGTCGTACCCCGTCTTCGCGGAGTAGCCCTACGGGATCGGCGGCTGCGGCGCAGCCGGCTCAGCGCCGGCGGCGGTGCGGGTGAATCCGGCAATGGCCGCGGCAACGAGGGAGAGTACGGCGGGAATCACGAGTCCCAAGCGAAGTCCGACGCCGTGCGCAACGGCGCCGATCACCGCCGGGCCAAGGACCACTCCGACGTAACTCATCGTCACCACCCAACCGAGGGCCTGCGCGCCGCCTCCGAGGTTGCCCGCGGCGCTGAAGACGATTGGGACGATGGGCGCGAGCCCGAGTCCCAGGAGCGCGAAGGCCACGAGCACCACGGGCACCTCCACGATCGCCAGCCCGAGAGTGAGCCCAACTCCGGCGAGGAGCCCTCCTGCGCGGACGATCGCGACCGGCCCGAAGCGCGCCGAGAGGCGGTCGGCGCAGAAGCGAGCCAGCACCATCCCAACCGCGAAGGCCGTGAAGGCGAAGGCCGCGAGGCCGGCGCTCGCGCCGGCGTCCTCGTGCGCGTAGACGCCGCTCCAGTCCGCCGCCGCCCCCTCGCCGAGGAACGAGCAGAAGCCGATCACGCCGAGAGCGAGCACAGTCAGCGCGAGGCGCCGGCGGCGTTTCTCGGCGCGTCGCGTCCCCGTCGTTCCCGGAAGGAGACCGAGCGGCGCGAAGAGGCTCAGCACGGTGAGGATGCCGGCGGCGGCTACCAGGTTCGCCCACACCGAGACGCCCGCCGCCGCGAGCCCGGATGCGACTCCCGAGGACGCAAGGATGCCCGCACTCCAGAACCCGTGGAAGCTGGACATGACCGGTCGCCCGAGGGCGCGCTCGACTTCGACCGCCTGCCCGTTCATCGCCACGTCCACGAGGCCCGACGCAATGCCCAGCGGGACGAGCGCGATCGTTAGCGTCGCGAGATCATCCGCGAGCCCCGGGCCGGCCAGGCAGATCGCGAACAGAGGGAGGCCGACCTGGACGCTCCGCTTGCTCCCGAACCGGTCGACGAGCAGCGCCGCGACGCGCGTGCCGGCGAAGAGCCCGGCCGCGAACCCGGTCAACGCCGCGCCGAGCGCGCCGTCCCCCAGCTCGAGGTTCGCCTTGATCGCGGGAATGCGCGGGGCGAGCATGCCCGCGATCGCCGCGTGGACGAGGAAGACGGCGGCGGTGCTCTGGCGCGGGGTCAGCTGGGCTGAGCCGCGAACTCGTCCAGCCGTGCCGGCGAATCGGCCGAGAAGACGTTGGCGTCCGGGTGGATCTGGCGCACGAGCCCGCCGAGCACCCGGCCTGGGCCAGACTCGAGGAAGGTGGTGGCACCGGCGCCGACGAGCGCCTGCACGCACTCGACCCAGCGCACGGGGCTCGCGATCTGCTCGACGAGCGCGGACTGGAGTGATGCGGCGTCGTCGACGATCGCGCCTCGCGAGTTTGACGCCACCGGAACGCGCGGGTCCGACCAGGCGACGTCGCGCACGGCCTCGGCCATCTGCTCCTGCACCGGCTTCATCAACTCGCTGTGGAAGGCCGCGGCCACCTGCAGCTTCACGACTCGGGACGCGCCCGCGTCCTCCGCCAACTCCATCAGCTTGACCACGCCGTCCTCCTCACCCGACACGACGATCTGCGTGGGCGAGTTGATGTTCGCCAATGTGACCATCCCGGCGGAAGAGGCCTCCTCGCACAGTGCGCCGAGCTTGTCGGCGTCGAGCCCGATCACCGCCGCCATCGCGCCAGGTCGTTCGTCTCCGATCTCGCCCATCAGCCGGCCGCGCAGGGACACGAGCTCGATCCCGTCCTCGACGGAGATCGCACCTGATGCAGCGGCGGCGGTGTACTCGCCCAGCGAGTGGCCGGCGGCGTAGTCGGGCTGGAGGCCGCGGGCGCGCGCCGCATCGCTGACGGCGAGCGACACGCAGAAGAGCGCCGGCTGCGCGACCTCCGTCCGTGTGAGCGCCTCGATCGGCCCCTCGAGCATGATCCTCCGGATCGGCTGGCTGGATGCCGCCTCGGCCTGGCGCAGGTAGTCGGTGAGCAGGTCGCCTTCGTTGTCGAGGAGCTCGGCTCCCATGCCGACCTTCTGCGAGCCCTGGCCCGGATAGAGGAAGGCTGTAGACATGGCGCGGGCGAGTATGTCACGATCGCGCTCCCAGGACTAGCTAGGAGGCGAGCATGGAAGCGCAGGAAAAGACTCAGCCGGGCGTGCGGAAGGTCGACGAGACGCCGGCCGACAACCGCCGGGGCGGCGACGTGCGCACGTTGCTCAGCCCGAAGTCCGTCGGCTCCACCTCGGGCTTCATGGGCGTCGCGACGATCCCCGCCGGCGACTGGATCTCGGAGCACTACCATCCCTACTCGGAGGAGTTCATCTACGTCTGTTCCGGCTCCCTGACGGCCGACCTCGACGGTGACGCGCAGACGGTGAACAACGGCGAGGCCCTCTACATTCCGGTCAACGTCAAGCACCGGCTCCGGAACGAGGGTGACGAGGAGGCGTTCATCGTCTTCCACCTCGGCCCGTTGGCGCCGCGTCCCGACATCGGCCACGTCGACACCGAGGAGCGCAATCCTTGAGGCGGAGCGCGGTCACGGGCGTCGGCGTCGTCGCGCCGGGAGGCGTGAACAGGGAGGCGTTCTGGGAACGGATCACGTCCGGCGAGACGGCGACGCGGAACATCACGTTCTTCGATCCGTCCGGCTTCCGCTCGCAGATCGCCGCCGAGGCCGACTTCGATCCGCAGGAAGCAGGGCTGAACGACCAGGAGACGAACCGCATGGATCGCTACGTCCAGTTCGCGGTCGCCGCCGCACTGGAGGCGGTGAATGACGCCGGCCTCGACCTCGGAGAGGTCGACGGGGAGCGGCTGGCCGTCACGCTGGGAAGCGCCGTCGGTGGGACGATGATCCTCGAGCGCGACTACGTGGTCGTGTCCAACCACGGCGAGAAGTGGCTGGTCGACCACGAGTACGCCTCCCCGTTTCTCTACCACGCGCTCGTGCCGAGCACGCTTGCGTCCGAGGTCGCGCTCAAGTTCGGCGCACGGGGGCCGTCGGTGGTCGTCTCCACCGGCTGCACGTCGGGAATCGACGGGATCGGCTACGGACACCAGCTGATCCAGGACGGGGAGGCGGACATCGTCATCTCCGGTGCGTCCGAGACGGGTATCTCACCCATCTCGATGGCGTGCTTCGACCCCATCAAGGCCACTTCCCGCCGCAACGACGACGCCGCGCACGCTTCCCGGCCCTTCGACCGCGACCGGGACGGGTTCGTGATGGGGGAGGGGGCCGCGATCCTCGTGCTGGAGGATTTCGAAGCGGCACAGGCGCGCGGCGCGCACATCTACTGCGAGGTCGCCGGCTACGCGAACCGGGGCAACGCATACCACATGACCGGTTTGAGGCCCGACGGGGCGGAGATGGCCGAGGCCATCCTGGACGCGATGTCGCAGGGCGGGATCGAGCCCGAGGACATCGATTACATCAACGCGCACGGCTCGGGCACGAAGCAGAACGATCGGCACGAGACGGCCGCGTACAAGCGGTCGCTCGGAGACCAGGCGTACAAGATCCCGATCAGCTCGATCAAGTCGATGATCGGCCACTCGCTGGGCGGGATCGGCGCGGTCGAGATGGCGGCGTGCGCGCTGGCCATCGACCGCGGGGTGGTTCCACCGACGGCGAACTGGGAGAACCCCGATCCCGAGTGCGACCTCGACTACACGCCGCGCGAAGCCAAGCGGAGGCAGATCGACGCCGCGCTCTCGACCGGCAGCGGCTTCGGCGGCTTCCAGTCCGCGATGATCCTGGCGCGGCCGAAGGAGCTCGAAGAGGTAGGTATCTGATGGCGCAAAAGCCCGAATCGTTCACCTCGATTCCCGACCCTGACCGCCGCGCGGTCATCACCGGCATCGGCGTCGTCGCCCCCGGCGGGATCGGCAACGACACCTGGTGGTCGTACGCGAAGTCGGGCCAGAGCGCGATTCGCCGGATCTCGCGCTTCGATCCCTCCCAGTATCCGGTCCAGCTCGCCGGCGAGGTGGACGGATTCGACGCCGGCGACTACATCGACCAGCGGCTGATCGTCCAGACCGACCACTGGACGCACATGGCGCTCGCCGCCACGCAGCTCGCCCTGGACGACGCCAAGTACGATCCGGAGGGCAAGGACCCGTACCGAATGAGCGTCATCACGGCCAGCGGCTCGGGCGGAAACGAGTTCGGCCAGAAGGAGATCGAGAACCTGTGGGGCAAGGGCCCCATCTTCGTCGGTGCCTACCAGTCGATCGCCTGGTTCTACGCGGCGACGACTGGGCAGATCGCGATCAAGTACGGAATGAAGGGCCCGTGCGGGGTCATCTGCCAAGAGGGAGCCGGCGGACTGGAGGCGCTGTGGCATTCGCGCCGCAACATCCAGCGCGGCGTCGACTTCGTCGTCTCCGGCGGGACCGAGGCACCGATCGGCCCCTACGCGCTCACCTGCCAGCTGACGAACGGACGGCTGTCCCTGGAGGACGAGCCGGACGATGCGTACCGGCCGTTCGACGAGCGGGCGAACGGTTACGTCATCGGCGAGGGCGGCGCGATCGTGATCGTGGAGGAGGCCGGACACGCGAAGAAGCGCACGGCGCCGCAGGTGTACGCGGAAATCCTCGGCTACGGCGCGACCAACGACGCCTTCGACCCCAAGCGGGTGAACGGGGACGGCTCGCAGCTCGTGCGCGCGATGAAGATGGCGCTCGAGCGCGCCGGGGTCGCTGCAGGCGACGTCGACGTGGTCTTCGCAGACGCCGCGGGTGTCCCCGAGGCCGACCGCGCGGAAGCCGCCGCGATCAACGAGGTATTCGACCGGGACGTCCCCGTCACGGCGCCGAAGACGATGACCGGCCGTCTATATGGGGGCGGTGCGCCTCTAGACGTCGCGGCCGCGGTCTTCGCGATGCGCGACGGCGTCCTTCCGCCGACGATCAACGTCGACTCTCCGGCCGAAGGCTGCGCACTCAACTTCGTGACCAAGGCGCAGGAGGGGCCCGTTGACACGGTGCTCCTGAATGCCCGCGGCTTCGGCGGGTTCAACAGCTCGATCGTTCTACGGAAACCTCAGTGATCGTCAGCCTCCTCGAGGAGGCGCCCGCCGACCGTCCCGCGCTCTCCTCGGGGGAGCAGGTTTTGACGTACCGGGAGCTGCGTGAGCTCTCGGCGCGGCTCGAGGAGGAGATCGGAGCGGCGGGCGACCTGCAGGGTCAGCGGGTCGCCATTATCTCGCCCAACTCGCCGGGGCTCGTCGCCGGCCTGTTCGCCGTGTGGCGCCTGGGCGGTGTCGCGGTCCCGCTCAGCTCTCGCCTGCGAGAGCGCGAGCTCGAGCTGATGCTCGCGGACGCGGAGCCGGCGGTCGTCGTGTCGGTCGCGGCCCACGCCGGCTACTCGTTCGCAAACGTCCTCCCGCGCATCCTGCCGCCCAGCGTCCGGCGCTGCCTGCTCGACGCAGATCAGGTGGCCTTCGACGAGGCGAGCAGCCCGGAACCGCTGGAGGACGGGATCGCGGCGATCCTGTACACGTCCGGAACGACCGGGCTACCCAAGGGCGTGCTCGTCAAGCACGTCAGGGAGGTCGAGGGCTCGCGCTACCTCGCCGCCACCCTGCGGTTGGGCCCCGACGACCGCTGCGGCCTGATCGTTCCCATCTCGCACGCGTTCGGGCTCACCTGCATGCACGCGGCGATTGCCGCCGGCGCCGAGGGGGTCCTGGTCGACTCCAGCTTCTCTCCGGCCCCACTTCTGCGCGCGCTCGGGGCGCGCGACGCCACCGTCCTCCACGGCTCGCCGACACTCTTCCGCACCCTGCTCAAGGCGCGCCCGGAGGGGATCCCCGGCGTCCGCACGGGCCTGGTCGCGGGAGCACCGTGTCCCTCCGACCTGCTCGAGGCGCTGGACGAGCGCGGCACACGCATCCTCAACTGCTACGGCCTGTCGGAGACCGGCGCGGTGACGTGCGTTCAGCAGGACGATCCGCCGGAGCAGCGGCACACGACCGTCGGTCGGGTGGCTCCGGCCTACGAGGCGCGCGTCACGGATCGCGAGCTCGAGGTGTCGGGCCTGCACCTGACTCCCGGCTACTACAGGCGTCCCCAGGAGACGGCGGCGGCCTTCCGCGAGGGCTGGTTCCGTACCGGGGATCTCGCCGAGATCGACGACGCGGGATACGTCCGGATCGTCGGCCGCGCGAAGGAGATCGTCCACGTCGGCGGCTTCAACGTCGTCCCGGCCGAGGTCGAGGCAGCCCTTCTGGCGCACCCCGACGTCGCGAACGCGGCTGTGCTCGGCGTGCCCGACGAACGCATGGGTGAGGCTCTCGCCGCATTCGTGGCGCCGCGGGCGGGCGCCCGGCTCGAGGCGCGGGAGCTGATCGCCTTTGCCCGCGCCAGGATCGCCGGTTATAAGGTGCCGTACGCGATCGAGATCCTCCCCGAGTTGCCCCTCCTTCCCTCAGGAAAGCCCGATCGAAAGGCCCTCGCCGGATGATGATTGACCTCCTGGCGCGCAATCCGCTGTTCGCGGGACTCGATCCCTCCGAGCTGAACGACCTGGAAGCGGCCATGCGCCGAAGGGAGTTCGGCGCCGGCCACGTCATCTGCCGCGAGGGAGAGAGCGCGGAGAGCCTCTTCGTGATCGTAGACGGTTTCGCCCGCGTGCTCGTGGACGACCGCCCGGCTGCCCGGCTCAGGCGTGGGGACGTGGTCGGGGAGATGTCCCTGGTCACCGGGGAACCGCGCTCGGCCACGGTGGTGGCCGCAGTGCCTACCAGCGTGCTCGAGCTCTCGCGCTACGGCGTGGCAGCGCTGATCGCGGAGCAGCCTCGCATCCTCGAGAACGTGACCCGGATCCTGAGCCAACGGCTCGCGGCGACAACCGCCCAGGTGGTCGACTCACGCGCGAGAGGCGAAGCGGTCGCACTGATGGTCTCCCCCGAGGCGGCCGCCTCCGTGCCCGAGGTGCTAGCCGCGACCGAGGCTGCGAGTCCGCGGCCGGTCGCAACCATCGACCTCCGCGAGTCGCTCGGGGAACTCGAGAAGCTCGACGACCTCCTGGCCGGGAACGGCACGGTCGTCATCCTCGCCGGCCCCAGGATGACCGCGGCGGAGGACGCGGCCGATCGGACGGTGACGCTCGACGCGCCTCCGGCCGACGTTGCATGGCTCGGCCGTCACCTGTCCCGCACGAAGCTCGGGCTCGCACTCGGCGCCGGCGGGGCCAAGGGTTACGCGCATGTGGCGGCGCTGCGCGTCCTCGAGGACGCCGGCTACACGGTCGACTACGTTTCAGGCTCGAGCATCGGCGCGATGGTCGGAGCCTGGCTCGCGCTCGGCCGCGATTCCCATGCGATCGAGGCCACCATGCGCGAGGCCTTCGCCAGCGAGACGATCGACGAGATCTTCAAGCTCTCCCTGACCGGGGGGTCAACCGGGCTCGACGCGATGACGCGACTGCTGCGCGAGCGGACGAACGACAAGACCTTCGACGACCTCGTCATCCCATTCGTGGCGATGACGGTCGACCTGAACGCTCAGGCGCCGGCGCCCGTTACGGAGGGGCCGCTCTGGGAAGCCCTGCTGGCGGCAACCGCCCTCGCCGGGATGTTTCCGCCGCAGGAGCAGAACGGCAAGCGGCTCGTGGACGGCCTCGCGCTCGTGCCGGTGCCGACCGACGCGGTCGCCGATCTCGGTGCCGACGTGACCGTCGCGGTGAACATCATCAGCCGCCAGACGCTGGACGCGTGGCCCGGCGAGTCTCCCCCGGCCGAGCCGACGCGCGGCGCGCGCTCGCGTATGCTCGACACCTTGCTCGAAGTGATGGACGTGGCCCAGCTCGACTCGAGCGAACGGCACGCCGCGCGTGCCGACGTTCCTATCACGCCCAGGTTCGGACCGTCCAGCTGGCGCGACTTCCATCTCGCCGACCTGTTCCTCGACGCGGGACGACAGGCTGCCGAGGAGCAGCTACCCGCACTCCAAGCCCTTGCCAGACCCACCAAGGAGGTAACGCATGGCCGTTCGTGAGTTCACGTTCGAGAACGCGAAGGACATCCTCGTCAACCGGATCGGCGTTCCGGAAGACTCGATCAGCGGGGATCCGGGTCAGTCGTTCGAAGACCTCGGGCTCGACTCGCTCGCGTTCGTCGAGATCCAGCTCGCGATGCAGCAGGAGTACGGCTTCCAGATCCCTGACGAGGACGCCGAGCAGATCACGACGATCGGCGAGGCGATCGACTACACGAATCGCAGGCTGAACGAGGAGGGATAGCCATGGCGGGCCATACCGACAACTCTGTCGTCATCGACAAGCCGCTGGACGAAGTCTGGCAGCGAATGAACGACCTGGAGAACTGGACGAACCTTTTCACCGAGTACGCCAGCGTCGAGATCCTCGAGCGCGACGGGAACACGGTCAAGTTCCGGCTGACCACGCATCCCGACCCCGAGTACGACGGACAGGTCTGGAGCTGGACCTCGGAGCGCACCATGGACCCCGAGAGCTACACGACTAAGTCGCGCCGGATCGAGACCGGCCCGTTCGAGTACATGAACATCGAGTGGTACTTTGAGCCCGCGGACGACGGGACGAAGATGCGCTGGGTTCAGGACTTCTCGATGAAAGAGTCGGCTCCCGCGAACGACGAGCAGGCCGAGGAGTACCTCAACAACAACACGGCCGAGCAGATGAAAGCGATCAAGGAGCGGCTGGAAACGAGCTAGGAGGGTTTTCCGAAATACGGGAGGTGCCGCCGGTGAGTACCGCTCGGCGCCCCTCGGCTCTTTGGCCGGCTCCGTGAAGCCTACGCCGGCAGCGTCCTTGCCACGCGCCAAGCGGACGCACCCCACGGCGCGCAGTATTCCGCCAACCCCTCCTAGTCGCTCGGCGTCTCAGCGCGGTTCAATGCCATGCGCTCCTCGGCTTTTCGGTGGATGGCCTCGGCCAGCTCCGTGTGCTCCATGAGGAGCGCGTCGAAGCGCTCCTTCGGCACGACCATGAGCTCGGTGTCGTCGAGCGTTTCCACCGTGGATTGATGTGTCGTGCCGGCCAGGAGCGACAGTTCGCCGAAGTGCTCTCCCGGCCCGAGCGTGGCCAATTCGCCTCCGCCGCGCCCGAGGACGCGCACCTTGCCGGACAGCACGATGTACAGCCCGCTCGTCGGCGTTCCGTATTCGAAGACGCGATGGCCGGGCGGCCACACTAGGTTGATGGAGTCGCCGACGATTTCCAGGAGGGTCTCTTCGTCGCAGACGCTGAGGCTGGGAACGTGCCTGAGGGCCTTGACCAGCGTGTGCGAATGCGTCGCGCGGGTACGTGGCTCGGGAGTGGCGCCGTCCTCCTCGATGACCATCCCTTCACTGTAGATGGCCGAGGCCATGTTCTCGCGCGCGCGGATGCACGATCTGACGCGTCTGGGCGCTACCGCCCGTCTTCGGCCGGCGAAGCCGTCCTGCGCCGGGCGTGCGCTTCGCGCCGCCGGGCCGGCCCCCGATGCTGACAGCATCGCGACCGTCCCGTCCGCGCGACCCAGAGAGCGGCCAGCTCGCGCCCCGCGGCGAGCGATCCCATGGCATCGTCCATCCGATGAGTACCTGGACCGGCCTAACGCGCTTCCCGTTGCGCATCGTGCAGCTCTCAGATCTGCACTTCGGTGGCCCGCTCAGCCTGCCAGAGGAGCAGATGGACGCCGTGGTCGAGCGGGTGCGTGCTCTCGACCCGGACGTCGTCGTCCTCGCCGGCGACCTGACCACCGCCGGGTACGAGTGGGAGTACGAGCAGGCGGCGCGCTGGGCCGAGCGGTTCGAGTTCCCGAAGGTGGTCATCCCGGGGAATCACGACGCGCGCAACGTCGGGTACGTTCACTTCGAGCGGCTGTTCGGTGAGGCCTATTCGCGGTTACGGAACCCCTTCGACGCGGAGCGGGCGGAGCGGCTCCAGGCGACCGGGTTTACGATCGTGGGGCTCGACTCCTCCGAGCCGGACGTGAACGAAGGCCGTATCGGGCGGGACCGCTACCCCTGGATCGCGGACCAGTTCGACGAGCCGAATGACATCCGCATCCTCGCCGTCCACCACCATCTCGTCCCGATCCCGGCGACGGGGCGCGAGCGGAACATCGTGCTCGACGCTGGCGATCTCCTGCGGACGCTCACGTCACTCGATGTCGACGTAGTCCTGTGCGGCCACAAACACGTGCCGTACTTCTGGGGGCTGAACGGGATGCTGATCTGCAACTCCGGGACGGCGGGCACGTATCGCGTGCGCGCCTTGACGCCGCCTTCGTGGAACGAGCTGCACGTGGACGCGTCCACGGTCAAGGTGTTCGTCCACTACCTGGATGGGCGGCGGGAGCTGTCCGTGATTTTTAGCCGGAAGACGCGAGCGCTGACCCGGGAGTCGTTCTTCGTCACGCGCGAGTTCCTCGCCTCGAACCCGCTGCTGGCGGTCTGACCCTCAACCCCCCAATGGGTGCCTCGCCCCGGGACCAGGCCCGCGGGGACCGGGCCATGCAGAATCGTCGGGAGGTCGGTACCAGAGACCGGCCCACCAGTCGGCATGCGGCATTCCGCTCGTCCGGATGAGCTCGAGAAGCGAGTCGACGTCGAAGTCCGTTCGCCGCAGGTCGACCGACAGCCGCCCGTTGTCGGAGTCGACGATTGCGTACTCGGCCCACGGGCTGATCCGCATCACTTCCTCCTGCTTCGCAAACGGGAGACCCACACTCCCGGGATTCACGACCAGCGCCCCGTCGAAGTGGCGCACCATGGCGAAGTGCGTGTGCCCGCCGGCCATCATCGGCGCGCGCGTCCCGTCCAGCATTCGCGACAGCTCTGCGTCCGGCGTCGTGGCGTAGATGAAGTCCTCGTACGAGCGCGGGGAGCCGTGGAAAGCGAGCAACCCCGGGCGCCGCAGCTCGCCCACGAACGTCTCGATGAAGGCACGGTCCTGCGGCGAGAGGTGGCCGGCCCACCATTCGCCCATCTCCACGAGCTGACGCCCGACCTCGGACTGGTGCGAGGGGAAACCGTGGGCGAAGTAGGCGTCCCAGTTGCCCAGCACTACCGGGCACCCGAGATCGCGGACGCGATCGAGTGTCTCCCGCGGCTGGGGCCCGACGGCGACGTCGCCGAGGCAGATGATCTCGTTGACGTTCTCTCGCTCGACCTCCTCGAGCACGGCCTCCAGTGCAGGCAGGTTGCCGTGGATGTCGGAGATGAGCGCGAGGCGCACGCCTACTCCGACAGGTTCAGCTGCGCGATCCGCCCCTGGATCCGCCCGGCCGCATCGCCCGGATCTCCCAGGCTCTCAGCGACCTTCAGCGCGCGCTCCCACAGGGCGGCCGCCTGCTGTGGGGCGTCGAGCGATGCAGCCCGCAAGCCGGCGCGCTCGAGGTAGTCGAGCGCTTTACCGAGGTCGGCGCTACGGGAGTAGTAGTTGGCGAGGACGTCCAGGTAATCGTCCAGCGAGCTGGCGAATAGCGCCTCGAAGGCCGCTGCGACCTGCCCGTACAGTTCTCGCCGCCGTGCTGCCGGTAGGGCGGCCAGGCATGACTGTCGCAGCAGCCCGTGGCGGAACACGTACTCTTGTTCAGGATACCGGCGCAGTTCGCGGATGATGTCCGAGCGGAGCAGGACGGCGATCTGCGCGTCGAGGTCGTCCGCGCGGGCGACGTGCTCGAGCACGCGCCGGGGGAAGCTCCGCCCGATCACGGCGGCGATTTGGACGAGCCGGCGCGGCTCCGTCGGTAGCCGGTCGATCCGCGCGAGGAGGAGGCTCTCGAGCGTGGGCGTCAGGCGCGCGCTCGTGTACGCGGGCGTGATCGTGCCGGTGTGCCGCTCCCCCTTCCCCTCGACGAATGCGTTCAGGAGCTCCTCGAGATAGAGCGGGTTGCCCTCGGCGCCCATCACGATCTGCGCCAGCTCGGATGCGTCCAACGCCCTGCTCTGCGGCCTCGAGGCCAGCAGTTGCTCCGCCGCGTCGTCGTCCAGAGGCTCGAGTGTCACCTCGACCGAGCGATGCGGGAAGTCCATCATCGCGCGCGCGCGCAGCTTCCAGCCCTCGGACTGCGGATCGATGCGGGAGGTGGCGATCAGGAGGATGGGAGCCGTGTCGGCGAGCTCGAGGAGGTCCTCGGCGAGCGCGCGCGTGGAGGGGTCGGCCCAGTGCATGTCCTCAACCGCGACCACGACCGGACCTTGCGAGGCGAGCGCGCCTACCCAGGTCGCGTATCCACGGCGGAGCTTCGCCGCCAGCTCTTCCGGGCTCAGGTGCCGCAGGTTGTCGTCCTCCTCGCCGTCCAGCTTGATGCCGAGCAACCGGGCGAGGAAGGGAAGCACGTCGGCAAGCTGCGACGCCGGGAGCAGTCCCAGCTTGGCCCGCAGCTTCGTGCGGATGGCGAGATCGGCCTCGCCCTCCTCGACGCCGATCCATTTTCGCAGCATCTCGATGAACGGCGCGTACAGCGCCTCGGTGCCGTACGAGAGACAGCCGCCCTCGAGCCACGTGACCTGGCCGGCCGCGACCGCGCGCAGTTCGGCGTGCAAACGGGTCTTGCCGATGCCGGCGTCGCCGACGAGCATGAGCAGTTGCCCGCGGCCGGAGATGAGCTCGGTCAGGATCGTGTGCAGCCGCCGCATCTCCTCCTCGCGCCCGATCAGCGGACTGAGCGGGACGGTCAGCGTCGTCGCCTGCAGGCCGACGAGCCGCCAGAGCCCGACGGGCTGGACGCGGCCCTTGACCTGCACCTCGCCCAACGCCTCGAGCTCGAACCGGTTGAGGATGCTCTTGGCCGTCGCTTCGCCGACGACGGCGTTTCCGGGGTCCGCGGCGGACTGGAGGCGCGCTGCGACGTTCGCGGTATCCCCGAGGGCGACCGCGCGAGGATCGGCCGCGCCCACGACCCCGACCGCGACCTCACCCGTGTTGATCCCCACGCGCGCGTTGAAGTCCGAGATGCCCCAGGCCGCCTCGACCTCGCGCGCGTAGTCGCCGACGACGTCGAGGATCCTGATGCCGGCGCGTGCGGCGCGCTCCGGATCGTCCTCGTGCGCGGCGGGCACACCGAAGAAGGCCGCGATCCCGTCTCCCATGTGCGATTGGACGTCGCCGCCGAACTGCTCGACCGC